>OIZX01000881.1_pt1 | contig 17754 bp, 13 predicted proteins | sample 1588621 | NCBI WGS metagenome assembly OIZX01 (sample SAMN03283276) | human gut metagenome | biome: human-associated habitat; material: feces | host: Homo sapiens | place: Peru | collected 2012 | reverse complement strand
TCCTCAGAAAAAGAAAAAATATTAAATGATCCATTTAATTATAAAAATGAAAATAAAAATTTTATAGAAAAATTAAAAATAATATTAGAACAAATAAAAGAAGAAACAAGTAAAACTTTGATATTATTAGATAAAGAATATATAAAATTAAATGATTATATACGCAGGCGAAAATTATATTTTGCAGCACAGGAACTGAAAAAAGGGAAAAAACCGGAGACAGTGGCCAGACAGTATGCATTTAAAAGCAGCAGCAGATTCAGCAGAGCTTTTCATGAAGAATATGGTATGACGCCGGAAAAATATTATAAGGAAGAATTTCGAAATGAAGAGTGGATTCGCTACATAGATGAGCATATGAAAGAAGAGCTGACCGCAGAGCAGCTTGCAAAAGAGTTTCATTATTCAAAGGATCATTTTCGCAAGGAGTTTCAGAATGTCTTTGGAATGGGACCGATCACTTATATCACACAGCGAAAAGTACAGTTTGCTGCAAAAGCACTCAGAGAAGGAAAACTACCGGCGGAAGTTGGAAAAGAATATGGGTTCTGTTCGAGAAACGGGTTTGACAAAGCATTTCGCAGAGTGTTTTATACAAGTCCGGCGAAATACGCCAGAGCAGGAGCAAAGGTTGTCAATCTGGACCGCTATTATTCTGAATATAAAGATAAAATCAAAATTTCATATATAGATATGGACGAGATCAAGATGGCCGGATGGACCATCATTGCCAATCGGCGGGAGGCAGATATTCCGGCACAGCTGGCATTCTGGCTGGATGAGCATTCTCCGCAGTACCGGAAACTGAATGCATTGACAGGAGAAGAAAAAGGAAGAGATAAGATTGCATTGTGGTATCAGGAAAAGGAAAATATTGAATATATTCTGGGACCGATCGTAGAGTCCTTTGACAATCTTCCGGAAGATGCTTTTCAGGTAAGGATCGCAGCCGGAAGATATGCTGTTTTTGAGTCAGATCAGGAGAACGATATGGAAAATCTTCCGGAGACGGTGCGTATGTTTGCAAGATGTGTGCTGTATGGCTGGATTCGGGAACACAGAGATGAGCTGTCTTTGCAGAGGCTTACCTTTGAACGGTATACCAGTCAGAAAATGTATCTTTATGTTCCGGTCAGTGAAAAAGGGACCGGAGGAAACGAAAGAAAGGATGAGAAAAACTTTGAGAAACAGAGTGAAAAATAAAAAAAGAAGAATAGCTTATATGCTTGTGGCTGCGGTACTGCTCTCTTCTTCTCTTGGTGTTTCTTATGCAAAGACAGATGAGATATGCCAGCAGGCAGAAACAGAAAGCGAAAAGCAAAGCGAATCGCAGAAGGAAAGTGAATCTCAGAAAGAGACAGAAAGCGAAAAGCAGAGTGAATCACAGAAAGAAACAGAGAGCGAAAAGCAAACCGAATCGCAGAAAGAAACGGAGAGCGAAAAGCAAAGCGAATCCCAGAAAGAAACGGAAAGCGAAAAGCAGAGCGAGTCACAAAAAGAAACGGAGAGTGAGAAGCAAAGCGAATCCCAGAAAGAGTCTGAATCCGAAAAAGAGACAGAAACGAATCCAGGCGGGGAGAATCTTCCGGCGGAGCGAAGTACGGTGCTTTCTTCTGTGAGAAATTATCTTCTGACAAAAGATGGCAATCCGGATTTCAGCAGTATCTGGAATGTGATCGGACTGCAAAGAAGCGGATTATATGTTCCATGGTCTTATACAGCAACCTTTTATCAGAATGTGTATGCTTATTGTGAACAGAAAAACTGGAAACTTACGAGAACAAAATATTCTGACTATTCAAAGCTGATCATGGCACTGACTTCCATCGGCATCGATGCACAGAATGTCGGAGGACACAATTTATTCGATTATCTTTCTGACTATGAGAATGTCCGTATGCAGGGAATCAATGGACCGATCTGGGCACTGATCGCACTGAACTGCCATCCGTCTTATTCTATTCCAAAGAACAAAGAGGCGGCGGTGCAGAATACGGAAGAAATGCTGCTTCAGGCAGTTCTGGGGGCACAGTGTGAGGATGGCGGATGGAATCTGGCAGGTGGTCAGGGAGATGCTGACATGACCGGTATGGCATTGCAGGCACTTTCCTTTTATTATGGAAAACGCACAGATGTAAATGCTGCGGTTGAAAGAGGACTTGCGTGGATTTCGAAAAATCAGCTGGAAAGCGGCGGGTTTGGTACGCAGGGAGTTGAGACTTCCGAGAGTGTGGCACAGATTCTGGTGGCACTTTCCGGACTCGGCATTGACGGAAGCAAGGATGCACGTTTTCTGAAAAACGGGAAAAGTCCGCTTTATGGATTATTCCAATACTATCTTCCGGAAGGCGGATTTATGCATGTTGCGGCAAATGCCGGAAACAATGGCGGCGGTATCGGCGGTATGCTTGACGGTATGGCGACGGAGCAAGGCTTTTATGCGACGGTTGCATACCAACGTTTGCTGGACGGACGCAGTTTTATTTATGATATGCACGATATAGAGCTGACACCTGGCAAAAAGGTGGAGACATCCCAGAATGGCGGGACAGACGAAACAAAAAAACAGGAAGAAACCGAAAAGAAAAACAATAATAAAAAAGATCACAAAACAGATCACAAGAAAAAAGACGATAAGAAAAATAAGAAGAGTAAAAAAGAGACGGAAAAAAAGAATACGGAGAGTGAAAAGAAGCAGACAGGCTCTCCCAATGCTGCAAAAAGACCGTCCGGGCAGACAAAAACACTTCCGTCTGTAAAGAAAACAAGCACATCCACGGAAAAAAGCAGCAGCACAGTCAAAAAGAAAAAAGCAACAACAAAAAAGAAAAAGAACAAAAAAGAGAGCGAAGATTCCGGATGGAGTTTTGACGGAGAAGACTATGTGCCGGAGCTGACAGCAGACGGCAAAGCAGAAGCAGAGACTGTAACACAGTCTGCGGAGAATGATCCGAAAACACAGGTTAGAACAATGGCACCGGCAGTATTGTCCGGAGCAGCACTTGTCATTGTTTTGGAGGCACTGGCATTTGGAATCTATCGCAAAAAGAAAGGAAGAAGACTAAGATGAAGACAAAGAAAAATATAAAAAGTATAGCAGCACTTTTTCTGTGTGTGATCCTGATGCTGACGGCAGGATGTGCAAAAGGAACAGAAAAGGAGCAGACCGCAGGAACAACTTCAGGTAAAGCACTGGCCGAGATGAATGATATCCCGGCCGATGGCATCATCACAAAAGAGCAGTTCCAGAGCGTGGCCGGCAAAGAGCAGAAGGTTCAGTTTAAAGGAACAACTGAAGACGGAATAACCTATGTCTGGACTTATGACTGTGCCAAAATCCAGAATCCGGAAGATCAGAATCTGAAGATAGATTTTACACAGGAAAATTTAGAGGAGATCAAAAAACAGGCAAACGATGCAAACGATGCCCTGCAGATGACGATGCACGGCAAAGGAGTGATCTGTGTGCCGACACTGGAAGTGACTCTGCCGCAGAGCTGGGAATCCAATGCCGCTTATCTTGTCAAAGAACAGGACGGCAAGCTGGCCAAAATGAGTGACGTAACGGTGACAAATGACAAAGAAAGTACGACACTTGTGATGACGGTAACTTCTCTTGACGGAGACTGCTATGTGATCGGCGGTGTCACGGAAGAGCAGAATAAAGGAGCAGATGCAGCAAATCAGAGTTCCAAAAAGAAAGACGGAAAAGAGCAGAGCCAGGAAACACAGGAAGAATCAGAAAATGGTACAGACAGTGCGGATGCCGATGTAAGTGAAAATGCAGCCGATGAAAATGGTGAAAATCCGGCGGAAGAAAACAACAATGCCGGTCAGGATGCCGAAAATGATAAAAAAGAAAACGGACAGAAAGCAGATGCCAAGGATTCGGGCGGCGATGCAGCTGATCAGGAAGATACTGCATCAGCTTCCAATACCTGTACGATTTCCATCAGTTGTGCAACGATTCTGGACAATATGGACCATTTAAAGAGCAGCAAGGCAGAGTTTGTTCCGTCCGATGGCTGGATTCTGGCACCGACGGAAGTAGAATTTACCGAAGGCGAATCTGTGCATGATGTACTGCAGCGTGTCTGCAAAGAAGCGGGTATCCAAATGGAATCCAGCTTCACACCGGCCTATAATTCTGCTTATGTAGAAGGCATCAACAATCTGTATGAATTTGACTGCGGAGAACTTTCCGGATGGATGTTCAGCGTCAATGGCTGGTATCCAAACTACGGATGCAGCAAATATACCGTAAATGCAGGTGATGAGATCTGCTGGGTATATACCTGCAATCTCGGAAAAGATGTAGGCGATAATTCTATGTATTAGAGGGCAGATGCCGGAGGTAAATATGAAAGATACATTTTCTACATACCATCCGCTTCTGAACATGCTTTATTTTGTCGGAGTGATCGGAGTGACGGTATTTGTTGTTCATCCGGTCATTCTGGCAATTTCGCTGTTTGGAGGAATTGCATATTCCGTTTTGCTGAAAGGATGGAAAAAAACAGTTAAATTTAATCTGATCTTTTCGATACCGATGATGCTGATCGTGGCACTGATGAATCCGATGTTCAACCACTATGGTGTGACGATCATCGGTTATCTGCACAATGGCAATCCGTTTACACTGGAGAGCTGTGTGTATGGTCTGGTGATGGCGATGATGCTGGTGTGTACGATGATCTGGTTTTCCTGTTATACGATCGTAATGACATCGGACAAGTTTATCTATCTGTTCGGAAAGATCATACCGGCACTGTCCCTGGTGCTTTCGATGTGTCTGCGTTTTGTCCCGAAATTTATCAGAGAGGCAGGTGTGATATCAGATGGTCAGAAATGCATCGGACGAAGTACCGAAAACGGCAGTCTGGTAAAGCGTGCGAAACATGGGATCACGATATTTTCCATTTTGGTAACCTGGGCACTGGAAAATGCGATCGAGACTTCAGATTCTATGAAATGCCGCGGTTACGGTGAAAAAGGAAGAACGGCATTTTCTCTGTATCGATTTGATAAACGTGATATTCTCTGCCTTTTGTTTATGGGAGCAAGTTTCGCACTGACTCTGTTTGGATTTTCAAAAGGCTATACGTTCTGTCAGTATAACCCGAAAATTATTGTAAAGGGAATTCCTCTGACAGCAGGAAGCCTGCTAGTATATCTGGCATTTTTGCTGTTCTCCGTGCTTCCGGTGGTGCTGGAACTCTGGGATCGATATCAGTGGAAACAGAGACGTAAACAGGTAGAAAAAGCAGAGCAGGCCAATTATCGCCTGTGGGAAGTACAGGATTAGAAAAAGGAGATAGGCGATGTCAGAATCGATGGGAAAAGAAACGAAACAAAACAGCAGCAAAAGTGATAAGAAGAATATTAATCATATTGATAATAGTATAGAAAGCCAGACAGGCAGACCAGGTTCGATCCTGGAGATCAAAGATCTCTGTTTTGCTTATCCGGAAGAAGAAAAAAGAGCATTGAACCACATTTCCTTTCAGATAAAAGAAGGAGAATTTCTGGTGCTGTGCGGCAAGAGCGGATGTGGAAAAAGTACGCTGTTAAAACATATGAAGACACCGCTGACACCGCACGGAAAACGAAAAGGAGAAATCCTTTTTGACGGAAAAAATCTGCATGAGATGACAGGCAGGGAACAGAGTCAGAGAATCGGTTACGTTCTGCAAAACCCGGACAATCAGATCGTGACAGACAAAGTGTGGCATGAGCTGGCATTTGGACTGGAGAGTCTTGGATACAAAAGTGCAGAGATCCGTATCCGTGTGGCAGAAATGGCAAGTTATTTTGGAATCCAGGACTGGTTTTATAAAAATGTGGCAGAATTATCAGGCGGTCAGAAACAGCTTCTGAATCTGGCTTCCATTATGGCTATGCATCCGGATATTCTGATTCTGGATGAGCCGACTTCACAGCTCGATCCGATCGCTGCGTCCGATTTCCTGGGAACAGTAAAGAAGATCAACCGAGATCTCGGTACAACGATCCTGTTGACAGAGCACCGCCTGGAAGAAGTATTTCCGGCAGCAGACCGTGTTGTCGTGATGGAGGGCGGAGAAGTACTGTGCATGGGAACACCGGAAGAGATCGGGGAAGAATTAAAAAAACAGAACCACGAAATGTTTCTGGCAATGCCGGTTCCGATGCAGATTTATGCAAAAGTAAATTCCGGAAAGCATATGGAGTGTCCGATCACAGTCCGGGACGGAAGAAACTGGCTGAATGCGATCTGCAAAGAAAAACAGATCCGGCCGCAGGAGGCAGAATTTTTCGGAAAAGATGCGAAAGAAAAGTTGGCGAAAGAAGAAATCATTCTGGAGGCGAAAGATATCTGGTTCCGTTATGACAAAGACCAGCCGGATGTTGTAAAAGGACTCAATCTCTCACTGAAGCGAGGAGAGTTTTTTGCATTGCTCGGAGGAAATGGAACCGGAAAATCAACGACGCTTTCGATCATCAGCCGGCTTCGAAAGCCATACCGCGGCAAAGTGCTGCTGGAAGGAAAAGATATCCGCCGTTACAGTGAAAAGGAGCTGTTTCGTGGCTTTTTGGGGGTTCTGCCGCAGAATCCGCAGTCTCTGTTTGTAAAAAAGACGGTGGAGCTGGAACTGTTCGAGATGGTGGGCGGAATAAAAGAAAAGAAAAATGAAGAGTATCACCTTGCCATGGAAAAATGCGAGGCAGTGGAAGGAATCGTCAAAGTAACGCATTTAGAAGGACTGCTGCACCGTCATCCATATGATTTAAGCGGCGGGGAACAGCAGAGACTGGCACTTGCAAAAATTCTGCTGCTGCGCCCGAAACTTCTTCTGATGGACGAACCGACCAAAGGCCTGGACAGTTATTTTAAGAAAGAGTTTGCAGAAATTCTGGATCTTCTGAAAAAGCAGGGTGTAACTATTTTTATGATTTCACATGATATCGAGTTCTGTGCATCTTATGCGGACCGCTGCGGTCTGTTCTTTGACGGAAATATTGCGGCGAGCGGTACACCAAAATCTTTCTTTGCCGGAAATAACTTCTATACGACAGCGGCAAACAGGATGGCACGTAAATATTTTCCGATGGCAGTGACGGCAGCAGATGTTGCGGAAGCTCTTTTGGATGACAGCAGGTGTGTGTGATATGCAAAAAAAGATGAAAAATGAGAAGATACAGGGAGTGCAGGCCGGGAATATGGAAAGAGAACAGGAAACAAAAGAATTTCTGAAGCAGTTTTATGAATCGCCGGAAGCAGAGGAAGATACGATCGCAGCGAAGCTGAAACGCACCTTCGTGCCAAAAGGCAAAAAGACAAAAGCAATCGCAGATTTTGCCAAAGATCTGATGGGCGAAGGCGGAGCCGGTGATGTTGTGATCGATGATGATATGTTTGAGGCAGACACCGAAGGCTATAAACAACAGGAAAAGAAACGCCTGTCAAAACGGACCAGAGTCAGTCTGTTTTTGCTTCTGGTGGCAATCCCTCTTACCATTGCAGCCGGATTCTGGCTGACAGATCAAAGTGCATTGGCAGACTGGATCGATCGAGTGTTTGGTCCGAGAAAATATTATCTGATCAGCCTAGTGATCGTGCTTTATGCATTGCTGCCGTTTTTTATGGCATTTGAAGGAAGAAAACCGGAAGTCAGAGAACTGGTTGTGCTGGCAACCATGATCGCACTGGCCACTGCCGGAAGAGCGGCTTTCTTTATGACGCCGAGCTTTAAGCCGATTATCGCGATCGTGATCATATCGGCAATCGCCTTTGGAGCAGAGGCTGGCTTTTTGGTTGGATCGATGACCATGCTGGTCAGCAACTTCCTGTTCGGTCAGGGCCCCTGGACGCCATGGCAGATGTTTGCCATGGGATTTATCGGATTTTTATCCGGTATCCTCTACCGACTGCGGATCCTGCCGACAAAACGGCTGCAGCTGTCCGTATATGGCTTTCTGGTCACCTTTATGATCTACGGCGGGATCATGAACCCGGCGGCACTGTTTATGAGCGTATATCAATTCAGCTGGAGCGGACTGCTTGCGATCTATATCTCCGGTGTTCCGGTCGATCTGGTGCATGCAAGCTCAACCTTCTTGTTTTTGTGGATCGGGGCGAAGCCGCTGCTGGAGAAACTGCAGAGGATCAAGGTGAAGTATGGGTTGCTGTAGGAAAATCGAAAAACTCGCAATGGGAGCTTTACTACCGTGTTTTACAGTTCTGAAAAAGTGTCAAAAAAATGTACAAATCCCATAATTTGCTAAAAAAACACACAAATCTGCAAAAATGTACAAAAAATGCACAAATTCGACAAGTTGTCTATTTTGCAAATCCATCGTGAGCGATACAATGGTGCAAAGGTTGAAAGAAAAATAAAAAGGACCTTGCAGAAAGCTTATATGGATGGAGGAAAAATGTATGTCATTTGCAGATTTTAAAGACAACACCATGAGAGCCGTTGTATCAAAAACGATTGATGGTGTATTGAAATACGTGAATAAACATGATGATCGAACAGAGGCATTACTCAAACTGACTGATCTTTCGGAAAAGCTGATGGGCGATAAATTTGAAAAAAAAGTATTTGACGGAGCAAGAAATCTGATCCATAATCCAGATGCAAAATGGATGAAATACACAAACAAAGTGCTCGATGAGATCGACCCGCATGTAGCGAAAATGCATGCCCTGAACCTTGGATATCAGGCAGGTTTTTATGGTTATTCCAAAACCTGTGAATTCGAGAAGGAACATGGATACCGCATCCCGTGGATTATTTTGATGGATCCGACCTCTGCCTGTAATATGCACTGTACCGGATGCTGGGCAGCGGAATATGGTCATCGCATGAGCCTTTCTTACGAAGATCTGGACAGCATCGTTACGCAGGGGGAAAAGCTGGGTATCTATTTTTACATGATGACAGGCGGGGAGCCGCTGATGAGGAAAAAAGATATCGTGAAACTGGCAGAGAAGCATAATAAGTGTATGTTCTATGCATTTACAAACGGAACGCTGATCGATGAGGAATTCTGTAAGGATATGCAGAGACTTGGAAATATTTCTCTGGCACTGAGCGTGGAAGGATTTGAGGAAGTCAACGATTCCAGACGCGGAAGCGGATGTTTTGAGAAAGTTATGCATGCAATGGATCTGCTCAAAGAGCATGGACTGATCTTTGGTACTTCTATCTGCTACACATCAAAGAACTACAAGACCGTTACCAGCGATGAATTCCTGGATATGCTGATCGACAAAGGTGTTCGCTATGCATGGTATTTCCATTATATGCCGGTCGGAAATGAAGCAGCAACAGATCTGCTTCTGACACCGGAGCAGAGAGAATATATGTATCACAGAATCCGTGAGATCCGAGGATTTGAAGGAGGCAAGCCAATCTTTGTATTTGACTTCCAGAATGACGGTGAGTTTGTCGGCGGATGTATCGCCGGAGGAAGATTCTACTGTCACATCAATCCAAACGGTGACGTAGAACCTTGCGTATTTATCCATTATTCCAATGCAAATATCCATGACAAACCGCTTCTGGAATGCTTAAGCCAGCCGCTGTTCCGTGCTTATCAGATGGGCCAGCCATTTAATGAAAATGATCTGCGTCCATGTCCGATGCTGGAGAATCCGGAAGCACTGCAGAAGATCGTCCATGCAACCGATGCAAAGAGCACCGATATGCAGAGTCCGGAAACGGTAGAGAGCTTATGCGGAAAATGTGAAGCTTACGCAAAATGCTGGGCACTGGAAGCAGAAAAATTAAAAGAAGCAAATCCAAAGCAGATCACCAGAGAAAAAGGTACACTGCCGGAAGTATAAAAAAACAGAAGTTGATATATCAGAAAAAAGGATCGTCAGAAGCAGCTTCATTCAAACTTCCGTCCTCCTGTCCGGCAAGTGTACATAAAATTTCCAAAAATGAAGATAATGATTACTGTTCATAAAAGCCTGAATCAGGTTTGAGGTGACAAATATCATGTATGACAGGAGGAACTTATGGAGACAGAGATCAAAATGTTGAGTGACATTCACAAAAATGCAGACATGGGACAGGATACACTGCGTCATATTCTGGATGCGACAAAGGATGCGGAATTTTCGAAAACGGTCAGCAGGCAGATGCAGGAATATGAAAAAGCATTTCAGGTCAGTGGACAGATGCTGAAAGCACGCAATGCACCGGAAGAACAAAAAGAAGCTCTGATGATCTCCAAATGGATGGCTCACATGAATATCAACAGGAAAAGTATGCAGGATATGCAGACTTCAAAACTTGCGGAAATGCTGATCCAGGGCAGCACCATGGGCGTTACCAGCCTGACAAGACAGATCCGTGACTATGATGGAGAGGATACAGAAGTGCTGGATTTTGCAAAAAAACAGTTGAAGCGGGAAGAGAAAAATATTGATGAATTAAAAAAATTTTTGTAAAAACGTTGCAAAAGCCTCTTTACGTGTATGCCATTATGGTATATACTATGTTCTACATGTTGTTTGATGAAAAAACAAAATTTAGATAGATACACAACATATAGTAGGAGGAGACTTGGTGATGTACGTCATAAAGAAAGATGGAACACGGGAAGAATTCAATGTAGATAAGATCATAGCGGCAGTCAACAAATCAGCAGCCCGCATTTTGTATGAGTTTTCGACAGATGAGATCGCATTTATCTGTCAGTTTGCATATGACCGGGCGGAGTCCCTTAAAAAAGACGGGATCACGATCCAGGAGATGCACAACATTGTCGAAGGTGCTCTCGAGAGAGTCAATCCGGCAGTAGCCAAAAGCTATCGTGATTACCGCAACTACAAGCTGGATTTTATCCATATGATGGATGAGGTCTACACAAAGAGCCAGTCGATCCGTTACATCGGAGACAAGAGCAATGCCAACACGGACAGTGCCCTGGTGGCGACAAAGCGAAGCCTGATCTTTAACGAGCTGAATAAAGAGCTGTACCGCAAATTTTTTATGACACGTGATGAGCTTCAGGCGTGCAAAGACGGCTATATTTATATTCATGATCAGTCTGCGAGACTGGATACCATGAACTGCTGTCTGTTTGATGTGGCAGCTGTTCTGACTGGCGGATTTGAGATGGGAAATGTCTGGTACAACGAGCCGAAGACACTGGATACCGCCTTTGATGTGATCGGTGATATTATTTTGAGTACAGCGGCACAGCAGTACGGCGGATTTACCGTGCCGGAGATGGACAAGGTGCTTGCTCCGTATGCCGAGAAGAGCTACAAGAAATATAAAGAAGAATTTATCAAATATGCAGATCCGTTATGGAACGGCGTGGAAGAACGTGCCGAAGAATATGCGATCAACAAAGTGAGACGTGATTTTGATCAGGGATGGCAGGGTATTGAGTATAAGTTAAATACCGTCGGTTCCTCCAGAGGCGATTATCCGTTTGTGACCGTAACGATCGGACTTGGAACACAGCGTTTTGAAAAAATGTGCAACATTTCGCTTCTGAACGTCCATAAGGGCGGACAGGGAAGACCGGGCAACAAGAAACCGGTGCTGTTCCCGAAAATTGTCTTTCTTTATGACGAGAAACTGCACGGTGTAGGCGGAGAATGTGAAGATGTCTTTGAGGCCGGCGTGGCATGTTCTGCAAAGACCATGTATCCGGACTGGCTTTCCATGACCGGAAAAGGCTATATTTCCAGCATGTACAAACAGTACAAAAAAGTGATCAGCCCGATGGGATGCCGTGCATTCTTAAGTCCGTGGTACGAAAGAGGCGGTATGTATCCGGCAGACGACAAAGATGTGCCAGTATTTACCGGACGCTTTAACATCGGTGCTGTCAGCCTGCATCTCCCGATGATCCTTGCCAAAGCAAGATCCGAGAGCCGTGATTTTTACGAAGTGCTGGACTATTATCTGGAAATGATCCGCAATCTGCACAAACGTACTTACGAGTATCTGGGAGCGATGAAAGCATCCACCAACCCGCTGGCTTACTGCGAAGGCGGATTCTACGGCGGACATCTGAAACCGAACGAACGCATCAAAAAGCTGTTAAAGCCGATGACGGCATCCTTTGGTATCACCGCCCTGAATGAACTGCAGGAACTCTATAACGGAAAATCTATCACCGAAGACGGTGAGTTTGCTCTGGAAGTACTGGAATATATCAACAAGAAAGTTTCTGAATTCAAAGAAGAAGACGGCTGGCTGTATGCGATCTACGGCACACCGGCAGAGAGCCTGTGCGGACTTCAGGTCGAGCAGTTCCGCAAGAAATACGGCATCGTGGAGAATGTATCCGACCGTCCATACGTCAGCAACAGCTTCCACTGCCATGTAACCGAAGATATCACACCGATCGAAAAACAGGATCTGGAAGGTCGTTTCTGGGAACTGTGCAACGGAGGCAAGATCCAGTATGTACGTTATCCGATCGATTACAACGTACAGGCGATCAAGAGCCTGATCCGCCGTGCGATGGATCTGGGCTACTACGAAGGAGTCAATCTTTCCCTGGCCTACTGCGATGACTGCGGCCACCAGGAACTGGAGATGGATGTCTGCCCGAAATGCGGTTCCAAGAACCTCACGAAGATCGACCGTATGAATGGATATCTGTCCTACAGCCGCGTGCATGGCGATACCAGACTGAACGAGGCAAAGATGGCAGAGATCGCAGAACGTAAGAGTATGTAAAATTAAGAAACAAAGGATATGAATAGACCGCCATAATCGTCTGAGCGATTTGTTTTCGGATGGTTATGGCTGTTTTTATACCTGCTTAAAATTTCTGAAAATTTAAAGAGAAATATCGTAGTAAAAAATGATAGATGATTTAGATGAGAAAAATATTGAAAATATTACCAAAATATAATAAAATTCAGATATAAATAAACGCTGTGAAAGAAGATATTATCAGAGGTTAAGGTCAAAAGATGCCATATGAATTGTTTCATAGTGTTTGTATATTAAACTATATCATATATAGTGCAGCTTTCATTTTTGTAAGCGAAGAGCTGTAATTTGCATCAGTGACGAGATTTAAGGTTGGATTTCAGGAGGTGAGCGAATGAGAAAAGATAGAATTGTAGAAATTACAGGTCTGGCGATTTTACTGATTCAGAGACTATACGGGAAAGACTATAAAAATGTGGTTATAACGTTCTATTTACTGTTTGTTATAGCGATTTTAGACCGTGAAATTACAGAAGAGAATATATTTGAGCTGGCTGTATGGACAATGGCAGAACTGGCAGTTGGAATTGGATTTGCCATAGTGGTACATCAGGAAATCATTTCAGTGATTGCAATGCTTCTGATCATGGGATTTTTTGTTTTGCCGATGCTTGTTAAATTGTTTCGATTTTGGCAAGCAGAGAAGAACAAAATATAGCATTTTTAATAAAAGCAGAATGATCATAGAAAAGTATAATATCTGGTGCGTATGGTGAGAGGAATTGCAGTGGAAGCAGTGAGAAGGTAGTTGTAGTGGAAATAATGGAAGTAGTGGTTTTTATATGCCGGACAGAAAAAAGTCAGGGTATTGTGACGGTAGCAAGTTTCCGTTGTGAGATTTGTGCCTAGTTTCCGCCGCCGAGCGGTGTCTGAGCCTCGAAGAGGCGAGTTCCAGCGAACGGCGGATCATAGACGGCACAAATCGAACAGGAAACGATGCGTGTCACAAGCCCTGACTTTTTACGTCCGGCATCTTACTCCTCTCCATTGAAGCAGTAGGTGCAGATATCACACGGCTTGATCCCGATTGACTTGATCAGGTCATCGAGTCTGTGATAACGCAGGCTGGTGAAATTCTGGATGCGGCAGATTTCATCGAGCATTGCCTGATAACGTTCGCTGTTCGGATCGGCATATTCTTCCAGATATTTTTCTGCATCTTTTCCTTCACGTTCCAGGATCACTCTTCTGGTGATCAGATCCAGTTCAGATTTGGAACGGGAGAAGTTCAGGAATTTACATCCGTAGAGCAGCGGAGGACACGCCGGTCTGACGTGGACTTCTTTGGCTCCGCTCTGATACAGGAACTCGGTTGTCTCACGAAGCTGTGTACCGCGGACGATGGAGTCGTCGATCAGAAGCAGCTTTTTGTTTTTGATCAGGGCATGTACCGGGATCAGCTTCATGCGGGCGATCAGTTCTCTCTGACGCTGGTCTGTCGGCATAAAGGAACGCGGCCAGGTCGGTGTATATTTAATGAAAGGACGGGCGAACGGAACGCCGGATTCATTGGCATATCCGATAGCATGTGCGATACCGGAGTCTGGGACACCGGCTACGATATCCGGATCTACTTTTCCTTTATCTCGTTTTGCCAGCAGTGCACCGCAGTTATAACGCATTTCTTCTACGTTTACGCCTTCGTAACTGGAAGTCGGATAACCATAGTAAACCCACAGGAAAGAACAGATTTTCATTTTCTTGCGAGGCGGAACGAGCGTTTCCACACTCTCCGGGGTGATGTATACAATCTCGCCGGGACCTAATTCTTTTACATCTGTGTAGCCAAGGTTAATGTAAGAAAAATTCTCGAAAGCCGCACAGTAAGCACCTTCACGGTGTCCGATGACAAGTGGAGTTCTTCCGTAGATATCTCTGGCAGCATAAATGCCGTCTTTTGTCATGATCAGCAGTGTCAGGGAACCGTCAATGGCTTCCTGGGCATAGCGGATACCGTTCTCAAAGCTGTCCTGCTTGCAGATCAGTGCGGCAACGAGTTCCGTGGCATTGATCTGACCGCCACTCATCTCCTGAAAATGTGAATGACCGTTTTCGTAAATCTTATTCAGAAGTTCGTCCGCATTGTTGATCTTTCCGACCGTTGTGATCGCAAAACTTCCAAGATGTGACTGGATCAGAAGCGGCTGCGGTTCGTAGTCAGAAATACAGCCAATGCCGAGATTTCCGGTCAGTTCTTCTACATCGCGTTCAAATTTTGTACGGAACGGGGAATTTTCGATGTTGTGGATCGAGCGGCAGAAACCGTCCGCCCCATGCGTAGCCATACCGCCGCGGCGTGTTCCTAAGTGAGAATGATAATCCACTCCGTAGAACAAGTCCATGATACAATCTGTTTTTGAAGCAACTCCAAATAGTCCTCCCATTATTGAATCTCCTTTGTCTGAGTCTGTCCGTTCAGAATCCCGAAATACGGGAAAATATTCCAAACAGCGTATTATATGATGTCATGATGCCGGAAGCAACAAAACGGATTCAAGAATGCCTTTGACATTCTTGCTGTGGCTTGCGGGCATCATGTAGAGTGTAACATAAAAAAATTCGGGTGTCAAAACACCCGAAAAATTTATTCCATTGTGCCTTCACGGTAAGCCTGAAGCAGCATTTTCAATCCTTTAATATCTTCCAGAATCTTTTTGCCGGTGTCGGTGTTGCGTACCATCAGCCGTTCCCGCTCCGTTTCGACCAGTTCAGATCTGGATTCGATGTCTTTATTTTCGGTCAGTGCGGCATAGACGCTCTGGAATGGCTGGTGGGATTTGATGCGGATACCGTGCGAATTGAAGATCAGCGTGTATCCGGCGATACCGGTTGTTTTGTGATAGCTTTTGCAGAATCCGCCGTCGATCACCATCAGACGGCCGTTTGCACGTACCGGGTGTTCCCCTCTGGAGGTGCGTACCGGGGTGTGTCCATTGATGATATGTGACCGATCAGAATAAAGATTAAATTCATGAAGGATCATATTGCAGATTTTTTCCTGCTCGTAGTACTGATAATAAGGGTTGGATGCCTCATGCCAGGTACTTTCGTCTTTTACATAAGTACGCTCAAACGTTTTGATATTTCTGCCGGACAACGGTGATTTTCTGCCGCACCAGAGATACCACATAAAATCCAGTTCTTTTTGTGTGGCATCTTTAGACCAGGCACGTCTGGCAATCCGCTCGGCATAATCCAGATAATCACGTCCGCGGTAACGTTTCTGGTGGAATACAACACCTTCAAGATTGCCGCTTTCGTCGAGAGGTACACAGCCGTGGAAGAGCAGATTTCCATTAAAAATACGGTACATGCTGCCTTTCTGATAGAGAAAATCCATATGCTGACGCAGACGGACACTGCCGACAAATGCCATGCGAAGCCCTTCCATTACCTGCTTTTCTTCGGCGGTCAGTTTGTAAGAAACTTCTGGGTTGGAAGGATCAAAGGAAACCGTCGGAAAAGTTTCTTCGCAGATCTCGTAGTCTGTGCCAGCGATGCAGACGGTGTGATTTTGAACGTTGACCTGGTGGAGCAGCAGTTTGTCAGTCATCTGATAATCCGGGTTTCGAAGAATCACCTGCCCTTCCAGTTTGAATAAAAGGACAGAAATGGCCTTTAATGCCGCTTCCATCGGCTCTGTATCCGGATAAAGCTTTTCAGCAAACAGCGTCAGATCACGCAGGCTGATACCGTAGCTGTTTTCCAGAATGCGGATGTTATGATATTTTAAATTGTTTCTTATGACGGTAGCGATACATGCCTCACTTCCGGCAGCGGCACCCATCCAGAGAATGTCGTGATTTCCCCATTCAATGTCCAGAGAGTGATAATTCATCAAAAGATCCATGATCCGGTCGGCACATGGCCCGCGGTCAAAAATGTCTCCGACAATGTGCAGATGATCGACGGCGAGGCGTTTGATCAGGGCGGCGAGCACTTCGATAAATGCATCGGCACTGTCAAGTTCCAGCAAAGTATCGATGATATTCTGATGATAGGCAACCTGATTGTCGTCCTCATCCTTCTGCACATGGATCAGTTCATCCAGAATATAAGCGTACTCATCCGGCATCGCTTTACGCACTTTGGAACGCGTATATTTGGAGGAGAGAAGGCGGGCAATCTCGATCAGCTCGCCGAGGATCACACGGTACCATTCTTCGTTGTTGCGGCTCTCTTTTTTCATCATCTCCAGCTTTTCGACCGGATAGTAGATCAGCGTGCAGATTTCTTCCCGGTCGATATCCGAGAGCGTTTCCTCGAAAAGCAGATCCACTTTCTCGCGGATCACACCGGAACAGTTATTCAAAATATGGCAGAAAGCTTCATATTCTCCGTGCAGGTCGCTCATAAAATGCTCTGTGCCCTTGGGCAGACGGAGCAGCGCCTCCAAGCGGATGATTTCGCTGTACGCGGACAAGGCGGTAGGATATTTTTCCGCCAGCAGGGTCAGGTGGCGCAGGCGTTCGGGGGTATATTCACGCATAGGATACTCCTTCTTTGTTGTGAGCAGCATTGCTGGTTCTACATACTATTTCCAGATAAGAATGCGCTGAAATGCGAAGCGGATTTTTCATTCTGGCTAACGTGAATAAACCGCAGCGCTGCGCTAACGCACGCCAGAAGGAAAACAGCGCGGGCGAATCCGGAAACAGTATCAATCGTTTGATAGATTGATTGCGCAGAGGTCGGTGTCCGTGACGGGCAGCTTTTTCGGCACGATAATGGGAGGCTGGACATCTGACAAAATAGTAGCACAACTCGGTCGGATTTGCAAGTCAGCCGCCACGAAATCATCGGAATCAAATAAATCCCCAAAGCAAAGGAGGAATTTTGCTCTGGGGATGACCATCGTCCGCATTCAATTGAAGCATCAATTAGGATTTACCAAACCAGCGTAAACACATCTGCCAGAACGCATCCGTCACCGCGGAGGCAAAATTCTGGTTCTTCACGGAATCTTGGGGAAGAGCAGCTTGGGGGCGCGTCTGCGGACGCGCAAAGTTACTGGCAG
>OIZX01000880.1_pt1 | contig 17765 bp, 14 predicted proteins | sample 1588621 | NCBI WGS metagenome assembly OIZX01 (sample SAMN03283276) | human gut metagenome | biome: human-associated habitat; material: feces | host: Homo sapiens | place: Peru | collected 2012 | reverse complement strand
ACGGCATTTCCGTCGGGATATGCTATGATGATTTTCTGGGCGAGATCCCGCGCGAAGAACATGATTTGCCCGTTGATATACTTGTTACTGAAACAAAAATTCTGAACCTCGGATTGGAGGGAACATCTTGGAAGAAAAAGAATTTGACAACATAGAGAGCCTTGCCGCTTTCCTACATAGCGGCGCCGATAAGCCCGAAGTCGGAGCAGCCGAGAACGCTCCGAAGCAGGAAACTCACGCGCCCGTAAAGCGCCCTGCCCCGCAGCGCAGACCTATGCCGCAGCAGAGCAGACCCGCCCCGCAGAACAATCCTGCAAAGCAGAACAATCCTGCAAAGCAGAACAATCCCGCAAAAGCGGAAGAAACATTACGCGAAAACGCGCCGCAGGCTGAAAAAAAGCAAAGAGTAAGCGACGACGATTTATCGGCAGTTCTTTTTTCCATTGAAAACAAGAAAAAACAGCCGCAGTCAACTCTCGCTGCACAGGCGGCGCGAATTACGGAAGAAACTTCCGCGCCCGCACCAAAAAAATCCCCGCCGGTAAGGCAGCCGCGCACCGAACGCAGAAAAAGCGCTCCCGCGATAGCCGACGTGATCGACGATGACGAACCGTTCAACGCGGAGAACGCAAAACCCGAAAAGGGCATGGTACACTACGACACCGCAGCAACGCAAATGGTAGAGATAGGCGCAGTCCGCACGAACCCCTCGCGCACTGCGGAAATTGTTTCGGAAAGCGACGAAGATGAAGAGGATGACCGCCGCAGCCGCCGTGAGGTTTCGGAAATGCGCAAGCGCTATGAACGTCAGCGCCAGCGCTCGCGAACTTTTGCGTATATTCTGCTCGGCGCCTTTCTGTGCGTTGTTATCGTCGGCGTTTCGGCGTATTTTTCATCATATATCGTAACATTTGCGCTCGATATGACGGGTATTGCACCTACGGAATTTGAACTTGACATTGAAATCCCGGAGAACGCCACAACCGAAGTTGTGGGGGCGATACTTCAAGAAAACAATATAATCAAATCCGCGAAATTTTTCAAAGAATTTGCAGATTTTACGGGCAAGAAAAACAGCTATTACCCGGGAAAATATACGCTTAGCTCAACTATGTCGTATATGACGATCTTTAAAACTCTCCAGAGCGTTTCCGAGGATAATAGAACCGTCACGATACGCATTTCCGAGGGCATGACCGCCGAGGATATCGGAAAACTGCTCGAAGAAAACAAGGTGTGCTACGCAAGCGACTTTGAAAAATATTATAAGACCATTCAGAACAACTACGATTTTGAACGCCGACTCAGCACAAAATCCTCAAAATTCAATCAGCTCGAGGGATATCTCTTCCCGGATACTTACGAATTCTATGCGGTTCTTGACGCCGAGAAGATAACTTATGAATCCAAAGAGGAGCAGGACAAGGCGGAAGCCGCCCAGCGCGAAAAGGAAATCGAAAACGCCGAAGACGCTGCGAAGAAAATGTACAAAAACTTCAATGATAAAATAACGAAGGTCATGTACAAGCAAATGGGCGAAATGAACATGACGCTCGACGAGGTGATAACACTTGCTTCAATGGTTCAGAAAGAAGCGGCGAGCGTTGATGATATGTACTATGTTGCAAGCGTTTTCCTCAACAGAATACGCAATTCGGAGGAATTTCCGTATCTCCAGTCGGACGTTACCACGCTTTATGTCGAAAATAATATAAAGCCGTTTGTGACTGACGCGGCGCGGCTGCGGCGCTATTCCGACGCATACAACACCTATATCTGCAAGGGTATTCCCGCAGGACCGATATGCAGCCCCGGGCTTGACGCGATCGACGCGGTGCTCAATTCCGCAGATACAAACTACTACTACTTCTGCGCAAATGAAGAAACAGGTGAGGTATTCTACGCTACGACTCATGACGAGCACGAAGCGAACCTTATCCTCGCGGGTCTTACCGAAACGCAGTCCGCAATCGAATAATCACAGCACCGCGCAGTTCGCTGAAATTGTGCGGTGCTGAACTGTTGAAAGGAATTATAAAAATGGCAGAGCTTCTCTCCCCCGCAGGGGATTATGAATGTCTTGAGGCGGCGGTCGATTACGGCTGCGACGCGGTATATCTTGGCGGACAGGCGTTCGGTATGCGCGCAAATCCGAAGAATTTCAGCATTGACGAGCTGAAAAAAGCGGTAGATTTTGCGCACGACAGGAACGTTAAGGTGTATCTCACCTGCAACACAGTCCCCACAAACGACGAAGCGGAGCAGTTCCCCGAATTTATCCGCGAAGCGCAGAAAACAGGCATTGACGCGGTTATCGTTGCCGACGTCGGCGTTATGGCAATGACGAAAAAATATGCTCCCGAACTTGACATACATATGTCAACGCAGGTCGGGATAATGAACTATGAAACTGCAAACGAGCTGTACCGAATGGGCGCGAAGCGCATAGTTCTCGCCCGCGAAACAAGTCTCACCGAGATAAGGAAAATCCGCGAAAAAATTCCCGCTGATATGGAAATCGAAGCGTTTGTGCATGGGGCTATGTGCGTTTCGTTTTCGGGAAGATGCCTGCTCTCAAAATACCTCGCCGACCGCGACGCAAACCGCGGAGCGTGTGCGCAGCCGTGCCGCTGGCGCTATTTTATAACCGAAGAAAAGCGAATCGGGCAGGACTTTGAAATTTTCGAGGACAAGCGCGGAACATACATTCTCAACGCGAAAGATCTCTGCATGATCGAGCATATAAACGAGCTTCTCGAAGCGGGCGTCACAAGCCTTAAAATTGAGGGTCGCGCAAAATCATCATACTATGTCGCAACGGTAACGAATGCCTACCGAGGCGCACTTGACGCAGCGTATAAACACGAACCTGCCCCCGACTGGGTGCGCTCGGAAGTGTACAAAGTCAGCCACAGACCCTACTGTACGGGATTTTTCTTTGAACACGGCGACGCCGAACAGCACTATGAGGACAGCGGATATTACCGAGAATACGATTTCTGCGGAGTTGTGACCGATTGCAGCGGCGGCGTAATGCACCTCACTCAACGCAATTATTTTACACTCGACGACGAGCTTGAAATTCTCTCGCCCGGCATGAGACCCGTTAGATTTTCACCGACCGAAATGTTTAATGAAAAGGGCGAAAGCGTGCGAATCGCGAACCACGCAACAGAAAAACTGACTTTCCCGTGCGATACGGTTTTTCCGAAAAATTCGATACTGCGCAAGCCGTCTAAGGACAGCCGCGAGAAAACCGAGGAGTGTACCGTATGCAGCTAACGAATATCGGAACGATAAAAGAGCTTTTTCAGCGCCACGGATTTTCATTTTCAAAATCGCTCGGACAGAATTTTCTGATAAATCCGTCGGTCTGCCCGAAAATCGCCGAAATGGGCGGCTGTAAAAAAGGCGCGGCGGCGATAGAAATAGGAACGGGTATCGGCGTGCTTACAAAAGAGCTTTGCAAGGTGGCAAAAAAGGTTGTTGCCGTTGAGCTTGATAAAAGACTTTTGCCGGTGCTTGGTGAAACACTCGGCGAGTTTGACAATCTTGAAATTGTTAACGGCGATGTTATGGAGCTTGATTTAAAAGCGCTTATAGATGAAAAGTTTGCCGACTGCGACAGCGTTAAGGTGTGTGCAAATTTGCCTTATTATATCACTTCTCCTGTTATTATGATGCTTCTTGAAAGCGAACTTTCTATTGACGAAATTGTTGTTATGGTTCAAAAGGAAGCGGGCGAAAGGCTTTGCGCCGAGGTTGGCACAAGGCAGGCAGGCGCAGTTTCGGTTGCGGTTAATTTTTATGCCGACGGCGAAATTCTTTTTGACGTGCCACGCACCTCGTTTGTGCCGAGTCCAAAGGTTGACAGCGTGGTAATTAAGCTTACGCTTGATAAGGCTGAAAAGTACCGAGTTGAGAACAAAAAGAAATTCTTTTCACTTGTTAAGTGTGCTTTTGCTCAAAGACGAAAGACAGCGCTTAACAGCATTTCAAACACGATGGGCGTGCAAAAAGAAAAGCTTACAAATATTTTTAACGAACTCGGTTTGGAAGTAAATATCCGTCCTGAAAAATTAACTATGCAAAATCTTATTGACATTGCAGATAGGTTATAAATTATTATGGCAAGCAGTGTTCGCCGCTGCTCTTTGAAAATAAAACGAAAGGAAGAACATAAATGAAAGATAATACAAAAGTTTTTGAAGAATACACTGTGCCTAAAGCTGTTATGACAATGGCGCTTCCGAGTATGCTGAGTATGCTTATTAATATTGTATACAATCTTGCGGACACATTTTTTGTAGGTCAAACGGGCGACAGCAATCAGGTTGCCGCAGTTTCGGTTTCAATGCCGCTTTTTTTGCTGTTTATCGCAATGGGTAATCTTTTCGGTGTCGGCGGTTGCGCATTTGTCAGCCGTTCGCTCGGTGAGGGCAAAAAGGATAGGGTAAAAACAATCAGTGCTTTTTGCATTTACACCTCAATCATTGTAGGCGCTGTGCTCGGCATAATTTTCTTTTCGTTTAAAAATCAAATTCTTATGCTTGTCGGTGCGAGTGAAAATACAGTCGGTTTGGCTGCCGATTATCTTAAATGGGTAGCACTCGGTGCTCCGTCAATCGTGCTTGCTATCACTGCCACAAACTTGGTAAGAGGCGAGGGTGCGGCAAAAGAATCGATGATAGGTTCTGTTATCGGTCAAATTGCAAATATCATTCTCGACCCTATTTTTATTCTTGACAAGGGCGACAAACTTTTCGGTATCACAATGCCGGTCGGTTTCGATATGGGCGTTGCCGGTGCGGCTATCGCAACTGTTATCGGCAATATTCTTACCGTAATTTATTTTCTTGTTTATTTTCTTAGGGGTAAAAGTATTTTGAGCATTACCCCAAAGCGTTTTTCAATGGGTAACGGAATTGTAAAAGGTGTTATCGGTGTTGGTCTGCCTGCCGCTGTTAACAATCTTCTTATGAGTGTAAGCAATATTATCGTTAATGTTGTTCTTATTAAATACGGCGACAATGCGGTTGCCGCTATGGGTATCGCTATGAAAGCGAATATGCTTGTGGTTATGCTTCAAATCGGTCTTGCACAGGGTGTTCAGCCGCTTATCGGCTACTGCTACGGTGCACAAAATTATAAGCGAATGAAAAAGTGTATGCGTTTCAGTATAATTTGCAATGTCGTTATCGGCACGGTTATGACTTTGTTTTATCTCTTTTTCAGAAGAACTGTCATCGAACTGTTTATCAATAATAACGATGTTATCGAGCTTGGCGAAAAAATGCTTCTCGCTCTTATGGCTTCCGGTCCTGTTATCGGCATTATGTTTGTGCTCAACTTCTCCTTCCAGGGTATGGGCAAGGGTATTCAAAGTATGATTCTTTCACTCGGCAGGCAAGGTCTTATTTATGTGCCTATGCTGTTTATTATGAATAGCATTATTGGTCTTGAAGGTATCATTTGGTCGCAGGCAACGGCAGATATTTGCTGTGTAATAACAAGTATCGTTATGTTTGCACTTATTAATAAAAATATTAAAAAGCAGGAAAAAGAAAGCGTTTTGGCAAAATAAAAAAGTGCTCCTTCGGGGGCACTTTTGTTTTATATAGATATTATAATTCTTTTTTCATCCACATATGCGGGCAGTCTTCGTCAAAGTCCTGCTTGCCAAACGGGGTGTAGCCTTGCTTTGAATAAAACGGCATTGCCTGAATCTGGGAGTGAAGCCTTATTTCTTTGCCGCCTTTATCTTTAATAAGTTTTTCTGCCTCATTCACAATAACTGCGCCGAGGTGCTTTCCACGGTATTCTTTAATTACTGCAAGCCTGCCAATATAGTAAACTTTGTTTTGCTCGTAAAACCTGATGGTTGCGCAAGGGATATCGCCGTCAAAAGTGACAAGATGAGTGCAGATTTTGTCAAGCTCGTCAAATTCGTCTTTAAACCCCTGCTCATTCATAAAAACTTTTATTCTTATTTTCTTTGCCTCTTTTGGCAAAATATCATATTTTTTTGTAATCATATTAACACCTCAAAATCATTTCTATCTTATCAAATTTGGCATATTGTTGTCAATAAAGGCAGTAAAGCAGAGATACCTTTGTATAATTTTAACAAAATTATTAGACTATTTTCTATATTTGCCTTTATTGCAAAAACTGATTTTTTAGGGTAAAATAATAGTTATACTGTAACGGCTTCCCTCAAGGGAGGGCTTATAAATATAATTTGAGGTGTTACCATGAGCGAAAGTAAAACAATTTATACAATAACTTCGGAAAGAAATGAGAGAGTATTTATCCACGCAATGCCCGGCCATTTCGTTTCAAGCTCTTCTCATCTTAATTTCTATATCGGCACTTCCGATATTAAGCATAACCACGATGTTTCGGTTGACGCTGCTATGCTTCTTGCAAGCTACTACCACGAAAGAGGAATAGAGATTGACACCGTTTTGTGCCTTTATGAAACTCAGGCGCTCGGCGCTTACCTTGCTCACGAACTTCAAAGGGCAAATATGTTAAACCCTAACCCTGACAGCACCGTTTATGTTCTCGGTCCCGAATATGACGCTTCGGGCAATATTATTTTTAGAGATAATCTTCGTAAGCTTATTACCGGCAAAAGGGTGCTTATCCTTATTTCTTGTATCACAAGCGGTAAAACAGTTGAAAGAGCTATGGAAAGTGTAAGCTATTACGGCGGCGAAACAGTCGGCATTTCCGCTGTTTTTTCTGCTACAGACAGTATTGACTCAGTTGAAGTTAACAAGATTTTCAGCGACAAAGATGTTCCGGGTTACGAGGCTTATCCTGCCCACGATTGCCCGCTTTGCCGTCAAAATGCTAAGGTTGACGCAATTACAAACGGCTACGGCTATTCGCTTTTATAAAAATTTCTTGACAAATTATTTTAATTTGTTATAATGTATTTACAAATTAACAGTACCCAAATTAAAGACTGCGAAGCAGAAAAAGACTTTACTTTTTAGTTTAAGAGAGTTGACGGTAGGTGCAAGTCAATACAAAAGGTTTGGTGCATAGCTCTCTGCAGAGTTGCCGTTCTGAATAGTAATTAATAGGAACGGACGATTTGCCTCGTTATTGGCAGTGGCATTGATTGATGCTAAAGGGCAGGGGTTTACCTTGCTGAAGTAGGGTGGTACAGCGTGATATTAACGCCCCTATACTCTTGTGTAGGGGCTTATTTTTTTGCTCCTGTGCAAAAATGAAAGGAGAAAATATTATGAAACAGGGTTACGAAAAGTACAGAGGCTTTGAGCCTATCAACATTCCTGACAGGACTTGGCCAAACAAAACTATTACAAAGGCGCCTACTTGGTGCTCGGTTGACCTCAGAGACGGTAATCAGGCTCTTGTTGACCCAATGAATTTGCAGGAAAAGCTGGAATTCTTCACTACTCTTGTTAAAATTGGTTTTAAAGAGATTGAAGTCGGCTTCCCGTCTGCAAGTGAAACCGAATATGAAATTTTGCGTACTCTTATTGAGGGTAACTATATTCCCGACGATGTAACAATTCAGGTTCTCGTTCAGGCAAGGGAGCACCTTATCAGAAAGACTTTTGAAGCTATCGACGGTGCTAAAAATGTTATCGTTCATTTTTATAATTCAACATCTACACTCCAGCGTAAGGTTGTGTTTAAAACCGATATGCAGGGTGTTATCGATATAGCTATCGACGGCGCAAAGCTTATTTATGAACTTACGGAAGAAGAAAAGAAAAAGAATCCGGATATGAATATTCGCTTTGAATACAGCCCTGAAAGTTTCAGCGCAACTGAAATGGATAATGCAGTAGAAATTTGCCGTCAGGTTATGGAAGAACTTCATATTACTAAGGAAAACCCTATTATTCTTAATCTTCCGTCAACTGTTGAGGGCTCAACTCCAAACGGTTATGCTGACCAGATTGAATATTTCTGCCGTCATCTTCCAAACCGTGAAAATGCGATTATTTCGCTTCATCCTCATAATGACCGTGGCACGGGTGTTGCCGCTGCCGAACTCGGTCTTCTTGCAGGTGCAGACAGAATTGAGGGTACACTTTTCGGCAACGGTGAGCGTACCGGTAATGTTGATATCGTTACTTTGGCTCTTAATATGTGGACTCAGGGCGTTGACCCTAAGCTTGACTTCCACGATATTAACAAAATTAAGGGCGTTTATGAAAGAAATACAAAAATGACTGTTCCCCCTCGTCACCCTTACGCAGGCGAACTTGTGTTTACCGCTTTTTCAGGCTCACACCAGGATGCTATCAACAAGGGCAAAACATATATGAAGGAGCACGGCGGCGATTATTGGGATATTCCTTATCTTCCTATCGACCCTGCCGATGTCGGCCGTGAATATGAGCCTATTATCCGTATCAATTCTCAAAGCGGTAAGGGCGGAATGGCATTTATCCTTGCAAACGACTACGGTATTAAGATGCCTAAGGCTATGCAAAGTGAATTCAGTGCAGTAGTTCAAAAGGCTTGCGATGAAAAGGGTAAGGAACTTCAGCCTGATGAAGTTTTTGACCTCTTCCAAAAAGAATACCGTAATGTTTGCGGTCCTTACAGACTTCTTAATTATAAGATTACAGAAGAAAAGAACGAAACCGATTATCTCACAACCGTTCACTTTACCGGTGAACTTAAATATAAGGATAACGAACCGATTAAGATTTCAGGTGACGGTTCGGGTCCTGTCGGTGCTTTCTGCGAAGCTATGAACAAAGCAGGTCTTGCAGAGTATGAGTTTGTTGACTACAGCGAGCACGCTATCTCTGTCGGCAGTGATTCAAAGGCTATCAGCTATATTCATATTAAAAATAAAGACGGCAAGGATATTTTCGGTATCGGCGTGAGCCACAATATCGGCTACGCTTCAATGAAGGGTATCATTTGCGCAATTAACCGTGACCAGGCAGACACAATGCGTGACGATACAATGCCGGGCATCTTTGACCAATGCTGAGTCGTCGTACAGTGGTGCGTCAGATTTTGAATTACAGCAGTAAGATTTGATGATTACACTATTGCAATATTTTGATATATACGATTATCGTAGGGGCGAACTGTGTTCGCCTTTACAATAACTGAATCTCGGTGATAATATGAAAACTATATTTGGCATTATCGCAATTATATTTGGCGGTCTTTCTTTGATTTGCCTTATCCTGCTTGTGACTTTGGTTAAATCAAATAAGGGCAAAACGCTTGATGAAGTTTCAAACAAAATCAAGGTGTTGATTATCCTTTTAGGTTCGTGCATAATATTTGTTGCGGTTTTTGGCTTGGTTGCAACAGTATTGTATTAAAATATATGATATGTAGGGGTCGGCGTCCTCGACGACCCGTTAATATAAAATAACAGAAAGGTGAAAATATGAAAAATTATAAAATCACAGTATTAAAGGGTGACGGTATCGGCCCTGAAATTGTAGATGAATGTATAAAAGTTCTTAACAAAGCAGGTGAAAAGTTCGGCTTTAGCTTTGATTATAACTATCAGCTTTTGGGCGGTTGCGCTATTGATGAATACGGCAAGCCGTATCCGGAAGAAACTGCCAATGCCTGCAAAGCTTCCGATGCGGTTTTGCTCGGTGCAGTAGGCGGACCTAAGTGGGACAGCCAGCCGGGTAACAACCGTCCTGAAAAGGGTCTTCTTGCAATTCGTGAAGATTTGGGTCTTTTTGCAAATCTTCGCCCTGCAAAGATTTTTGCTCCGCTCAAGAGTGCTTCTCCTATTAAGGAAGAAATTATCGGCGACGGTCTTGATATTCTTATCGTTCGTGAACTTACCGGCGGTATCTATTTCGGCGACCGTGGAACATATGAAGAAAACGGCGTTGTAGGCGCTTACGATACGGAACGCTATACATATCCTGAAATTAAAAGAATTGTTAAGGCAGGTTTTGAATACGCAATGAAGCGTGGCAAAAAGCTTACCTGCGTTGATAAGGCTAATGTTCTTGATTCTTCAAGACTTTGGAGAAAAGTTATGGAAGAAACAGCTAAGGACTATCCTGAGGTTGAAGTATCTTATATGTATGTTGACAACTGTGCAATGCAGCTTGTTCGCAACCCTAACCAGTTTGACACTATCGTCACTTCAAACATCTTCGGCGATATCCTTTCCGACGAAGCTTCTATGATTTCCGGTTCAATCGGTATGCTCGCTTCCGCTTCTCTTGCTGAGGGCACATTTGGTCTTTATGAGCCTATCCACGGCTCTGCGCCTGATATTGCAGGTCAGGGTAAGGCTAACCCTCTTGCAACTATTCTCAGTGGTGCTATGATGCTTCGCTATACTTTCGGTGAAGCTGAGGCTGCCGACGCTATCGAAAACGCTGTTGATGTTGCACTTACCAAGGCAAGGACTCCTGATATTTTTGAGGATGGCTTTGAAGCTGTTAACACATCTCAAATGGGCGACCTCGTTGCAAGTTTACTTTAATTGAATATAAATAACAAAAAGGTACTGTATTTTACAGTACCTTTTTTTGCTGTTAATTATTGTTGGATATTTTAATATGAAACAAATATCGTAGGGGAGGATACCATCCTCCCGTTTACTTCTATAACTTTTATACCTTTATTTAACTATCTCAATACTGTCACCGGTGTCTTTGATTTCGATAAACTTAGGGTGTTCTTTACCGCTGGTGTTTGGCGTGTGGTAGCTTAAATAAAGCTTTTCGTTTGCTTTGAAAATCATACCGTGACCGCCGTCATTATCAATAAGAAGCGGCAAATGCTCAAACACACCGTTAAGCTCGTTGTCGCTTGAACGGGCAACGCACTGGCAATACTTGTGGTTAACAAAGGTTGACCAAATAAGCAGCAACTTACCCTTACTTGTTTTGTAAGCAAACGGACCGTCGGTAATGTAGTGCTCGCCCTCCGGCTTTTTGTCTGCCCATGGCGGAGTTGAACCGGCAAAAAGTTTTGTCGGCAGGCTGATAGCGGCATTGAGTTCCTTGTTAAGCTTGATAAAACAGACGGTTCCGTCAATAATTTGCGTGTGCTCGTGGCAAAAAACGAGGTACGGCTCGCCGATTTTTGAAATGTAAAGCGTTGCGTCAAGACATTCCCATTCCTCGGGTGTGAGCGCACCGTCGCTGTACGGTTCAAACGGACCGAGCGGAGAAGAAGATTTCAAAATGTATGAACCCCTAAGCCCATTTTCCTGAGTGAAAGTGGCAAGCATATAATATTCATTCTTATATTTGTGCACCTCGGGCGCCCAGTTAACTTCTTTGTTTAAGCCATATTTAGCGCTGTTGAAACATTCCTGAGCCTCGCTCCAATTAACAAGGTCTTTTGAAGTGTAAACATCAAAACCGCCCACATTGCAGCCAAAGTTTTTCGCTCTTGTGCCGTAAAGATAATATGTATCGTCTGCTGCCAAAACGAACGGGTCACGGATATTTATTTCTTCTAATTTCATAGTCTTATTACTCCTAAAAATTAGTTTTGATTATTTTTTCGCTAAGCTCTTTGGTTGGAAAATCGGTGTAAATCGTGCCGTAATAGTAACCTTTTTTAAGCTCGTATTCCATAAATTTAGGGTTGATAAATTTTGCGTTGTTTTTCGGCCCTTTGAGTCCGCCGGCAGTTGAAAGGTAGTTGATTATGTACTTGCCGTCAAATTTGCCCATACTGTCAAGAAACGGCTTTATGCACTCATACCACCTCGGCTCGGGTTTATATTTAAACCTGTCCTGAATGATGAATTTAATTTCAAATTCGCCGGAGGTGTTGAGCGTTAAAGGTTCGGGCACGGCAGTGTCCTGCTCAACCCAATTTGAAAAATCAATTCCCGTTTCATTAATATTATATCCCTTTGTTGTGTCCATAGCACAGCGGCGAATAAAAACAATTTTGCCCCTTACTTCGCCGAGCTTAGGACTCCTGTTTTCTAAAAACCATTTTTCAGGGCTCTTTTTAATATAGTTATTCAGCATCAGGTCAAAGCACTTTTCCATTTCTTTCCTGCTGTCGTTTTTAAACTGAAAAATAACGGTTTCGCTTTTGTTTTCGTCAAGGAAACGGTAGCAGTGATTTAATACATCTTCCATATCCATCTGAGCGGAAAAATGACTTCTTTTGTTAAACGCTTTCGCAACACCGTGAACCATTTTTAGCCTGTCGCCCCTTGATTCAACCCTAATGTCAAGTGCACGAATACCAAGGAGCAGTTGCTCGTAAATATTCCTGTCTTGGCACTTTGAAATGTGCGAAAACTGAATATACTGAGTAACGCAGTCGTGAGTGCCGATAAGATTGAGTTTAAGCACTTCGTTTTCATCGTTTATGTCTTTCATCCAATTTTTTGTTTGCATAAATATCACCAAAAATAATATAACATTTTTGGCTATTAATATCAATGTAAATATATTGAAAATATCGCCGATATACTTTATAATTAGATTTATAATATATAATAAGGGGAAAATATGAAAAAATTACAGTGTTTTTAATATCACTTGCTTTTACTCTTATCAAAAATAATAAATTAAAGAAGGGCCAATTATGATATTACTTAATGCAAAAGGTAAAATCACCTTACATAACAATAAAACAAATCTAATTCACCGTTTTGATGTTCCAAACGGCTTAAAGGCACTTAAAATCAGTTTTGAGTATTCGCCTAAAACTTTGGAAAACAGGGAAAAAGCGATAGAAGAAGTTAAGAATTGCCTTGAAAAGTATGATGAGGTTTGCGAGGGCAGACCTGCTGATTATTTGCCAATTAAAAATCTTGTCACCATTTCGCTTGACGCAAACGGCAGGTATATAGGTGCGGCTCACAGGCAATCAAACAAGCAAGAGCATATTATAAGCGCCGATAAGTCGTCCGTCGGTTTTATTAAGACGGAGATTGAGCAGGGTGAGTGGGATATTATGCTTAATGTTCATTCTGTCAGTTGTGATATAGATTATAAAATTATTGTGGAGGGAGAAGAATAATGAGCTATTTACCGTGTGAACTTCATTGCCACACTGTTCACAGTGACGGCGATTTTACAGTTAAAGAACTTCAAAATGCCGCAGTGAATGACCACCTTGCAATTATGGCATTAACCGACCATAACACTTTTTCAGGTTGGAGCGAACTTGATGATAGCGTTATTCCGACTGTCAGGGGTATTGAGTGGACAACTTATTTCGGTCATATGCTTGTGCTCGGCGCTAACGAGTTTGTTGATTGGCGTGACGCAGTGCCTGATAATATTGACGAAAAAATCAAGCAGGTTAAGGCAGCAGGCGGGCTTGTCGGCATTGCCCATCCTTTCCAGCTCGGTTCACCTCTTTGCACCGGCGGCAGATGGGAGTTTAATGTTCGTGATTTTAGAAATGTTGACTATATCGAGGTTTGGCATCAAAACCTTTATTCAATGAAAAAGGAAAATGATAAGGCACTCGAATTTTGGACTTCTCTCCTTGATAAGGGCTACAAAATTGCCGCAACCTACGGCAGAGATTGGCACAGAGAGGAAGACCACGGTCACTACGGCTGTACATACCTTGATGTTGACGATGTAAGTGCAAGTTCTGCACTCAGGGCAATAAGAATGGGCAAAACAGTAATTTCTCACGGCGCAAAATTTATCTTCCGTGTTCATCGCCACGGTGTTACAAGTGCTATAGGCGACACGGTTAAAAGGGGCAATTACACTTTCAGTTTCTTTACCGACCTTCATTCAAGAAGCAAGAACGCAGGCGACGAATCTGTTGTTTATAAAGAAATAAGAATAGTAACAAACGGCGGTAAAGTTGTTTTGCAAACAAGATATGACGAAAGGCATACAAGGCTCCGCCTTGAACCTAAGCACTGGTATAGGTGCGAACTTTGGGGTAGTGTTGATGGCGAAAAAAAGGCGCTTGCCATTACCTCACCAATATATTGCGAATGATTTACAGCAAAAATTATTGTTCCTGCTTGTGCTATTTGCACAAACGGGAACGATTTTTTTATATATCAAGCTAATTGAAAAATAGGCGACTTTCTATTATAATGGATAATAGGAGTGATTTTATGAAAACAGTTGAATTAAACACAAATTGCGGAAAAATCAAAGGCTTGGAACTTGAAAATTCCCTTGAATTTCGTGGTATTCGCTATGCTGTTGCCTCAAGGTGGGAATACCCCAAGCAAGTGACTAAATTTGACGGCTTATATGATGCGACTGAATTCAAGTCTTGCTCAATTCAGCACAGAGCCTTTCTTGACGACGCAAAGGTAAACGCTTTTTATCACAAAGAATTTAGGCAGGGCTTGAAGTTTGATTACAGCGAGGACTGCCAATATCTTAATATATACACGCCTAAAGACGCCTCAAACTGTCCTGTTTTTATCTACATTCACGGCGGAAGCTTTACGGGCGGCAGCAGCAATGAACACCACATTGACGGTACAAATTTTGCTGAAAACGGAGTTATTTTTGTTGCGTTCAACTATAGGCTCAATGCATTCGGTTTTTGCTCTCATCCCGACATTACTGACGGCGAGGGTGTTTGCGGCAATTTTGGTCTTTTTGACCAAGTGGCGGCGATTAAATGGGTTAAGGATAATATCGCTTCCTTTGGCGGAAACCCTGATAACATTACCCTTGCGGGTCAAAGCGCAGGGGCTATGAGCGTTGATATTCTTATGTCCTCTCCTCTTTGCAAAAATCTTTTTCAAAGGGCAATTATGATGAGCGGCGGCGGAATACAGAGAGAGGTTGCAAGACCGCTTTCGCCTGAAAAGACAAGAGAATTTTGGGACGAAATAGTTGAATATGCCGACTGCGGCAATATTTTTGAACTTAAAAAAGTTGACAAAGAAGTGCTTTGGCGTGCGTGGGACAGAGCGTGTAAGGAAAACAAGACTATGAGTATGCTCTACACAATGCCTGTTTACGACGGCAAGCTTCTCACCAAAGATACTTTTAATATGAAATCAATACCTAAAATGCCTAAAATTATCGGTCTTACAAAAAACGATATGTTCCCTATCATACTTAAAAAAATTGACCAAAAGTGGCTTTCAGCCGACAAGGAAAGCGACTGCTACCTTTACCTTTTTGCAAGAGATTTGCCGGGCGACAGCAAGGGTGCTTGGCATTCGAGTGATTTGCTTTATGCTTTTGGTACGCTGAAAAACAGTTATCGCCCGTTTGAAAAGATTGACTATGAAATTTCAAATCAAATAGCAAAATCTTTTATTTCTTTTTCAAAAAACGGCAACCCTAATTGTAACGCTATCCCTAAATGGGAAAAGGGCGGCAAAAAGATAATGACATTTTGCGAAAATACCGGGTCAAAATCTTGGCAAACGCTCACTTTGATTAACAACACTTTCCACGGAGGATTTGAAATTTAATGAGATTTAATCATAAATTTGATTTGATTGAAAAAACAGATTATAAAAGAAAATATGTTTGCGATGATACGGTTGCTCAAATTGATTTTATCAGCGGCAGTGCGCTCAGAGTTGCGGTATACAAAAAGGACTGCGAAATGCTGCCTACTTTTACAATTAACCCGAACGGTGATTTGTCACACACGGGCAGAAACAAGCTTTCGTCAGACGGCTTTGAAATGTATCGCCCAAAAAGTGAAAAAACGCAAAACGGCGAAAAATTTACCCTTTCAAACAGCATTGAGGTTGAAGTTGACTTAAATAATTTCCTTTTGACTTACAAAAAGGACGGTGCTCGAATTTTCGGCGACCGTGCTCCGCTTGCATACAATATTGAGGGTGAATTCGGTGCCGGAGCATACCATTATATCTCTCGATTTGATGATGAATACATTTTAGGTCTTGGCGACAAGGCGGGCAAAACGGACAAAAAAGGCAAAACTTTCAGAATTGAAACTGCGGACAGTATGGGTTTTGATGCAGAGTATACCGACCCGCTTTACAAGCATATTCCGTTTTACATTTGCAAAAACGATGTGTGCACCTATGGTATTTATTATGACACGAGTGACAATTCGTTTGTTGACCTCGGCAGGGAAATAAACAACTACTACGAGCACTTTAAGTTTTTTAAAACGGACGAAGATTATCTTGTTTACTATGTGTTTTTCGGCGATGTGCTGTCCGTTATGAAGCAGTACAACACTCTTTGCGGCAAGCAGGCTTTTCCGCCAAAGTGGAGTTTTGACTACTGCGCAAGCACAATGGCATATACCGACGCTGACAATGCAGAGGAAGAAATGTACAACTTTCTTAAAAAAATCAGCGACCTTGATATGGCATGCCGTGGCTTTTATCTTTCCTCGGGTTACACGCAGATAGGCAATCTTCGCTGTGTATTTCACTGGAATTATGACAAATTCCCCGACCCTAAAAGATTTATCAAAGATTTTAAGGACAGGGGCATTCATCTTATCCCTAACATCAAGCCTGCGTTTTTAACTTCGCACCCTATGTATGACGAAATTAAGGGAAAAGGTTTATTTGTAAAGAACCCCGACGGTACACCTTATGTAACGCAGTTTTGGGACGGTGTCGGCAGTTATATTGATTTTACAAACCCGAAAGGCTTTGAGTTTTGGAACACGCAAGTTGAGGAAAAACTTCTTGACTTCGGAATTGACGCCACTTGGAACGACAATAACGAATTTGACATAAAGGCACTTGACGCAAAAGCTTACGGCTTTGGAAAAGAGGTAAATGCAAAGCAAATTAAACCGATTTTGACATACCTTATGGTGCTTTCATCCTATGAAGCGCAGAGAAAAAAGTATCCGAACTCTCGTCCTTTCCTCTCCACCCGCAGCGGCAGCAGTGCACTTAGGCGCCTTGCTCAAACTTGGTCGGGTGATAATTTCACTTCCTTCCATGACCTGCGATTTTGCCACTATGTAGGTATGACGCTTTCGCTTTCCGGTTTGTATTTTTACGGCCACGACCTTGGCGGTTTCAGCGGCGATATGCCGAGCAAGGAACTTTTGCTTCGCTGGATGCAACACGGCGTTTTTGAACCGAGGTTTACAATTCATTCTTGGAATAAGGACAATACAGCCACTATGCCTTGGAGCTATGAAGAAGCGATTGACGGCGCAAAGAGAATTTTAGCCGAGCGTAAAAGGCTTGTGCCTTATCTTTATAACTGCGCATATGAAGCTGTTGAAGATGAGCTTCCTATTCAAGCTCCGCCGTTCGTTTATTTTGACGACAAGAATATTGATGTCAATACTACTTCCTTTATGTTTGGCAGGGATATACTTGCAAAGTGCGTGCTTGACGAGGGAAAAAATGAGGTGAGCGTTTATCTTCCAAAGGGCGAAATTTGGTATCTCGGCGACAAGTGTTTTGACGGCGGTCAAAAAGTTGAATTGAATATCCCCGAAGATGAGGCAGTACCGTTTTTTGTTAAAGGCGGTTGCGTTCTTCCGTTTGACGAGGGTGAGTACGGTTTTAGGAAAGAGGAAAAGCTTGAATTTACCGTTTATCCTATAAAATCGGGCGTATTTTGTGACACATTTTTTACAGATGACGGCGAAAGCTATGAATACAAAAACAATCACTGCACAAAGCTTAAATTTACGGTTGAATGTAATGAAAAAGAAGTTGTTGTTAAATACGAAAATCTTGCGGATGTAAAATTGACGCCTGTTATTAGACTTTGCAGTGGAGATAATAGAAAGTTAATAGTATAAATTATAGTTTGCAATCGGTTGACGGCTTCACCACATTATAAAGGCGACCACAGGTCGCCCCTACGATAGTCTTATCATTTTAGACT
>OIZX01000876.1_pt1 | contig 17851 bp, 14 predicted proteins | sample 1588621 | NCBI WGS metagenome assembly OIZX01 (sample SAMN03283276) | human gut metagenome | biome: human-associated habitat; material: feces | host: Homo sapiens | place: Peru | collected 2012 | reverse complement strand
AAGCGGATGACCAGCCGTATAGAACCCGCAGTTCGGCGCGACAAAAACGTGGTCGCCAAAGGTCACCTTTGCACAGTCAAGGATAACCGTATTGTGGTTGGCAAAGAAGTCTTCACCGACGGTAATATTGCAGCCGTAATCGCACCAGAACGGTGCAAGGATCGTAAAACGCTCGCCAACCGCGCCGAGTAGACGGCGCATCAGCTCGCGCTGCCGCGTCTCATCGGAAGGCGGTGTCTGGTTGTAGGCAAAACACAGCTCCTTCGCCGCGATTCGCTCCCGCGTCAGCTCTTCGCTGCTTGCATCGTAGAGCAGACCTGCAGCATTTTCTCTTTCTCTGTCATATCGCTACGGCTCCTTGCTTGGTTACCTATTGATCATACTACGCGGTGAAAGACATTACAACTATTCTGCGCCGCTGAAAACAATAAAAACTTTCTCGAAAATATTTTGCCTTCTTCAAAAGAATCAGTAGCTTTCCGGCGCAAGGTGTGGTATGTGTGTTGGCTGCCAAAAGGAGGTGGCGCAATGCAGGACTATATGAAAGCGCTCCAAAAGCAGTTCGACCGGCGGGAATTCGACGACCTGAGCGCATTGGTAGAGTACACTCACGAGGAACTCAAGAAAAGCATGGACATCGTCGAGCGTAAGAAGCTGCTGCGGCTGCTCGACGCGCAGAATACGCTGCTGGTAGAAGCGAGATTGTCGAGCTTCACCGCGGGCTTCAAGCTGGCGCTGGGCATCATTGAAGAACTGGGAGCTTCCTACTCCTTCGATGCCGACGAATTAACTGCAAATGAGGTGGACACACATGGCTAAACGCAGAGCAAATGGTGAGGGTAACATCAGAAAGCGAAAGGATGGCCGCTGGGAGGGCCGATACACCATCGGACGTGACCCGAAAACGGGCAAAGCCGTTATCAAAAATGTTCTTGGCAAAACGCAGGCGGAGGTTAAAGAAAAGCTGAAGCGCGCCATTGATGAAAGCAGAGGACTTGACGTCATTAAGTCAGGTGAATATACGGTTGGCAAATGGCTCGACCTGTGGTACGAAAGCTACGCAAAGGTCAAGATGCGTCCTTCGTCTTATCTGACTTATCGCGGCTACATCGACAATCATATCAAGCCGTACATTGGCAACATCTCGCTGAGTAAACTTACCACACTGGATTTGCAGACACTCTACAAGAAATTGCTGACAGAAGGACGGGTAGACCGGATCGAAGCCACGAAGCAGCCCAAGGGACTGAGCGCCAAAACAGTGCGCAACATCCATCAAATCATTTCCTCTGCCCTGAAGCTGGCAGTCGAGCAGCGGCTGATCGCCCGCAATCCGGCAGACGGCTGCGCGTTGCCGAAGGCGGAGCGCAAGGAAATGCAGACGCTTCCCGTTGAGCAGCTGACGTCCTTCCTCCGCGAGGCAAAAGACAGCGGCGTGTTCGCCCTGTACTACATCGACCTGACCACCGGCCTGCGGCGGGGCGAGTTGCTCGGATTAAAATGGTCGGACATTGATTTGGAAAAAGGAGACCTTCGGGTTCAACGGCAGATCGGGCGCATCGACGGCAAGATCATTGAGATGCCGCTGAAAACGAAAAACGCCTACCGCACCCTGCCGCTGTCGGCAGACGCGATAGACGTTCTGATGCAACAAAGAAGAAAAACGGGTAACAGCGAATGGGTATTCCCATCGCCCACCGGAGGCCCCATGTCCCCGGATAGCGTACTGCATATGCTGCACCGAGTCCTAAAGCGGGCAGGGTTGCCGAAGGTGCGTTTCCATGACCTGCGCCACACCTTTGCAACGCTGGCACTGCAAAACGGTGTGGACATCAAGACCGTGTCTGGTATGCTGGGGCATTTTTCGGCAGGCTTCACGCTGGACACTTACGCTCATGTAACGACCTCTGCCAAGCGTGAAGCGGCAAAAACAATGGGTAACATCCTCTCTGGTGCGGTATAATCCTTTCCGCTATCCGCTCCCGTTGGGGTCAGCGTTTGGGTCAGAAAAAGTGGCAAGTGAGATATTGGACGCAAAAGTGCGAAAAAAGTCCTGATTTCGTAAGAAATCAGGACTTTCTGGTTGCGGAGGCAGGACTCGAACCTACGGCCTCCGGGTTATGAGCCCGACGAGCTACCAACTGCTCCACTCCGCGATATGAAATTAAGGGAATACTGGTGCCGGTGACCGGACTCGAACCGGTACAGTATCGCTACCGGGGGATTTTAAGTCCCCTGTGTCTACCAATTCCACCACACCGGCAGATATCGGCAACAGATAATATACCATACCTCCGCCGTGATGTCAACACCTGTTTGCGAAAAAAGTTCTCCGTCCGCGTTTTGTTCCTTTGACTTGCCGGTCTTGCTATGCTATACTATGCTTGTATTGTTATCGAAAAGAGGCGGACTATGCAGATCGGAACGGTAAAAATTGAATCGAAGCTCGCGCTCGCGCCGATGGCGGGCGTAACGGATGCTGCATTCCGCCAGATCTGCTCCGAAAAAGGCGCGGGCTACACCGTCACGGAGCTTGTGAGCGCCAAGGCGCTGTGCTACCACGACACGAAGACCGCGCAGCTGCTTCGTCCGTTTCCGGGCGAAAAGCCGTTTGCCGCGCAGATCTTTGGCAGCGATGTGAACTGCATGGCCGAGGCTGCGCAGATGGCGATCGAAATTTCCGGCGCGGACATCCTGGATATCAACATGGGCTGCCCCGTGGGCAAGGTCGTCAAAAACGGCGACGGCAGCGCGCTGATGAAGGATCCCGAAAAGGCCGCGCGCATCGCTGAGGCGGTCGTGCGCGCCGTCAAGGTCCCCGTCACGGCGAAGATGCGCCGCGGCTGGGACAAGGGCAGCATCAACGCCGTCGAGCTCGCCAAAATGCTCGAAGAAGTGGGCGTCAGCGCCGTCGCGGTGCACGGGCGCACGCGCATGCAGATGTACGGCGGCGAGGCCGACTGGAACACGATCCGCGACGTCAAGCAGGCCGTCAGCATCCCCGTCATCGCCAACGGCGACGTTTTTTCGCCCGAGGCCGCGGTGCGCATCCTTAAATTCACGGGCGCGGACATGGCGATGATCGGCCGCGGGAGCTTCGGCAATCCGTGGCTTTTCGAGCAGTCCGCCGCCGCGCTCTCGGGGCGCGACATTCCGCCGCTGCCGCCGTTTGCCGAGCGGTGGGACACCGCCGTGCGTCAGGTGGAGCTCTCCGCACAGTATCAAAACGAGCGCGTCGCCATGCTGCAGGCGCGCCATCACCTGTGCTGGTACTTAAAGGGCATCAGCCACGCGAATTATTATAAGGAGAAGATCGTGCAGCTCTCGACGCTTTCCGAGCTGCACGCGCTCAGCGCGTCGATCAAGCGGGATCTGCGCTGAGGATCAATAAAAAGCTATGGACGAACGGGAACTCATTGCGCGCCTTCAAAAGCGGGATGAAGCCGCCTTCGAAGAGCTGATCCGCCAATATGAGAAAAAAGTGTATACGCTGTGCTTCCGCATGTGCGGCAACAGCGAGGACGCCGAGGAGGCCGCGCAGGATGCCTTTCTTGCGCTCTGGCGCGGGATCGACCGCTTCCGACAGGAGTCATCGCTTTCGACGTGGATCTACCGTCTGGCGACGAACGCCTGCATCGACACGCTGCGGCGGCGAAAAAAACAGAGCGGCAGCGTCTCGCTCGACGACGAGGAGCTGTTTGTCGACGCGGTCGACACCTCGCCCCAGCCGCAGGAGACGGTCGAGCACCGCGAGGCACAGAAATTATTGCAGGAGGGCCTCTCCGCCTTGCCGGAGGAGTACCGAAAGGTGCTCATCCTGCGCGAGATCGAAGGCCTGAGCTACACCGAGATCGCAGAAAGCGCGTCGATCGAGCTGGGCACGGTCAAATCGCGCATCAGCAGGGGCCGATCACTTTTGCGCAACTTTTTATCCGGAAACGGGAACTTTTTTGAAATTGCTTCGTCAAAAGTTACAGAATGTAATCGTGAGGAGATGAGCGCCAAATGAAATGTTGTGAACAGTACGCCGCCGCGCTCTCTGCCTTTGTGGACGGAGAATTGAGCGAAAACGAAAAGGAAGAGGTGCTCTCGCACGTAGAGCACTGCCGGAACTGCCGGGAGTATCTCTCGGAACTGATGATCGTGCACACGATGTTCGAGGAAATGCCCGAGCTCGACGCGCCGGAGGGCTTTTCCGAGCGCGTGCTCGAGCGGGTGCATGAGGAAAAGCGCGAGAGATCGCGCCACCGCCGTGCATGGCCGCGCGTGCTGGCCGCGTGCTTTGCGCTGCTTGTCGTCACGGCCGCGGCGTGGAAGCTGGCGCCCGCGATGGTCAGCAGCAACGACAGCGCCGCGGACTGCAATACCAGCGGCAATGACACGGCGAGTGCGCCCGCTGCGTCCGGCGGCACGGCGGAGGACTTTACCTACAGCTATTCCGCCGTGCAGAAGGAGGGCGTGCAGGCCGACGCCAGCCCGTTCGACACCTATGACACGGAAGACGGCGCAGACGACCGCTCCGCCGACGCAAGCGGCGGCTATGCCATCATCACGCTGGATGTGCCCGCGGCGGCGGAATTTCTGCACGAGCGCGGCATGGCCGTGTACGCGGAAAATGACAAGTACGTCAGCTACCTCGTCGTGGCCGAAGCGGCACATGACTTAGCAGACGCCATGGAGCTGCCTGAGGCTGAGCGCACCGCGCTCCGTCAGGCAGACGATATTCTGATCGTCGAGGTCGCCAAGACCGCACCGGCGGTCGAAGAGCCTGCGGAAAACACCCCCGCAGGAGAAGAGGAGAGCGAATGAACGATATCGGCGTGATCGGCGGCGCGGACGGCACGACACAGATCGTCGTCTCCGGCAGCATCGGAGGGCCGATCCTGTGGATCTTTTTCGGCGCGCTGGCGCTGATGGTGATTTTATACGCTGCATTTTACCGACGCGGCAAGGGCAAGGCGGTCTGCCTTGCCCTCGCGGCGGTTTTCTGCGTGGCGGCGGATCAGGCCGTCAAATTCCTCGTCGTGAACACAATGTCGCCCGGCGAATCGGAGCCGCTGCTGCCGCCGCTGTTACAGCTCACGCGCGTGCACAACTACGGCGCGGCGTGGTCGAGCTTTTCGGGCGCACGGTGGCTGCTCATCGCGCTGACGGCGGCGGGCATGTGCGCCATCGCATGGCTGCTCGTCAAGATCGTGCGCCATCCGCTGGGCCAGTGGTCGCTTGCGATCATCCTCGGCGGCGGCATCGGCAATCTCATTGACCGCGTGCGCCTCGGATACGTCGTTGACATGCTGGACACGATGTTCATGGACTTTCCCGTCTTCAACGTGGCGGATGTGTTCGTCGTGTGCGGCACGGTCTGCGCGCTGATTTACTACCTCGCCTTTTACAGCAAGAGCGACGAGAAAAACTGGGGGAACAAGGTCGATGGAACCGATCCTGCTGCAAACAAGTGAAGCCGATGCCGGTACGCGGCTCGACGCCTGCCTCGCCCGCGCAATTGAAGACCTGACCCGCTCCGCCGCGGCGAAAGCCGTCGAGGACGGGCGTGTCCTCGTGAACGGCAAAGCGCCAAACAAGAGCTACAAGCTCACGGGACACGAGCAGATCGAATTCACCCCCGAAGAGCCCGCGCCCATCGACGCCGTTCCGCAGGACATCCCTCTGGACGTTGTCTACGAGGACGACGACGTCATCGTCGTCAACAAGCCAAGTGGGCTCGTCGTCCATCCCGCGCCGGGCCATCCGGACGGGACGCTTGTGAACGCCCTTTTGTATCACTGCGGCGACAGTCTCTCCGGCGTCGGCGGCGCGCTGCGCCCCGGCATCGTGCATCGCATCGACCGCGACACGAGCGGGCTCATCATCGCGGCAAAAAACGACTACGCGCACCAGTTCCTCTCCGCCCAGCTGGCCGACCACACGCTCGCGCGCACGTATGAGTGTATCGTGGTCGGCAACTTATGTGAGGACAGCGGCACGGTCGACGCGCCCATCGCGCGCGACAGCCGCGACCGCAAGCGCATGGCCGTCGTTCCGGGTGGACGCCGCGCGGTAACGCACTGGGAGGTCATCGCCCGTTATCCCGGCTACACGCATGTGCGGTGCAGGCTCGAAACGGGCCGCACGCATCAAATTCGCGTGCACATGGCCTACCTCGGCCACCCGATCCTGGGCGACACGGTCTACGGCGCAAAAAAGGCCGTTCCAGGCCTGACGGGTCAGTGCCTGCACGCGGTGGGGCTACAATTTATCCACCCGCGGACGAAGGATCTTGTCTCGCTCACATGCCCGCTGCCCGAGGAATTCACCGCCATGCTGCGCAAGATCGACCGATAGATCAAAACCCGCAGGCGAGGGCCGACGCCTTTGCCTTATTCTACAGGAAATACAGGTGAACAATGTGAAAGACCTGCAAACCATTGAGGAGACCCTCAAATATCTGCAATTCGACAACTGGGAGCAGAGCGCGCCGGGCCTTGCGCGCTCGCGCGAGCTTCTGGGTCTGCTCGGCAATCCCGAGCAGAAGCTCAAATTCGTCCACATCGCGGGCACGAACGGCAAGGGCTCTACCGCCGCGATGCTCGCCTCCGTGCTCCGGCGCGCGGGGTACCGCACGGGGCTCTATACCTCGCCGCACCTGCTGCGCTTCCACGAGCGCATGCGCGTGAACGGGGAAGAGATCGACGATGAGTCCCTCATTTCGCTCACAAACACCGTGCGGAACGCAGCCGAGCAGATGAGCGAGATGCCCACGGGCTTTGAGATCATGACGGCCATCGCCTTTTTGTACTTCGTGCAGGAGCAGTGCGACATCGTCTCGCTCGAGGTCGGTCTCGGCGGGCGCATGGATTCGACGAATGTCATCCCCGCGCCGGAGGTCTGCGTCGTGGCGAACATTGGCTTGGAGCACACGGCCATTCTCGGCGACACGGTCGAGAAGATCGCCGCGGAGAAGTGCGGCATCATCAAGCATGGCTCGCACGCCGTGCTCTTCGGCCAGAGCGAGGGCGTGGAGAACGTCGCGCGCGAAAAGTGCGCGCAGGAGGACGTGGCTCTCACGATCACCGCGCAGGAAAAGCTTGAGCGCATTTCGTCCTCGCTCGACGGTCAAGAGTTCAAATACCGCGGCCGCGGGCCGTACCACCTGCGGCTTCTCGGCGAGTATCAGCTCTTGAACGCGCTGACGGTCATCGACGTGTGCAACGCGCTGCGCTCGCGCGGCTGGGACAAGCTCACGGACGAGGCCATTGACGAGGGGCTTTCCCACGCCCAGTGGCCCGGACGGCTCGAGCTCCTGCGCCGCGGGCCGGACTTCATCGTTGACGGCGCGCACAATCCTCAGTGCGTCGACGCGCTGATGGATTCGCTCGCCGCGCTCTACGGCGACAAAAAACTCATCTTCCTCACAGGGGTGCTTCGCGACAAGGACTGGCAGCAAATGCTGCGCCGCGCGCTCCCGCTCGCCAAGGCGTTCGTCGTCATCACGCCGCCTTCTGCCCGCGCACTCGATGAAAACGAGCTCGCCGCGTGGCTGAACGCACAGGGCGTGCAGGCCGTCCCCGCCAAGGACACCGACGACGGCGTCCGCCGCGCCCTGGAGCTGGCAGGCGAGGATGACGCCATCTGCTCCTGGGGCTCGCTCTACTTCACCGGCGAGGTCCGCCGCGTCCTGACGGAACAGTAAACACGATAAAAAAGGCCGCTGCGAAACACCGCAGCGGTCTTTTCATGATCCCCATGCCGCATTTGCCGCGACCGGCGGCAAACAGGCCCCACACCCCAATCGGCGCAAAACCCATCAACCTACATCCGCCGCATTTTCTGCCCATGCGGGCAGAAAAACGGGAAAAAGCGTCGCAGACTTTGCCGCCCGCAGGCGGCAAATAATTTTAATCATAAATCGCCGCGACATGCGCGTGGCGATTTATTCTTCTCGCTTCGCGCGTGTCGCAGCCGCCTACGGCGGCAAGGCACGAAGCGAAGTGCGATCCCCTAAAATCAAAGGGATCCCATCCATCGGATGGGATCCCTTTGATTTTAACTTAGATAGTTGAGCGGGTTGACGTAGCTGCCGTTTCTCTGAATGCCGAAGTGGCAGTGGACGCCGCTGGCGACGCCGCTGCGGCCCGCCTTGGCGATCTGCTGGCCCTTATAAACAGTCTGTCCCGCCGAGACGAGCAGCGAGCCGTTGTGCTCATAATAGGTCACATAGCCGTTGTTGTGGTCGATGATGACAACATAGCCCATCGCACCCTTATAACCGGAGAAGATGACGCGTCCGCCGTCGGCAGCGTAGATCGGCGTGCCGCGCGCGCAGGCGATGTCGATGCCCTTGTGGTTTCTCGTCGCGCCGCGGATACCCGTACTGCGGTAGCCGAAGTACGACGTGATGCGGCCCGAGCACGGCCAGCGGAAGCTGCCGGTGGGGTACCAGGTCGGACGGACCTTCGTGCCGCGGGCGCGCGTCTCGGCCACAGGGTCGGAGAGCGTGACGGACGAGATGACCGTGCGCTCCTGCTCCTCGCCGTTGACATAGGTGACATCGGCCACGATATCAGCCTTGCCGAACGAGCCCTTGGAGATCACGCGCTCGTCGCCCTGATACATGGACGAATCGCTCACGTAGTTCACGTCATAGTTGACGTCCTCGACATAGTTCTGCCGCTCGGTGACCTTGACGGTCAGATACGGCACGGCATTCGAGAGCGTCAGCGCATCGCCGATGTGGATGCGGTTGATGTCGTAGCCGGGGTTCAGCGCTTCGAGCTCGGCGGCGGTCATGCCGTTGTTGTTGGCGATCTGGCCCCAGGTGTCGCCCTTGACGACGGTGTAGGTCACCTCGCCCGACTTCGTCGAATTCAGGATCTCGGCGATCTCGCCGAGGTTCATCACGCTGTCGGTCGGGACGTAGCCCTCCGCGATGCGGACATTTTCGACAAAGTCGACGCTCAGCGTATCCGCCGAGGCGTAGACCTGCTTGATCTGCTTGAGCAGCTCGTCCAGCGCGCCGGCGTACTGCGTCGAACCGATGAGCTCATCGTCGACATAGAGCGAGTAGCCGTAGGTCACCTGGCCGAGCTCGTCGGCGAGGTCCTGCTCGAAGGTCGTCGAATCCGTCACATCGCTGCGGCGGACGAAAGCCGTCGAATAATGGATGGCATCCTTTGCGATCTCGTAGGACTTGCCGAGCGTCTCGGTCGTGATGCTCTCGAGCTTGGAGGCCGCCTTGCGTGCCTGCGCGGCACTCGCGACGGTGTCGACCACGCTGCCGTTATACTCTACGGTCGTTCCCAGCGTGTAGAACGAGAAAAACAGCGCGATCGCGGCCACAACAGCTGCGCCGCCGATAAAGTAGAACGGATTCACGCGCCGCGCGTGCCTGCGCCAGCGATCCTCGTGCTCGCCGGCAGCGTGGCTGCGCTGGCGGCGGTGTGCCATCACCCTTTCATGCAGCAGCGATCGCCACATCGGGAACATCCCGCCGATGACGAGAAAGACCTGCACCAAAAAGCGGTTGGATTCAGGAAAGTTGCGCGCCCTGCTCTCGCGCATGACCGTGCGGGCGCGTGGGCCGATGCGGCGGATGCGCGCACCGAGCGTAGAAAAAAACAGCGCCATGTGCTCGAGCCAGCCGCTCAGCCATTGCGGCATGCCGCCGCGCCTGCTCGGCCGTCTTCGCGGCGAGGCATTCGAACGGCGGCGCTGCGTGGGTGCCTCGCTGCGCTGCGGGGTGGATCGTTTTTGCTCTGACATATCAAAACTCCTTAAAGGATGCAAGTAAAAATAAAAGTTACAATTTGTAACCATTGACCAGTATACTTGGTTTTCAAGGCTCCGTCAAGCCTTTTGGGGAAATGATACTGCTAATATGTTGTAAGAGTTTGGAAAATTTGTAAACTTTTGCATGAATTTTGCGTTATTTTTCCTTGAGAGGGTGAAAAAGTGGGTGTATACTATATCCGTAAATCTGTGCCCGCTTGACCGGCACATCATATATCAGGAGGAATCAACATGTTTGCACAACTGATCAGCACGCTGAAAAAGAGCCCCAAGACGATCGTTTTCACCGAAGGTACCGACCCCCGCATTCTCGAAGCGAGTGCCCGTCTGCTGTCCGGTAATTTCTTAAAGCCCGTGCTCGTCGGCAACCCCGATGAGATTGCCGACGCCGCTGAGGACATCGGCTTCAACATCCGCGGTGCCGAGATCATCGACCCCGAGAATTACGACGGCATGGACGAGATGGTCGACAAGATGGTCGAGCTGCGCAAGGGCAAGATGACCGCCGACGAGTGCCGCGCCGCGCTCAAGAAGAGCAACTACTTCGGCACCATGCTCGTCAAGATGGGCAAGGCCGACTGCCTGCTCGGCGGCGCTACCTACTCCACGGCCGACACGGTCCGTCCCGCGCTCCAGCTCATCAAGACCAAGCCAGGCAACAAGATCGTCTCTTCCTGCTTCATCATGGTCCGTCCCGCCGCTTCCGGCGAGAACGAAGTGCTCGCCATGGCCGACTGCGCCATCAACATCAAGCCCAACGAGGACGAGCTCGTCGAGATCTGCAAGGAGACCGTTTCCTGCGCCAAGATCTTCGGCGTTGACCCGAAGGTCGCTTTCCTGAGCTACTCCACCCTCGGCTCCGGCAAGGGCGAGGACGTCGACAAGATGCGCAATGCCTGCGAGAAGGCCAAGGCCCTCATGCCCGACACCCCGATCGGCGGCGAGTTCCAGTTCGACGCGGCGGTCTCTCCGGCTGTCGCCAAGACCAAGCACATCACCGACGCGGTCGGCGGCCACGCCAATACCTTTATCTTCCCCGACATCAACGCCGGCAACATCGGCTACAAGATCGCCCAGCGCCTCGGCTCTTTTGATGCCTACGGCCCGATCCTGCTCGGCCTGAACGCGCCGATCAACGACCTCTCCCGTGGCTGCAACGCCCAGGAGGTCTACTCCATGGCGATCATCACCGCGGCGCTTGCCTAAATACTTCAAAAAAAGAGGACGGCCTTCGCCGTCCTCTTTTTTTGAGGGGGATGCACTGCGCTTCGTGCCTTGCCGCCCGCAGGGCGGCTGCGACACGCGCTCCGTGAGAAGAGTTTTTTCTGACGCACATGTCGTCAGAAAAAACGATTAAGATTATTTGCGCCGTGCGCGGCGCAAAGTCTGCGACGCTTTTCGGTGCGTGATGAGGGTCTCTGCTTCTATTTTGCGTTTTTAGCGCTGTTTTGCGCGGGGCGCAAAATGCGCGTCGGGGTACCTGAGCTGTTTTGCGCCGGAGGCGCAAAATGCGCCTCCACTGAATTTAGACTGAAGTAAAACGGCCCTCTTTGAGGGCCGTTTTCGTTTTGCAAGTTTGCTGTCATTTTAGTGCGATAAAGTGCAATTTTTTGCACGAACGGATGCTTCGAATGTTTCAAATGTATGGAATATTTGGAGAAGTTAGACAAATGTTTTTCGCTGTTTTTGTCTGTTTTGCACACATTTGTACAACAAAGTTCAGCTACCTTTTTCCCGAAAAGGGGAAGACAAAAAAATACGCCATGATATAATAATTCTGCAATGACGGGGCGCGAGCTCCGAACAATACGATCACATTTTCTGTGGAGGATTATCATTATGGCTATCAAAGTGGGCATCAACGGCTTCGGCCGCATCGGCCGCGTCGTGCTGCGCATCATGATCGAGCATCCGGAGCAGTTCGACATCTGCGGTATCAACCTGCGTAAAGCGGATCTGGATTACATGGTCTATATGATCAAATACGATTCCGTGTTCCGTCAGTTCAACGGCACGGTGGAGCACAAGGACAAGAACCTGATCGTCAACGGTCACACCATTCAGGTCTTCAGCGAGTCCGACGCGGCGATGATCCCCTGGTCCAGCTGCGGCGCGGAGTACATCATTGAGTCCACCGGCGCTTACAACACCACCGAGAAGGCCTCCCGCCACTTCAAGGGCGGCGCGAAGAAGGTCATCCTGACCGCGCCCGGCAAGGATGAGGTTACCCCCACGTTCGTCATGGGCGTGAACCACATGCTGCTCCATTCTGACATGAAGGTCGTCTCCAACGCCTCGTGCACCACCAACTGCTTAGCGCCCCTTGCCAAGGTCGTCAACGACGAGTTCGGCATCGAGCAGGCGCTCATGTCCACCATCCACGCCGCCACCGCCAAGCAGAAGGCGGTCGACTCCCGCGGCGGCAGCGACTGGCGCACCGGCCGCTCCATCCTCAACAATATCATCCCCTCCTCCACGGGTGCCGCCAAGGCCGTCGGCCGCGTCATCCCCGAGCTCTACGGCAAGATGACCGGCATGAGCTTCCGCGTCCCCACGGCGGACGTCTCCGTCGTTGACCTGACTGCCCACCTCAAGGTCAAGACCACCTACGCCGATATCTGCTACGCCATCCGCCACGCCAGTGAGACCTATATGAAGGGCATCATCGGCTACACCGCGGACCAGGTCGTCTCCACGGACCTGATCGGCAATTCCTGCCCCTGCATCTTCGACGAGACCGCCGGCATCATGCTCGACAACGACTTTGTCAAGCTGATCGCGTGGTACGACAACGAATGGGGCTACTCCAACATGGTCGTCCGCCTGCTTGAGCACATGGTCGCGGTGGACGAGGGCCGCGTGACGCCTGAAAAGCGCGTCGTCCCCAAGGATAAGCCGAAGGAAGAGCCCGCCGCCAAGGAAGCGTAACAACGAAATAAAAAAGGAAGGACGCTGCGCGTCCTTCCTTTTTTTATTCGTCTTTTTTTTCTGCTGCTTTTGCTTCGAGCTCGGCGACGGTCGTGTTGTCTTCCATGCCGCGGGCGTGGAGGACATCGTCGCGCGTGAGGGTCATCAAATCATCCTTTGTAAAGCTCTCCATCTTCGCGAGGCGGTTGGCCTGCGCGGTCAAGATCTGCTCGAAGAGGTTGCGCACGCCGCGCGCGTTGCCGAACGTCACACCGTCGGCGTTCTCATCGTAGATGAAGTCCTTGACATCCTGCTCGGCGTCGGGAGAGAGGGTGTACTGCGACTTGCGGCACTGCATTTTGAAAATCTCGAGCATCTCGTCGAGCGTGTAGTCGTCAAAGTGCAGGTAGCGGTTGAAGCGGGACTCAAGGCCGGGGTTCGAGTGGATGAACTTCTCCATCAAGCCATCGTAGCCCGCGACGATCACGACGAGGTCGTCGCGGTGATCCTCCATCGCCTTGAGCAGCGTGTCGATGGCCTCCTGACCGAAGTCGTTGTCGCCCTTGCCGTTGAGTGCGTAGGCCTCGTCGATAAACAGCACGCCGCCGATCGCCTTTTCGATGACCTTGCTCGTCTTGATGGCCGTCTGACCGACGTAGCCCGCGACGAGCCCGCTGCGGTCGACCTCGACAAGCTGACCCTTGGAAAGGATCCCGAGTGAGCGGTAGACGCGCGCCATCAAACGCGCGATCATCGTCTTACCTGTACCGGGGTTGCCGGTGAAGACCATGTGGAGCGAGAAGTCCGCGTTCGGAAGCCCCGTCTCCTCGCGCCGCTTGAAGACAGTCGCCATGTTGATGAGGTTATTCACCTCGCGCTTGACCTCGCCAAGGCCGATGTAGGTGTCGAGTTCTTTTTTAAGATCCTCGATCTTCTCGGGCGGGGGAAGCGGCGCTTCCTCTTCCTTTTTCTCGTCCGCGCCGGTGGAGGCGGCGGGCTTGTTCGGCTTTGCGCCGTCCGCGCTCTTCGGCGCGTTTGCTTTGGGTGCAGCTTCCTTCGGGACGGCGGATTTCGGCGCGTCCGGCGTCAGCGGCGCGCCCCAGAAGTCGCTGCCCATGCGGTTTAAGTTGTTCTGCGTCATCGTGCGGATAACGTCGAGCTGCTGGAGAATGATCTCGTCCTTTTTATCCATGTTGATTCTCTCCCTTCGTTCCGTAGGGCGTGTGCGCCATTGCGCGGAACAAGAATGCAGTGATCAGGCCGCTGAGCGCGCCCGTGAAGAGCGACACCAGCAGCAAAAACGGCAGATAGTAGAGCGGCGCGGTCGAGCCGAGCGTGATGAGCGCGGCGCAGACCTGCCCGCAGTTGTGCGCCGCCGCGCCCGCGATCGAGACGCCGAAAATGCTGAGCTTTTTCGACTTGCTGAGCAGCGCCATCACCAAAAGCGCCGACAGCCCGCCGAGCAGCGAGAATAAAAGCGCCGAGGCATTCCCCGCAAACAGCGCGCCGAGCGTGCAGCGCACGAGCAGGATGGCGAGCGCGCTCGGAAATCCGATGGCATAGAGCGCGTAGAGCGTGACGATATTGGCAAGGCCGAGCTTGACGCCCGGCAGCGGCACGAGCAGCACAAGTGGGAAAAACGATTCCATATAGGAAAGCGCCAGCGCGAGCGCCGCGAGCACCGCGCAGAGCGTCAGCTCTCTTGTTTTGATCTCCATGCGCTCACCCCGCGATCAGATCGTAGTCGGACGCCGCACCCTCCAGCGTGACGGCCACGCGGGCGGGAAGGCAGACGATGCTCTGTCCCGCGCGCGAGATCGCGCCGGAGTGCACGCAGTCCTGATTCGGGCAGTCGCTTTCGCTCACGCGCACCGCACCGTTTTCCACAGCGACGGTGAGCGTATAGCCGCGGCTTTCATACGTGCCGCCCTCGTAGGCGCTCAGCGCACAGCGCTCGACGGTCTCGCCGTCGATGGCGACGCTGACCGTCAGCTCGCCCGCCGATTTCGCCGCGAAATACGGCCTTGCGCCAAGTCCAAGCGCGAGCAGCAGCACCGCGAGCACGACGAGCGCGTCCCACTTCGTCGGCTTCAGCTTAGGCGAGCGCTTCATACGTGTACCCGCTTTCGTCGTTCGGCGTGAAGGCATCGGCAAGGCCGTCGGTGTAGAGCACGCGGCCATCGTCGGTGACTAAAATGAGTTCGAAATTCGTCCCCTGGTCGGCAAGATCATCGCGCAGCGCAAGCGCGCCGTCGGGGCCAAGGACGAAGCACGCCGTCGAGAGCGCGTCCGCCCACGCGCCGTTCTCGCACAGCACGGTCACGCTGACGAGCCCGCTTTCCGCGGGGCAGCCGGTCTTGGGGTCGAGGATATGGTGATAGCGCACGCCGTTTTCTTCAAAATAGCGCTCGTACACACCGGAGGTCACGATGAACTTATCCGCCGCCGATACGACGCCAAGGTAGCTCTCCGTGTCCGCAGGGTCCTTGACGGCGATGCGCCAATCGCTGCCGTCGGTCTTTCGCCCCATGACGAACACATCACCTCCGAGGTCGAGTGTCGCGGACGTGACGCCCTCCTTTTCAAGCTGCGCGCGCAGAAGATCCGCCGCGTAGCCCTTGGCGATGCCGCCGAGGTCGAGCTGCGCGCCGTCCAAAAGCGTGACCGTCCAGCCGTCCGCCGTTTTTTCGAGCGCGACCTTGCCGCAGCCCGTATGACCCAGCAATTCTTTGAGCTCGTCTGCGGACGGCACACGGCGCTCGTCCTTCGTAAATCCCCACGCGTCGAGCACAGGGGCGAGCGTCGGGTCGAACGCGCCGTCCGTCGCGTCAGAGATCGTCAGCGCCGTTTCGATCAGCGCGGGTAAGATATCGTCCGCGCCGCATTCAACCGTCTCACCGTTCGACGTGTTGAGCGCATAAAGCTCACTGCCCTCCGCCGTGCGCGAGAGGACGTCTTCGTCCAACGTGTGCAGTTCCTTTTCCGCGCTCTCCAGCGCGGCAGCGGCGTTCTCGCCGTAAACCGTCAGGTTCATCACCGTGTCCATCGCGTACACCGTGCGCGTCTCGCTCTCGGCAGCCGTTTCGCCGCAGGCAGTGAGGGACAGGGCAAAAATCGTCAGCAGCAAAGCTGCAAGTTGTCTTTTCATAGGTTCTCCTGCGAAAACAATTCATCAAGCGTAGCTTATCAAATGTATTTTACCCGCGTCTGTGCGGTCTGTCAAAAGAAAAAATTTGAACCGCCGTGCGGAACATTTATAAAAGGGGAGAGCCTCTTCTATAATAAGAGGCTCTCCCCGATCTGCGTCTGCGCGCAGGCAAAATTATTTTCTCTCGAGCGAGACGCGGTATGTGAGCCGCAGGAACGTGGCGTTCAAAATGACGCTCACGACCTCCGCGATCGGAAACGCGAGCCACACAAGCTCGAGCCGTCCCGTGAGCGAGAGCAGATACGCCGCCGGCAGCAGCACGACGATCTGGCGGCAGACGGAATTGATGAGCGCATAGATGGGCTTGCCGAGCGCCTGACACGCGCTGCCCGCGATGATGCTGAAGCCCGCGAGCGGGAAGTGCACGCCGATGATGCGCAGCGCAACACGTCCGATGGAGAGCATTTCGTCCGTCGGCGAGAACATCCCCAGCAGCGTTTCGGGGATGAGCTCGAAGAGCGCGCAGCCGACGCACATGATGCCGATGGCCGTGAAGACTGTCAGGCGGACGGTCTTGCGCACGCGGTCGAATTTCTGCGCGCCGAAGTTGTACGACACGATGGGCACCATCGCGTTGTTGAGGCCGAAGCACGGCATGAAGATGAAGCTCTGGAGCTTGAAGTAAGCACCGAACACCGCGGTCGCCGCCTCGGTGAACGAGATGAGAATTTTGTTCATGCCGAACATCATCACCGAGCCGATGGACTGCATGATGATCGACGGAATGCCGATGGCGTAGATGTCCGCCACCGTCGCGCGGTGGGGACGGATGTCCTTGAGGTGGATCTGCACCTCGGGATTTTTCTTGAGGTTCAGGAAAAGGCCGAGGCCCGCGCCGACGAACTGGCCGACGATCGTGGCGACCGCCGCGCCCGCGACCTCCATGCGGGGAAAGCCCAGAAGGCCGAAAATCAAAATCGGGTCGAGCACGATGTTGCACACCGCACCCGCGATCTGCGAGATCATCGAAAGGTCCGTCCGCCCCGTGGACTGGAGCAGGCGCTCGCCGTAAATTTGCAGGAACAGTCCGAGCGAGCCGCCGATGCAGATCATCACATAGTCGCTGCCGTAGGCGATGATCTGCGCATTCTCCGTCTGAAAGCGGAAAAACGGCGCGGCGAGCGAAAAGCCGAGGACAGCAAAGACGGCGGCGGTGCAGAGCGTCAGGAAAAGTCCAGTGCCCGCGGCGCGGTCGACCGCCTGCATGTTCTTTTCACCCAGCGAACGCGCGAGCAGCGCGTTCATACCGACGCCCGTGCCCACGGCGAACGCGATGCACAGCGTTTGCAGCGGGAAAGCGAGCGACACGGCGTTCATTGCGTCCTGACTGAGCCGCGCGACGAACACACTGTCGACAATGTTGTAGAGCGCCTGAAAGAGCATCGATATCATCACCGGCCCCGCCATGTTGGCCAGCAGCTTGCCGATGGGCATCGTGCCCATTTTGTTTTCTCTGATGTTTTCCTCCATGTTTATTCCCCTTTGGATCAGTGTTTCGGCAATAAAATTCCGGCGCCGCAGCGCCGGAATCGAAATCAAATCATTTTTTCCAACGACATGTGCGTTGGAAAAAATACCCCTTAGAGCGCAAGCGTGCGAACGGAGTGAGTGCGACGCAGCGCTCGGCAAAACCCAAATCAAAAATGCACCGCAGTGCATTTTTGAATTACTTTTTTAATTCCCCGTTCGCAGACTTGGTGAGATACGCGTTGATGAAGCCGTCGAGGTCGCCGTCCATGACGGACTGGATGTTGCCGGTCTCGTAGTCGGTGCGCGTGTCCTTGACAAGCTGGTAGGGCATGAAAACGTAGGAGCGGATCTGGCTGCCCCATTCGATCTTGAGCTGCACGCCCTTGATGTCGGAGATCTTCTCCGCGTGCTGCTGAATCTTGAGTTCCATGAGCTTGGATTTGAGCATCTGCATGGCGTAGTCGCGGTTCTGGAACTGCG
>OIZX01000872.1_pt1 | contig 17906 bp, 16 predicted proteins | sample 1588621 | NCBI WGS metagenome assembly OIZX01 (sample SAMN03283276) | human gut metagenome | biome: human-associated habitat; material: feces | host: Homo sapiens | place: Peru | collected 2012 | reverse complement strand
AATATTCACATATCTTGTTTTCAATAGAATTCTTTGATCAGTATGCGACATTCTTTATTATCATGGAAAGACAAGGTCTTTATTCTGTATTAGTGAATGCAGTCAACCATTTCATGGTAGAACTCTATTCTGATCATAAAGATATGATTTATCGTGCGTATTACTATGCAGGTGCTTTACTCAATACATTTATTAATTGGGAAAAGACAGGAAAACTTGTTTCTGCACAGGAAGTCGCCAAGATGATTAGTGAAAGTGCACCAAAGATGCCTTAATAATGAGGCATCTTTTTTTCATAAATAAATCCTTTCGTAAATCGTATCTATTATCCCTGACTTTCAATATATTTTTGTATAGTTGCTGATGACACTTCTCCAATGCTACAAGCAAAATAACCATCTGACCAAAATATCTTTTCCTTCCAATACTGTTTTGATAAGACCGAACTATACTTTTGCCATAAGTGGTATGTTGTTTCTTGCTTTACAATTTTGACAATATCGCTAACTCGATCTGTTGTATCGTAACTTAATAAGAAATGTATATGGTCTTTGTCGGTTTCTATAGCAATAATTTCGTAGCCATAAGTATTAGCAATATCGAAAATCTTTTGCTTAACATCATCTGCGATAGAACCTTTGAGTAATTGTTTACGATATTTGGTTACTAGAACTATATGTACTTTAAGGTTGTATTTCCGCCTGTTATGACGATTGTATCTATTATCCATAATTCACCTCGAAACATTGATTTTCACTAATTATTATTATATAATATATTTATGTTTTTGACTAGTTATTATTGTCAATTATTTTATTTTTTCATATTATACATTAATAGGCTTTGCCTAAATTTTATTAAAGGAGTTTATTTATGGAAATGGATGAAAGAAAATCTGAGCCAATGTGTCCTATAGTTGATATTGATGGATTTATTGCTGATGGAAAGCAATTTGATTTAGATATTACTTTGGCTAATGATCATAGAGATGTTATTTATGGTATTGTTAGAGATTGTTTCAAAGAGCCTGTAAGCGATGCTGTTGTTAAATTAGTTGAAATAGAATATAAATGTGGTAAAAAAGAATTAAAACCTGTTTCCCATACATTTACAGATGAAGATGGTGAATTTGTTTTTGGTCCTCTTTGCCCTGGCAAAAAATATGCTGTACAAATTTGGGCTAATCAAGTAAAACACATAAAAATTTGTGCAAAATGTCATCATGAAGGAAAATGCTTAAAAGGTGTTGATTTAGATTGTGATAAAAAAGATTTTCCACATTGTGATAGATGTTTAAAAGATGAATTAGAGGTATCAGATTCTGAATAATTTTTGAGGTTACTTTTGTAGCCTCTGTTTAATTTTATGAATTTTGTTCATAATTATTTTATGGAGGTCTATATATGAAAAAAAAATCTCATTTGTTTAGAAATATTATATTATTCATAATTTCAGCTATCTTTCTATTAAGTTTTTCTTATTATATATATACTACATATAGTAATATTGAAATGTCATCAGAATATGATATCTCAAAAATTAGTACTTCTAATAATTCGGTTTCAACTACTACAAATTTAGACATTTCAAATATGTTAGAAGATGTTTCTAATTGTGTTGTTGGTATATCAAAAATAAAATCTCATTCTACATCTATTTTTTCAACAAGTTCTTTAAATGATTTAGGGATTGGTACTGGAATAATTGTTTCAAATAATGGATATATTTTAAGTAATTGTCATGTTACTGGTGAAAAATTTAGTACATGTTATGTTACATTAGAAAATGGTAACACATATGATGCAACTGTTTTGTGGTGTAATTCAGAGTTAGATTTATCTGTTTCAAAAATAAATGCCTCCGGTCTAAATTATGTAAAATTTGGAGACTCTTCCAAAATTAAATCTGGTGAAACTGTTTATGCCATTGGCAACCCTATTGGATATGAATTTAGAAGGACTATAACATCTGGAATAATTAGTGCTATAAATAGAACTATAAAAATTGAAGAAAATAATTCTGTATCATATATGACTGATTTGATTCAGACTGATGCTTCTATTAACCCTGGAAATAGTGGTGGACCTTTAATTCTTTCTACAGGAGAAGTTATCGGAGTAAATAGTGTAAAAATTACATCTGCAGAAGGTATTGGTTTTGCCATTCCTATTAATGTTGTAAAACCTGTAATTGAAAAAATTGTATCAACTGGAGCTTTTGATGAGGCTTATCTGGGAATTTATGCTTATGATAAAGAAACTACTCCATATTTTTCTTCTACAAATGTTCCAAATGGAATTTATATAGCACATATTAATGAAGATAGTCCTGCTTATTCTAGTGGAATAAAAATTGGAGACATTATTACTTCTATTGATGATAAGACTTTTAATAATATGATTGAATTAAGAGAATATATTTTTACTAAAAGCCCTGGTGATAATATTACTATTAATATTAGTAGAGGTTATATAACTAAATCTTTTAATATTACATTATCAAAAAAGTAGGCTTTCGCCTACTTTTTTAGTTCTTTATTTCTAATAATTTTTCTTTCAATTTATTTTCAATTTCTTCAAGTTGAACTTCTGCCTCTTGTCTTTTTACTCTTCCATTTTCGTGAATTTCTATAACTTTATCTAATGTATCTATAATATCTTGATTTGTTTTTTGTAATGTTTGAACATCTACAACAGCTTTTTCAGATTCTTCTGCAATTTCAATTGTTCCTTGTTTTAATAATTCACTATTTTTTGTAAGCATATCATTTGTCATTTGTGTAACTTGTTTTTGTGCTCCTAATGCATTTCTTGCATTTGTTATTCCTAATGCTATAACAATTTGATTTTTCCAAAGTGGAATTGTATTTATTAATGAACTTTGTATTTTTTCAACTAATTCACTATCATTGTTTTGAATTAATCTAATTTGTGGTGCCATTTGAATTGATATAATTCTTGTTGTTTTTAAATCATATATTCTTTTTTCAAATCTATTTATTATTGCTACCATATCATTTACAGCTTGTGCATCTGTTTGTTCTTTTGTTTCTTCTGCTATTTTTTGTAATTCTGGTAATGTAACTGTTTTCAATTCTTCTAATTTCTTTTCACCAGCAATTATATATAATGATAATTCTTTAAAATATTGTAAATTTTTATCATACATTGTATCAAATATTGCAATATCTTTCATCATTTGAAGTTTATGTGTTTCTAATGATTTTTCTATTTTAGCTATATTATTTTCTACTTTGTCATATTTTGCTATTAATTTTTCGACTTGTTTTTTTGCAGAATTGAATATTCCTAATATTCCCTTTTTCTCTTCAACTGGAACATCTGCATTAAATTCTTTTATTTCTGTTACTAATCCTGATAGTAAATCTCCAACTTCTCCAGAACTTTTTGTTCTAACATCATTTAAAACACTATCTGAGAATTTTGAGATATTACTTTGTGCACTTGAACCAAATTGTAATATTTGGGCAGTATTTTTTACATCAACTTTACTAATAAATTCATCTATTGCAGATTTTTCCTCTGGTGTTAAAGCATCATAATTTAATGATTTTTCCACAACAGCTTCATCAACTTTTTTATCTGTTTGTAATACTAATTCGATATCTTTTGTATCTACATTTTTAGCAACTTCTAATTTTATTTCTTCTTCCATTTTATTTTCTCCAATCTTTTTTTATAATATATTTAAAATTTTATAAACTATTTATTTCCTAAATATGAAATTAATTGTTCATATACATTCATTTTTAGGCTTGATACTGTACTTATTATGCTTTGTGGTATTCCTTTTACATTAACTTGTGTTACATCATAATTTCCACCTGTTACACCAGTTCTAAATCCATATTTTGACCATGCTATTTGTTGTATCTCTTTATCTTCATATGCTTCATAATACTCATCTCCAGCTTCATCAAATGATGCTATACAATGTGAATTCCATATTGTTGGAGTTGGATATAATATTCTCATTTTGTCTTTTACCTGTTCCCATCCATCTGGATTTGAATTTGCAAAATCTATTACACTTTTTTCATAATCAACAATCATTGGCTTTCCTCCAACTCCTGTTTTTAAGTATAATTCAAATAAATCTGCAGGTGTATTGTTCATATATCCTGATTTTGTGTAAAATTCTTTTAGTTTTGGTAAATTTTCTGCAACTGCTTCATCTGTTATTTCTCCATCACACATAATTGAAAGTAATAACCCATAATATGTTGCACCAGGTGATGATGTAACTGGATCTGTTGAGTCTATATTTATACTTCCATATAACATATCTACTCCAATGTCTTTCCATTTTTTCCCTTCAAGTATATATGATATTAATTTTGGCATATCTGTTATATAATATACCCCATCTTTTTCTGTTACTATTTTTTGTTCTATTAATGCATCTACAACTGTATCCCAACTATATATTACAATTGGAGTATTTAATGTTAATCCACCTTTTTGAACTGTATATCTTGCTGATTCTCCTTTTGTTGTATCTGGTGCTAATTTATAATAATCATAAAATCTTTGATCAGAACAGAACATTACATCATATTTTGTTCCATCTTCTCTTACTAATGGATTTTTAATTAGTTTTCCATTACTCCATGAATCATATATAACATTTAGTCCATATTTCTTTTTCATTATTTTATTGACTTCTTCATCTGCTAAGAAATTTTCTTTTCCTCCACCTGTTGCAACATATACTGTTTTTAAGTTTGATTCTATAATTGATTCTCCATTTGTTGAAAAGAATTTTATTCCTATTATGATTAAGACTAATATTATTAAAATTCCAAGTCCTATCCAGACTTCTTTTCTTCCTTTCATATTTTTTATCTTCCTTTCTTTAGGCTTTAATTATCTATATTTAAACTTACTTCCTATTTTTTAATATTTATGTCTCCTAAAAATCCATCAGATTTTAACATTTCTTCAAATACTTTTAATTCTGCATCTGTATCTATAATCTCTGCTTGATACATATTATTTAATTGTTCATGAAAAGCTTCTTTTATTTTTGCAATCATATCTCTTACTGATTTCATAAATTTTTGACTTTCTTCTGAATTTAATCTTTGATTTTCAATTTCATCATATCTTTGCAATATTTTTATTGTTACTGGTAAGTAATAATTTATAAAATTATTTACTTGTGATAGTTTTCCTGGATTTTTTGATAAAGTATCAATTATCTTATTTGATGTATTACAAATATCTTGGACATTTGCAATTAATTCTCTGTCTTCTAATTGTTTTGAAATATCAAAAATTTGCGTTGTTTGTAATTTGGCATTTTTTAGTATTTCATATAAATTAGTATTTTTAGTTGAATAATCAATTTTACTTCTATCTTTAAATATTAAGGTTCCAGCTCCATATGCCACTGCACTTATTGCTAGTGATGGTATTAATTGAACTCCAAGAGCTAAATATGGTACTGCAAAAAATGTTCCCCCTAATATTGCTGAAAAAATATATCCTTTTTTCATTCTGTTTTCCTTTCTTACTAGTTATATCCCCTTACTTGCTTAAATGCCTCTAATAGATTTGTTCTTCCATCAAATACTTTTGCATTTGTTAAATTTGCTATATCTTCTAATTGTGTTTCATCAGCATCTCCAAACATTATACTAAATATTGGTATATCTTTGTTTATTTGTTTATATACTGATTGAAGTTGGTTTAATCTATTATAATTTGATTCACCATCTGTCATTAATACTACTGATGTATTATACTTTTCTAAGTCTTCTTTATTTAATATATTTAATCCTTCAATTGCTGGTATATAGATATCTGTTCCTCCATTTACATCTGTTGATGTTATTCGATTTAGTAATTCTTCTGTTTTAGTTCCATCTTCCGTTGTATATTCTCCAAGTATTTCATGATTAAATGGTATTATTGTTATTTTGTCTTTATTTGAAAATTGTAATAAATCTTTTGATGCTTCTTCTTCATTTAAGATATATTGCATTGCTTCTATTAATTGTTTGCTTCCACTTCCATACATACTTCCTGAATAATCTAAACAAAATACAATATTTATTGGTTTTCTTAATTCTGTTTGATATATTCCTAGTGCTGTTTTTATTACTGCTGTACTTGGATATTTTACTGGCACAATATATTTTGTTGTATCTATTCCCCAGTTTGGATTAAATACTGTTTTATCTGCATTTTCGTTTATTCCACCAAACCAAACTCTTCTTCCTGTTTTTACTAATTCTGATTGTCCTTCATTACTTAATATATAATTTTGTATTTTTTTAAATTCTTCTAATTTAGTATCATCTTTATTGTCTATATATGCAAATGGTGAATCTGATATTGAAACTCCATCTTTAGTATATATTGCATATAATGGTTCTTCTCCTTCTTGCTCTAGCTGTTTATTCATATTTATTAATGATGTTTCATAAGTTATTAATGCTTCATAATCACCTTTTAAAAACATTTCTTGTAAAAATTCATCATCTCCTGATGATCTTTTTACTCCCGAATATAATTGAATTAACTGATCTTTTAATTCTTCATTTTGTAAGTTTTCTTCTGTTAATATTTCAGGATTTCCTGCAAGTGTTGTTAAAAATCCTAAATATGCTGTTGCTCCTGTATTTGTTTGAGTTGGTGATGACATATTGAATTTTAGTTTTCCTTGGTTTATTGCCTCTAATATGTCTTTCATATAAACATCTTTTCCTATAAATCCTAATTCTTCAGCTTTTGATTTTTTTATTCCAAATACTACTGGATTTATACTTGTTGATTTTGAATTTGATGTTTTTATTTTGCTATCTAGCATATATAACCATATTGAGTTTGAACACCATACTGCATCATATTTTTCACCATTATTAAGTTTTGACATTATTTCAATTGTTCCTGCATAATCTATGCTTACATCTATATTATTCTTTTTTGCATAGTTTTGTACGATTTCTTCTATATCTTTGTTTTCTGTACTTGATATTATTTTAAATGTATTATCTGAATTGTTTTTTTCTGTGTCTTTTATTATTGTTTTTACATCATTTCCTAGGCCTTCAATTAAACATACTAAAATAATAAAAATTGCAAAGATAGAAATCATAGATTTCTTTTGTTTTTTCTCCATTTTTTCTCCCCTTTCTTATATATATAACTTTATCATTAATCTCTTAATTTTTCAATAGAAAAAAAAAGAATGAGTGAGTAAAATCTACAAAAACTTTTACTCACTCATTTTAGATTTTATTTTAATCTATTTTTAAAAAACTTTGCAATCTGATTACCCAAACATAATATTGCACAAGCAACTCCAAATCCTAACAAAATATCAATTAATGAACTTCCTGTTGTAATATACCATACTCTTGGAAAAATATTTATGAAAGCTAATGCAAGCACAAAACAAATCTGATTGCATACATCTTTATCTGAAAGAATAACTGACCAAAAATTGTTCCTATAAAATACTTTTTCATCTGTTAATTCTATTTTTTGTGCAGCTTTTTCGAGAACAGAGCCTACAAACAGTAATATCACTAATACCAAATAAATAATAGACATCCATATTCTAAAAATAAGTGCTAACATTATAAGCAAAATCGCAGCAATTGCCCAAATAATCATCATTCTAACAAAAAATTTTCTAACATCTTTTTCTTTACATACTTCAATAATCTTTTTTTCAAAGTTTTTCATATTGTCTCTCCTACAATATTAATTGGTGTATATTCGTACTATATGTCAACTCCCAATAGGAGATAAAAAAGTTAATGTTTGTATTTTATCATTTTGCATTGATTTTGTCAATTAATCCACATGATTCTTTGCCTTCACCACAATATTTATCTGTTATACATGTTGGACCAAGTCCTTTTCCTATTAATGGTGCTACATGTTTTACTTGTCTTACCATTTCTTGTGTAATAAATCTAATTTGCCATTGTGCCTTATTACAACAACGCATTCTTGAAACCCATTGTAAATTTCTAGCATTCATTGTTGTTATAACATTTAACATTTGTGCCCCAACATAAAAATATATTAAATCTTCTTCTGCAATTCCTTGTTCTTTAAATTCATCAAACATTTTTATATTTTCATCAACAGCTTTTTGATATATATCATTTGCGTTTTTCTTTATTGTTTCTGGTGTTATATAATTTTTCATATCCCATAATGGTACAAATTCTGGTATTAGCAATGGATGCATTCTATGTCTTGTTAAATGTGTTAATATTGATAATGAAATTGGAATTTGAAAACTAAAACTTACTTGTTCTAATTCTCTTTTTTCTTCTTTATGAAGAATATTTTGCATCATTTTTTCTTTTGCATGTTCATCTTTTTCTACTAATTTTTTTAGTATCTCATCAGCCATTTTCTCTGAACATTGATAATGATACATAACATTACTTTTTAGCACAACATCATCTGCATTTTGTGTATAACTTAAAAGTTCTGGCTTTTCTAATATTTTTATTTCTGGTTTTTTAATCATTTTTTCTAAATATTCAAATTGATTATCACTATTCATTTTTGAATTTTCTATACATTCTGTTAAATATGGTACTTTTTCTTTTATAATTTCATATAAGATCTTTCCAAACTCATTTAATTCTTGTATTCTACTTAATCTTCCATATATAAAAGATTCAACCATCTTTTCTAATTCTCTTGCATCTAATCCCATTATTATATTACTATGAAAACAATATGGTAATATAAATCTTGCATCTTCTACATCAATTCCTTTGTCTACTAATTCACCATATGTATTAAATAAATATTGCATATGTTTTTGGTATTTTTCTTTTAATTGTTCATTTTGTGGATGTATATTTAAATTTGAATCTCTAAATTCTGGTGTATAAAATCCAGCAGTACGAAAATCTACTTCTCTTCTAGATTTTATTGTAAATGAAGTTAATCTATTTCCAATAATTGTTTGTTCAATAATTGGCGTTACATCTGATATGGCAAATACTAAATAATCATGTTCAATAATTGATTTGTGCCCCATTGAAATAATTCTTTTTATTAATTTTAAATTTTTTTCATAGTCATTACAATTTTCTAATACTTCGAAAACATTTCCTTTAAATCTTGATAATTTTCCTGCTGCAGCTACTTTTTGAATTCTTTTTTCTAATTCTTCTTTTTCACAACTACATAATAATTCTACCTTCATTTTATACCTCTTTTTTTATAATATTTTATCTTTTTAAATATATCATAATGATTTTTTATTTTCAATAATTTTAAATTTTTTTAATTTAGGTATTACATTTCAAAATTTTTTATGCTATAATAGCGCCTGCGAGTAGCTAAGATATATAGCGGAAATCCAGCAAATTGGATTTCCGCTTTTTTTATGTGCTAGTAATGATCTCTGAACTTCCTAGTATATAAGAGCTACAATAATATTTTATAAAAGGAGGACGTTATGGAAAACGTTAAACAAAACAAAATGGCTGACATGCCAATGAAAAAACTTTTCTGGAAAATGGGATTACCTATGATTATTTCCATGGTTCTACAAGCATTATACAATGTTGTAGATAGCATATTTGTTACAAACATGGGAGAACAAGGTGCTATTGCAAATCAAGCTTTAACATTAGCATTTCCTATTCAAATTTTAATTATTGCTATTGGTGTTGGTACAGGAATTGGGCTAAACACATTACTTTCTAAAAATCTAGGAGAAAATAATAAAGAACAAGTAAATAACGTTGCTGGTAATGGTATTTTTATTAGTATTTGCATTTTTATATTATTCTTTTTATTTGGAATGTTTAGATCAAAATGGTTCATTTCTTTATTTTCTGCTGGTAATGAAGAAATAATTTCTATGGGAACAACGTATTTAAAAATTTGCTGTTGTTTTTCACTAGGTTCTATTGCATATACAGCATATGAAAGATTTTTACAAGCAACTGATAAAACTAATTTATCTGCAATAGCACAAATATCTGGTGCAATTGCAAATATTGTATTAGATTATATTTTTATTTTTCCATTAAATATGGGTGTTGCTGGTGCTGCTTGGGCAACAGTAATTGGACAATTTTTATCTTTATTTGTCGCAATAATATTTCATTACACTGTAAATAAAGAAATTGATAAAAATTTAAAATACATAAAACCTGATTTAGTTTTAATAAAAGGAATTTATAGTATAGGTCTTTCTGCTGCAATTATGCAATCATTACTTTCTGTTATGATGGCTGGAATGAATGCTATACTAGGAACAGCAAAAGCTGATCCAACAATACTAGTAGGATCTTTTGGTATATATTATAAAATTCAAAATATTGCTGTACTTGCATGTTTTGGATTATCTAATACTATTATTACAATATTATCATTTAATTATGGTATGAAAGATAAAAAAAGAGCTGATGATTGTATTAAATATGGAATTATAGATACTGCAATTGTCACTTTAATAATCACTGCATTATTTGAAATCTTTGCTAATCCATTATCAAAATTATTTGGATTATCTGGTGGGTCTACAACTCAAATTATTGATGTTTGTTCAACAGCACTTAGAATTTCAAGTATTGGCTTTGTATTTATGGGATTTTCTATTGCTGTTCAAGGTATTTTACAAGCTCTTAGATATGCTGGTAAACCTCTTATAATTTCATTATTAAGATTAGTTATATTTGTATTCCCTATCGCATATTTATTTACATTATCTGACAATGTTATAAATTTAGTTTGGTGGACATTCCCTATTTCTGAAATTCTTACTGCTATAATTTCAGCTTTCATATTGAAAAATGCTTACAAACAAAAAATTGCAGTTTTAGAACCTACTGTTTACAAAGATAATCTAGTTATTTCAATATCTCGTGAACATGGTACAAATGGTAAAGAAATTGCAAGAAATGTTGCAAAACAACTTGGAATTGCATTTTATGGAAAAGAAGAAATTAAAGATTTTGCAATTAAACATTCTTTAGTAGGAAATTATAATGATACTGATAAATTATATAATGATTTCTTATCATTAGAAGCAAATGGCGATTCTATTATCAAACAAGCTAATGTTATAAAAGAAATTGCTAATACTGAAAATTGTGTAATTGTTGGAAGATCTGCTGATTATATTTTAAGAGATAACAAGAATTTAATTAAAATATTTCTTTATGCTCCTGAACAATACAAAATAGAGACTATAAAAAGACTTTATAATGATAATGATTCAACAGCAAAATCATATATTAAAAAATCAGATAAAGCAAGATCTACTTATTATGAAGTTATCTCAAATCAAATATGTGGTAATAAAAACAATTATGACATTTGTTTAGACTGTCAAATTGGTAATGATGAAATTGTAAAAATAATTTGTAATTATGTAAAAAATAAAATGAAAAATTAGGAATATTTTTCTGTTGGCATTTTGCCTGATACTATTGATTTAACTTTAAACGTTACTGATGAAGCAAGAAAAATTTTACACTATTGCGAAGAACATTTGATAGATATTCAATCTATTAGAAAACAATTGCAAAGTGTAGATGAAAGAACCAAAGCACTAACATAACTTGCATTGAACAGATTTATAGCTAATCATGATGTTGGATGTACATATATTCTTCAATCTGATTTACTTCCTTCTGAAAGAAATTTGGATATTGTAAATCACAAATACATAGAGGTCATACCAATTCTGCAGGATTTAAAATTGCAATTAATTCTGATTTGAAAACAAGTTTAAATTATACTTTTGATTTATTAATTAATGCTATTTTGAATTCATAAAATCCAAGCCATAGTCTTTTTTGACTATGGCTTAATATTTTTCATTTTAGAACATATCATAAAACCAAAAGAGTTCTTCTGAATAAATAGAAGAACTCTTTTGGTTTTTCGGATTTATGAACTTTTTATACTATTTCACTTAACAGTAAAATAGTATTTTTGAATATCATCTCCATTTTCAATACTGACACAGTATGTAACTGTATGGTCATGATCAAAATAACCTACCGCTTCAGGCTTAATCGAATACTGCTCATTTCCTAAAGCAATAATATCCTTATCTTCCCACTCCTTTCGGATTGAATTATAAGTTGAAACTGAAATCTTGCTATATGGTCCTTTCAAGTCAATGACATATTGAGTGTCAGCTGCATATGGCTGAATTGACACCCCTTTCAAACTGGTTACATAATCATTGTAAAGATTCATTGTACAATTATTGGATTCATTGTTAGACATCCGATAAACTTTTAACTTTGTACTTTTATCAGATATCAACTTAGGTGCTAACATAGCGCTCGCATAAATCAAAATGAAAATCAAAGCGCCAATAGCGATTGCACGTAAATAATTCCGGAAACGATAAAAATTCGACTTTTTCATAAAAAATCCTTTCCTCCACACTACAGTGGAAACCCATTAATAATTTGTATAATAGGTTATTGCTCAACAAAGCAACGTGCTATTTAACTTATTTTATCACACTTTACATAATTTGTAAAGTGGAGTAAGCCTTGCTCTAGTCTTTATACATTTTTACAATATCATTAAAACTCATTTTAGTGCCATAATTTAAAATTGCATTTGAATAAATTTTTATAGCTATTTTTGCAATTATAATACCTGTTATTAATAAGATTACAATTGAAATTATAACATCTGTTGGCTTAGCAAGTCCCATCATTATTCTAAATGGCATACAAAATGGTGATGAAATTGGAAACATTGATGCAAAAACATTCAATTCACTCGCTGGATTCATCATCGTAAAATATGATAAATAAAATCCTATTACTGCAAGGATTGCAACTGGTCCATTTGCAGATTGAATATCTTCTGGTTTACTAACTGTTGAACCTGTTAAAGCATATAATAAAGCATATTCAAAATATCCAAATATAAAATAAATTATTGTTATAATTCCTAAATATGGTGTTATTTTTGATACATCTATTATTGAATCCAATATACCTGGCTCTAAAAATGTTTTTGCACTAATTAATGCTGTTCCTACTAATAATATCATTTGTAATAATCCAACAATTCCTATTCCAAGTGTTTTTCCTAATACAATTGTCTTTGGAGATGTAGATGTTACAAGTGTTTCAATTATTTTTGATGTTTTTTCTGTTGTAATTGAACTTGATACTTGATATGCACAAAAATATATTGCATAAAATAACACTAATGAAAGTAACATCATAGCATATACATTTCCACTTGCCTCTTCATCAGTTTGTTCTAATGCAAATTCAAAATTTGGAGTAATAGATTTCAATTGTTCTTCTGTTAATCCCAATTTATTAATTTGAATATTTGTATATAACGTATTTAATGTTGAAATAATGTTTTCTGGTACTCCTGACATCATTGTTGCACTTTTTACTATATATTTAATTTTTATATTTTCATCTTGTTTTTCTACTATTATTGCAGAATCAATTTCTTCATTTTCTATTTTTTCTTTTATTTTTTCATAATCTTCATTTAAAATCTGAATTTCATATCCTGTATCTAAATCTTTTAAACTTTCAAGTGTTCCTTCAAATACATTTCCAGAATCAATTATTTCAATTTTATTTACATCTGAATCTTTATTTAACATTTTCATAAAATTTGGTATGTTAAATCCAACTACTATCATTATCAAAAATATTATTGTTGTTATTATAAATGATTTTCTTTGTAGCATATCTTTCATTGTAAACTTTGTTACTATAAATAAATCTTTCATTTTATTCACCCACCTTTTCTATGAAAATGTCATTCAATGTTGGCTTCATTATTTCAAACTTATCTATTGTTATTCCTTTTATCACTAATTCTTTTAATAATTCATGTGCCTTTTGTTCATCAAATATTTTTACTGTATAACTATAATTTTTTATATTTTCAATTTCAAATCCTAATTTTTTAATATCTTTTTCTATATTCTCATTTGTTTCGATTTGAACTCTGTTTGCTGGATATGTGTCTTTTATTTCTTTCAAATTACCTTTTAGGACTGTCTTTCCTTTATTTAAAATCAATATATCTGAACAAAATTCCTCAATTGTAGACATTTGATGTGCTGACATTATTATGTATTTTCCTTCTTTTACTAAATTAATTATTATATTTTTCAATAATTCAGTATTCACTGGATCTAATCCACTAAATGGTTCATCCAATACTAATAATTCTGGATTATGTATTACTGCTGTCATAAATTGAATTTTTTGTTGATTTCCTTTTGATAATTTTTCTGCTGGTTTATCTAAATATTCTTCCACTTTTAATTTTTTTGCCCAATTTTTTATTGCTTCATCTGCTTCTTCTTTTTTCATTCCTTTTAATTCAGCAAAATACATTAATTGATTATATATTTTGGTCTTTGGATAAACTCCTCTTTCTTCTGGTAAATAACCAAAGTTAACAGACTTTCTATCTACTACTTTTCCATTCCAAGTTATCTCACCACTATCTTTTTTTATTATTCCTAATAACATTCTTATTGTAGTTGTTTTTCCTGCTCCATTTGTTCCTAATAATCCAAATACTCCTGGCTTATTTAGTTCAAATGAGATATTATCTACTGCTCTTTTTCCTACAAATGTTTTAGAAACATTTTTTAAAACTAATCCCAATTTATTTTCCCCTTTCTTATAATTGATGTTTTTATTATATCATACTTTTAATTTCTTTTCTATTGTTTTAATCTAATTGGTCATTTAGGAATGATAAGTGCAAAAAAAGAAGCTCTATGCTTCTTTTTTGATTTGTCTCTTTATATCTTCTAATTTTTCTTTCAAAGTCCACTTTTTAAATTGAACTTTTTCTTTTATATTAGGGAATGCATTTACCAATCTTCTATATAATCTAGATTTATTATGTATAATATTTTTAACCTTTTCAGAAATTTCAATTGTATCATCTTTAATTTCATTTGATACCTTTTTCAAGTTAAGTATAATCTTATATGATACAATATTATCAACTAAATGGACTGCTAATAATGCTCCAATCAATACATTTTGTACCATACTTGGTATCATTTTTAAATGTTTTATTATAAATGGATTTGTTACATATATTATTACACAACTTGCTAATCCAAATAATACTAAATTTTCTAAACAAACTCTACCATTAATATTAAATTTTCTTTGACTATAATCCCACCATCTTGCCTTAAATATTATTTCCATAAAATAACTTGTAAAATATTCTAGAAAACCACAAATTATTATAGACATAAAAAATGTTACTATTATATCATTCTGATATTTTTGTAATAATAAACTTACTAATACTACTCCATATCCATATATTGGACAAACAGGTCCAATTAAAAAACCTCTATTTACAAACTTTTTATTTCTTATTGAAATTGATGTTGTTTCCATTATCCATCCAGCAAAAGCATATATGAAAAATACTAGTACATATATTTTTACTTCGTCAATATTCATCCTAATTCTCCTTTTTTTGGTTTAATATTTTATTTAATTCTGCTCCTAAAAATAATGCATAGAAACATGAATATGTCCACATCATTATTAACATTACTGTTGTTAAACTTCCATATGTTATTGAAAATCCTTTAAATATTGTTAAATATCTTGAAAATACAAATGAAATTACATTTAATGCTATTGCTCCAAATATTGCCCCATATACTTGAGTTTTTAATGCCATTTTATGTTTTGGCATAAATTTATATAATAATATAAATACAATAAATGTTACAAAAATCAATCCAATTTCTGTTGCTATTGATGAAATTAAATTGTAATTTTCTAATGTTCCAAATTTTTCTTTTATTATACTTATAATTCCATTTCCAAATACTAATAATGTTAATCCTATTACAATTAATACTATAAATACTATTGTTTCAATAACTGCTTTTACTCTTGTATATAAATATGATGTTTCTTCTTTATCGTCTGTATTATACACAATTTGTAATCCTTTTGTCAATGCATATAATCCTTTTCCTGCTGCCCAAATTGTAAATATTACAGAAATTGAAATTGTTCCTATTGATTTTGAATATACTTCTTGTACAATACCTAATACCATTTCACTCATACTTGATGGAATTATTTTAGAAATTACATCAAATAATGTTTGTGGCTCAACTCCTGTATATTGTATAAGTGTTATTACTAACATTATAAATGGTATAAATGATAATATTGTATAATATGCACATTGTGCTGAACTTTCACTTATATGGTCTTCTTTCATATTTTTAGATAATTCATTGATTTTTTCTTTTATCATAAATTTCTCCTGAAATTTTTATATTTTAATATAAAAAATATGGTGTTATTATATATTATAATCTTGGTTTTTTCAAGCTTTTATGTTATACTATTTTTATTATGGAAAATTTAGAAAGATATAAACATTTAAATAAATATTTGAAAGATAAATTTGGTGAAAGAACTTTAAAAATTTGTATTGATGGTGGATTTTCTTGTCCAAATAGAGATGGTTCTATTAGTAATGGTGGTTGTATTTTTTGTAGTGAACGTGGTTCTGGTGATCATATAAAATTACAGTCTGAATCTTGCTGTATTGAGAGTTTTATTTCTAATCAAGTTAAAAATTATTTTAATACTTATAAGGCAGAAAGAGCAAATAAATTTATAGCATATTTTCAAAATTTTACTAATACTTATGATTCTATTTCTAATTTAAAACTTAAATATGATTCTGCTTTAATTGATAATAGAATTGTTGCTTTGGCAGTTGCAACTCGTCCTGATTGTATAAATGAAGATATTTGCAAGCTTTTAAAATCTTATTGTAATAAATATTATGTTTGGGTTGAACTTGGTTTACAAACCTCTAATGATGAAACTGGTAAATTAATTAATAGAGGTTATTCTTCACAGCAATTTTCTGAAGCTGTTGATTTACTTAATAAGTATAATATTGATGTTGTTACACATATTATGGTTGGATTGCCTAATGAATCTTTTGATGATATAAAAAATACTGTTAATTTTATCAATACTCATAATATTCAAGGTTTAAAAATTCATTGTACTTATGTTGTTGAAAATACTGTTTTAGCTAATATGTATTATAATGGAACATATACTCCTATTTCACTTGAATATTATTTAGAATGTGCTGGATATATTTTATCACATATTAATCCTAATATTGTTATTCATCGTGTTTCAGGTGATGCTCCTAAAGATTTGCTTGTTGCTCCAGATTGGAATTCTCATAAAAAATGGATTATGAATGGTCTTGATAAATATCTTCGTGATAATGATTTGTGGCAAGGAAAATATTATATATAAATAAAAAACACCTTTCGGTGTTTTTTATTTATATTCTGATATTGGTTTTAATATTCCATTACTTTGTTCAAGATTTCCTGCTCCAGAACCTATTCCCTGGCCATATTGTGTTTTTTCAGTTGTCGTTTGGTTTGTCATTTTTACATTTACTGTTTTTCCACTTGCATCTCCACAATAAGTGATTCCTCTTCTTGAACATTCTTCCTGTGACATATGTTGATTGGTATGATATGTTGCTCTTATTGTTCCTGCTTGAGCAAATATTTTGGCAGGTATAAATTTTGCTCCATTCTGTTTTTGAACCACTTTTGCGATTTCTTTAGTAAGTGTTCCATCTGGATTATATTCATAATATGTTGTTGTATAATCTTTATTGGTTATTCTATCTCCATTATAAGCATTTATTTTATCTAAATTTTTATAATAAATTTGGCCTCCAGCTCCTGCTGTTCCTCCTGAACCAGAAAAATCTCTATACCATTCTGTATTTCCACACCACATTCCACCTTGATTAAAATATGCAACTAATCCATTACTTCTTACAGAACCTTTACTATAGTATCCTCCACTAGAACCAATATTCCAATAT
>OIZX01000871.1_pt1 | contig 17919 bp, 9 predicted proteins | sample 1588621 | NCBI WGS metagenome assembly OIZX01 (sample SAMN03283276) | human gut metagenome | biome: human-associated habitat; material: feces | host: Homo sapiens | place: Peru | collected 2012 | reverse complement strand
GGCGTGTTCGGGACTTTCACCCGTTAGAGCGCGCCCATGGCGCGCAAACTAAAAACGAATGGTCCTCCCAAACCATTCGTTTTTATTTTCGTTTTCAATTTCCCGTCTTATACTTTTTCTCTTTTTATTGTGCCCGCGTCTTAGTTCAGATTCAATCTCTGACCCACCTTGATCAAATTCCGGTTCGTTATCTGTCCGTTTCTGCGAAGCAGCTCTGCCAGGGTCATATGATTCCTCTGTGCAATCTTGGAAAGCGTATCTCCTGCCTTAACTATGTAATTACCTTCTGCAAACCATACGCTTTCGGACGGTCTGCGCTCCGTTACTGTTACCAGATAATTACCACCTCGCTTTAACGCAAACATGGACTGTCCGTTAGAAGTTACGGTGAAGGATCCACAGTACTCCAGGCGACCCTTTTCTGCATTGTAGCGGTACAGATTTGCAGTCTTGCCTGCATTTTCCTTGCCTACATTTACATGAATATTCACATTCACGCCAAAGCTGCTGGTATCCTTAATCGCCAGTTGTCTTGTAGGTGCGGATGTCTTAGCAGCTACAACACTTGCAGGAATATTGTTGCTCGTCTGATCCACTGTCAGGTCAATGTTCTGAATCTTAGAGAAATCTTTATTCTTCAGATCCTGACCACTGATACTCATTGCTACACCATTTCCGCTATGGAATGCGACCGTTACATTGGTACCCTTAATGGTATTCAGTACCTTCTGCGGAACCTGTACCTCACCGGTACATACTATGTTCATGTTAACCGTTGCAATCGCAGGATTCTGTGCAATTTCTGTAACCTTATCCTGTACAGAACTGCTTACTTCATTCCAGTTCACAGTCTCCGGAGCGGAAGAAGTGCCTGCACTGTCAGAGCCATTATCATTGCTATTGTTATTATTATTATTTTCAGGCTTACTATCAACTATGTTCTTCTGTTCTGTAAGGACGATTGTTCCACCTTCCTTTGCTGCCGGAATGGTAACCGATACTTTCTGGTCTGCGGATACTGTGTAATTTTTTCCATCATAAAGATTTGTAAGAATCGTTCCTGCTTTTGCTATTACCGGAATTACAACCTCTTTTGCTGTCTCTTTGACATTCATTCCAACATATAAAGTATCTGTACCATAGCTTCTGCTGATCACTTCGTACCCCTCTGCATCAGAAGCTGCCACTGTACTTCTGTTTCCTCTTGCAAATACATCTGTATATGCATTACGGATTGCGATCATTGTCTTGTAATGATTATAAATGCTGCTGCTGTCTGCTTTCTGTTCTTCTAACTCTGTCCAGTCAAAATCACGGCGATTCGTCTGAAACGGCCAGTTGTTTGCTCCACCCTGTCCAATTTCCTCACCGTAATAAATAACCGGCTGACCTTTTGCTGTGATCTGAAGGGTTGCTGCCACTTTCATCAAATTGTAAGCTTCCTCGTCACTGAGATTGCTCTCATTTACAAGCTTGTACTGAAGGCTGTCCTCATCATGACTGCTCAAAAAGCTTCCCATAGTAGCGGTGTTGTTGATCGCACTGTTTCTCTTCTGCAGTGAATTTTCCACGCTGGAAATATTACCTGTCACAAAGTTCTGTGCAAAATCGTTGAAATCAAAATCAAGAAGTGCATCCATGCTTCCGGTTCCAAGTTCTCCCGCATTATTGGCATATCCTGCACCGGAATACTCTCCTATCATTTTAAAATCAGGATTTACTTTTGTCAGCGAGTTTTTGAAAGCTTCCCATGTCGTTGTCTCTACATGTTTTACAGTATCCACACGATAATAGTCAATACTGTATTTTGACATCCATTCGGTCTGCCATGCCACAAGCTGATCGGTCACTGCTTTGTTTTCCGTCACAAAATCAGGCAGATCTGACAATGAATCATATTTATCATCACCGCTGATCGTGTTGTTGGAGTCACGGATCATGGAAATACGGTTTCCATCTGCATCTGTTAAAATATTGTTGAAGTAATCTTCTGTACCGTATCCTGCATGGTTTAACACAACGTCAACCATAATCTTCATACCCTTGCTGTGAGCGGCATCCAGTAATGCTTTGAACTGCTGCTCTGTTCCAAGATGTCCGTTTAACTTTGTGAAATCGCTTGCCCAGTAACCATGATAGCCATAGGTAGCGATATCTGTCTTATTATCATGCTGATCTTCTGTGATATTTTCTACGATCGGAGTGATCCAGATTGTGTTCACACCCAGATCTTTTAAATAATCCAGTTTCTGGTTTAATCCGGCAAAATCTCCACCGTGATAGCTGGATCCGCCTTTTTCGCCTGTGTTATAATCTCCAACTCCGTATGCATCATTGTTGCTTGCATCTCCGTCAAAGAAACGGTCTGTCACTGCAAAATAAATCACTGCCTCATCCCAGTCGAAATCTCCGGCACTTTTTTTGCGCTCTGTGACGGTAACATTTGTCGCTGTTGTATATACATTTCCATAAATATCTTTCACTGTGACAGGAATCGTTTTTTCTCCTGCGGCTACCGTATTCAGGCAGGAGATTGTTCCTTCCATGAGTTTCGGATCAATCGCAAACTCTTTTCCCAGTCCCAGCCCACTCAGATCGGCTGTGATCGCTGCAATTTCAGACGTTTCAAGACCTTCTCCGTCTTTTGCAGTCAGTTTTACGGATAACACATTGTTGTCATTGTAATCCATTGCATACTGTGATAAAGAAGCCTCTACGCTCACATTTGCTTTTTTGTAATGACATACACTGCACTCTTTTCCATTGCTGTCCTCTGCAGTTACATCATTAAATGCATCTAATTCCTCTTTTTCATTTACCACATAGTAGTAATAGTAATCACCAGTGGAAACGCCAGTGAAATCGTATCCAAAGCGGTCATTTGCTGCATCATAAGTCATCGGGCAGGTCCGTCCGTTGACAACAACACTGACTTTGCCGTCTAAAGAAGCAAGATTGTTTTCTGCTGCCAGTGTATCGTTTCTGTAATAAAAATGGATTGTAGCGCCATCCATCTCGTAACCTGCGTTGTATGGCAATACCTCTGTGATTCCCTCTCCCTGCGTAAACACTGCTTTGACCAATGACTGTCCTGCCGGGATCGTCACATAATGATCTCCGCCGTCTTTGCTCGCCCATTCATTATCTGCCGTGCTGTGCCTCATACAGAAAGACAATTTAAGATCCGCTTTTGAATCTTTTACCGGTATTTTTGCAACCATTTTGCCATTGATATTTTCAAAATCTACCGTAACTTTGTCTCCGAATCCACTGTTCCAGGTAAAAATGTTCCAGCCCTCATAATCATTTGCCGGTCTGTCGTACTCGACCATGATGCTGCGTGATTTTGGTTCAACAAGTTCCGGAAGTGTTGTGTACGCCTGATTGCTGTTGGATACGATGTAGAGTGTGACATTTTCAGCTTTTTCACTGTTATTGTATAAAACCGTATCTCCCTTCCATGTCCACTCGTCTTTAGATCTTGGAATTATCTGGACGTCGGTATATGGGAGTGTCACATCTGCACGCAGCCACTCATTTTCATCGGAAAGTTTTTCCTTTGCAGTGAAAAGAGTTCCTGCTGTTGCACCTGCGCCGGATTTCTGCCATATCCATAAATCAGATGCATTTTCTGACATATGTGTTGCATCGAAATCGTAATAGTAAATGGTGTAATGATAAACTACCTCTACCACTGGAATTTTTATCTCTTTTTCAATTCCATTATAAGCAGCTACAACCGTAACTTCCTTTCCCTCATAAGATTTAGGGACTAAAATTTTGTTACCAGTTAAAGTAATTCCCTCTGTTTTTGCTGTATATGTAACACTCACTCCATTCTGAACATTTCCATCGTCACCATAATAAGTTCCTGTTGCCGGAAGTTCCATCGTAACGCCTTTTTGAATCTGCGCAGGTACTTCTACCACAAGATCTTTTATATATGCGATATTTACCTTCGTTTCCTTTGTCTTATCTGTTTTATCCAAAGATAATGTGACATCTGCCGGCGCTTTAAGGTTCAAACTCAAATTGCCATCATTTTGCGCCCAATATTTATTCCATCCTTCGGTTGCCGCATCCTCTAAAATTTTATATTGATACTTTCCTGCTGGAACAGCATTCAATGTAATACTATAAACATTTTCATTTTCATTTGATTTCACAAAATTTGGCTTTGCACTTGGATCCCATGCCATTCCCGGAATATTTCCTACTAAAAGAAAAGTTGTTTCCGTCTTCGGTAAATCCGGAACTGCTTCTTTTCCTTCTGCATCCAGATAATATGCCCCTGTTCCATCTTTTAGAATATAATATACATCTGTCGGAGTAGCTGCCGTATATTGTGATAACTTGCTATCATATGCTTTCACTGTGTTATCTGTATTACCAAAGTCAAAAAACTGAAATCCAGCAAAAGTACCCTTCACGCTAAGTGTATACTCCGTTGTATTACCTACAACATTTCCTTTGCTCATAAAAAAGCCTTTGGCTCCACCCCAGCCTGGTATCTCAGTTCCATCTACATTCTCGGTATTGGCATTTCCACTTACGGTATTTCCACTTACCGCATAAGTGCCATCCCAGAACTGTACCGCTGGCGTTTTCCAACCCCAATTTGACGGCATCATAAAGTGGATCGTCAGATTCTTCTCTTTCTCCGCTGCCTGAACCGTACTGTTTCCGCCGCCAAGCGCCGGAACCATTGTTACTACCATTGCAAGCGCTAACAGAAAACATCGAATTCTGCTTGCAATACTTTGTCTTTTTTGAAAGCTCCTTAACAACTTTCCCATCATTCCCTCTCCTTTTCCTTTACTTACATGTGATTCTATTCTTTCCACTTTTCACATGTATTCGTTTTTTTTCGTTTTTTTTTCGTTATTTTATTGTATTCTAAATTTTTGTATTATTCCATACATAATAAATCATGAAATATTGTCTGATTTTTTGTGAATTTTAACCAATTAAAGGATGAAAATGCTCTTTTTCTATTTTTAGATAACAAAAAAATGAGTCCGGCATTGTACTAAAAAATACGAATACCAGACACGGTCAGAAAATCCACTGCTGCGACATTCCTGAATCAATGACAACCATTCTTCATCTGTTCTTCTCTTATTACGCATAAGCTGCTCCTCCTGTTAGATAAAGTAGTCATTTACTGTTTGTTTACTGTATTATCTCAGATCTGAAAGAACATTTGGAACGGTATGTTATTCATCGCTTACATGTCGAAGATGTTTGTCGGAGGGTGTTGATATTTTCTTGAAAAGTGCTGAAAGACAGGGGGAAAGCGGACACGATGTCCGCGTCAGCCGATCCGTGACATCAAGGCGTGATGTTCCGTTCGCCGTATATAGTCAAAAACAAAAACAGCGACTTGTGAGCAAGCTCCCAGATCGCTGTTTCCGTTTTGACTATGCATGGCTCGTAACTTTCAATTTACAGCATTCCAAGTGCCGATAGCAACGCACCGATGATAATGCAGAAATCCGAGCAGTTGAAGACGATCTTGCGGAACGCCTGCCATTTCACTGGGAAGCTCACGTAATCCACCACGTAGCCTCTGCGGAGGCGGTCATAGGTATTGCTGAATGCACCGCCAAGTAACAGCGCCAGTCCCAGTCGCAGCAGATTGTTGCCTCGATGTCCCAGACTCACAATAAAGACAACGGTCAATATCAGTGTAAATGCCAGTGAAACAGCAGCCACCAGACGCCTTCTCTTCTGTCCGGCATTGAGCATCATGCCTTTGTTATGATGCTTGCGGATCAGAAGTTTTCCCTTGCAGATTACTCGTTCGTCCCGCTCATTCTCATGTGACTCTATGTAATTTTTTAAGAAGAAGTCTCCCCAGAAAATTCCTGCCAGTATCACAAGGCATACCACTGTCATATAATATTCAGCTCCTTTTCACGCCGTCCGTATTTCCCCTTGAAATCCGCTTATTCGTGCTCTGTTTTCCGATTCTTTATCTTCAAAAACGCCAGAAGTGCCCCATACAATACTCCGGCCACAGGCCATACAACCCAGGTAATGTACCAACGCATCGTCGGCAGGCTGATAGCCAGATAAAGTGCTGTCCAGACACACCAGTAAATTGCTGTCACATGCTCATACTTCCGGTTGACTGCCTTATTCTCCACAGTATAATCCCCCTCCTGAAGCATTTTCTGAAAACCGCCCCAGATAATACCGGACCACACAAACAGCCATACAGCGATCGCCACTACAATGAGCAAAACATCCGTAGCAAGGATTACCGCATAACCATTATTCCCGAAAAAAATGGATACTACCAGCAAAGGTACCACTCCCAGGATACACAACACAACACCCAGGGTTATGCAGATCCGGTAGGTTCCCGCAAAGGTTTCTTTTGCTTTTTCCACGATTCCGAACACCCCATATTGCAGTGTCAGCTTTTCTTTTTCCAGATATTCATATTTCTTGTATGGGATTCCGGTGAGAAGAAACACCGCTACCGCAACTACCACCATCAGTAACAGTACGATGAGACCGATTCCTCCCGCAACATTTTCTGTGACAGCTCCTCTTTTGGCACCTGCCATTCCCAACAACCACAACAATACAACAGGAGAGAGCACACATAAGGATACTGCCGGAGCAATGCGGGCAGCATATTTTTTCGTAGCTTCCAGAAAAGTATTGGCTTCCTCCACCGTGATCACTTTGCCCTCTGTGATCTCCGGTGTCATTCCATCGGCGAATTCCGTCTCTTCCATTTCATCTTTTAATAAGTAATCCGTAGTAACTCCGAACAACTGGCTCATACTGACAATGCGTTCCAGATCCGGGATTGAGGCTCCACTCTCCCATTTGGATACAGACTGTCTGGAAATGTCCAGGCGTTCTGCCAGTTCCTCCTGGGACCACCCATATTTCTTACGCAACATTATTATTTTTTCTGACAGGATCATTTTCATTCTCTCCTTCTTTTATTAACGTTTTCTTGTGCACACATAGATCGTCGACATAGGAAAATCATAACAAAAGAGCCGGTTGACAACTACCAAGTGCCCTTGAAATTTTGTCAACCGGCAGTTGCGTTTCCGATTTTTCTGAAATTTTCAGCAATATTACTGCACCTCACGGATCAGACAGTATTGCTTTAACGGGAAATTCTTTTCCATCACGCCATATACCTTGAACCCAAATTTTTCATAAAATTCCACGTTTTTCGGATTATGAGTCTCCAGGGAGATCATCAGTTTGTGCTTCTGGGCATAGTCGATAGCTTCCTCCAGAAGTTCCGCAGCAATCCCATGATGCTGCATGGTGGGATCCACTGCCAGATAGATAATATGAAGTCGCTGATTCTGATGTAACTGGTCCGTCCAGCTGGAATTCAGATAATCCTCACCCTTCATAAAATTCCGAAATGTCTTTAACGAAGGATCCTCCTTGATCAGATAGGAATCCGTCTGTAAAGCAGCCATGGCCTCTGTAAAATAGAACTGAAATACATTGTACGGCTCCGCTTCATCCGATACCACCAATACACTGTTCAGGTCCGCGCTGTCTGCGAAGATCTCACAGGTCGCATAAAATTCATCCATATCACATTTAAACAGCTCCGGCATCAGATTTTTACGGACTTCCGGATCCGGAATCAGCGTCTCGTACAACGGATCGTGTGCAAAGCACTGATTCAGCATTTTCTCCACTTTCGGAAGATCTTCCTTCTGCACACGATATAGCTTATCACTTTCCATAATTGTATTTACTGTTATCTCCTTATTATTATGATGATGTTAGTCCCCGGCTTTGTTGTCTGCGGATCGTTCCGTGCTCTGCGCTCGCCATCCTTACAATTCGAATATCTCCGTCACAGATTTCTCCATTTGTTGCACGATATTCATCAGGCTGATCACAAGCTTGCTACATGCATGCTCCAGGCTGGTAATTTCTTCCCGGTAGTCCATTTCCTTCATACCGGATCCTGTCAACATCTCCAGTTGTTTTTCTTTTTGGAGAAGCTGCTTGACCGTTCCATATAGATTTTCATGCTCCGGCAGCCTTCCGTAGCCCCATTTCAGGCGATCCTTCGGCTGGTGGAATACATAATCCGTAAAATGCCTATATACTTCTTCATCAAAATTAAAGGCATAGGCATTGTTATCTACCTGATAAAGCTTACGAAGTGCGGAAGAAAGTCTCTGTTCCTTCAGATTTCTCACCGCTCCGCCCAGAAGCCTCAGATTTGCACTGCATATCTCATGAGGATACAACACATTTCCGTACCAGTCAATCCGCACAAAAGCGTCCTGCTCCTGCTTAAACTTCGCAAGAAGCTTCTGTTCCAGCGGTCTGGTCTGCCGGAAAAGTCCCTCCGCCTCGTCGTATTTTCCATCTCTAAGCAACTGTTTGTAGTTACGGTTGTATTCCTCTACCGTTTCATATTCTTCCCGGCATCTTCTGAGTGCCCGGTCACTTAAAATCTCCAGTTCCTCGATTTTTTCAAGCAAAACCCGCTTTTTCTCTCCCAGCTGCCCCGCCACATCGGCGCGGTAGCAGATCTCCCGGCACTGTTCCAATCCCTTGCGAATCCGCTGTACCACCGGTGAAAACTGCAACGGTACCACTGCCGTTTCATCGAGTGTCAGGATCAGCAGGGCAAACAGCTCATGATGCAGACGGTATACCTGTTCATCATAAAACTCATCGTTATCAAACTGAGAATGGTAATGGGTCTCCATAAAGCTTCCGCCGGTGAAATCATTTACCATGGAAGGTACACCTGCGATTGCCATGGAAAAATCATCCGACCAGGTCTCGATCGGAGATGTCACTGCTGTCTCTTCCGGGTAGGCTATCGTCAGATTCGGCAGATCCGCCAGATATTCCTCCAGAAAGCTGACATATTCATAGCAGCTGCGGATCCTCGCTCTGGTACCATGTGCTAACGCAGGAAGCTCAAAGTTCAGATCTGCGATCACCTTGCCCACCCATTCAGGATGTGCGGTGAATATCTGCTCATAAGCTCCTGTGGACCAGTCGAAATTGGAATCCACAACTCCCCATTCTTCGGATGCCATGGCACAGATTACAATGGTATTGTTCGGTTGGAAGCCACTGTCCCGCAACGCCTTTGCAATACCAAACATCAGAGCGACCGCTGTATTGTCATCCTGGAATCCGTCAAAATAGGAATCATAGTGTGCAGACAAAAGCACCATGCGGTCAGGATGTTTCCCGGGGATCCTTCCCACAATATTATAAGTCGTACAGTTCCTTGTCACCTTGGATTCCGCATCAAAGGTGACCATTATTTCCTCCTGATCACGCAGCAGCTCCAGCAGACCGGCCGCATCTTTTCTGGAAATGGAAAAAGCGGGAGCATCCTCCGGTCCGGCAATATCCTGTGCATTCAGAGCTTCATCGTCAATTTCGCCGTAGCCACCGCTCTGCACTGCGATCAGAGCTGCGGCTCCCTTCAGATGTGCCTGGTATACCGGATAATTGATCCACCACTCATCCCTCTGGTTAATCTCCACCAATACCAGTTTATCCCTGACATCTTTTCCCTTATAGTCCGTCTCCGTTCCTTTTCCCAGATACATCATGGAAAATTCCTTCGGGCCATCGGTGACAAAGGTTGTCTGATAGGCTCCCAGCTCTGCTGACACGGTCTCCCCGGCTGCATTCGTGTAGCTTAACGCCGCCTTATGAAATTCCCAACCGTCTACCGTCACAGCATCCTTTGTAACCTCAGACAGTCCGATTTTTTCCATTTCTGTCTTCAGCATCTCTCCGGTCTCAAATTCTGCCTTAGAACCCGCCGGGCGATACCCCAGTGTCGAATGTGACCGGTATTGTTCCATTCGTTTTGCCAGTTCATACGAATACGGTATATCCAGATTCTGTAACACCTTTTTCTGTAAAGTCACCCCGTTGTCATGCATATTCTGTCACTCCTGTTTCTATCCTGTCCGTTCTGTCACAGGAACGTTACTTATTTTTTTACCATAGAATTCATATTTTCAGTAATTTTCTGCAGAATCTCTCTGTTTCTCTCTTCCGCTTCCAGTGTCTCACTGGCATGGGCAGACACTTCTTCCGTAGTCGCTGAGATTGTCTGAATGGAATCCACGATCTCCTGGTTGGCTGTTTTCAGAGCTTCTACTGTCTGAAGCATCTCACCCAGATTATCCACGATCGTATAGCTGCTGTCTTCAATTGCCGTGAAACTGTCCGCCGCACGCATCGTTCCTTCCCTTTGGCTGCCGATACCGTCTATCATCTGACGGATGACCGTCACCACTTCTCCAATCGCTCCGGATACATTTTGGATCAACTCCGCGATGTTGCCGGTAGCATCCTTTGTCTGGGTGGCCATTCCCGAAATCTCCGTCGCCACTACAGAGAAACCGCGGCCGGCTTCACCGGCTCTGGCTGCTTCTATGCTGGCATTCAGCGCCAGAAGACTGGTCTGATTAGCTATTTTACTGATGATTTCCACGATGGAATGCATCTCCTGCATATAATGATCCAGTGTTTCCAACTTCTGTGCTGCCAGCTCACTGTTCCTTGCAGAATCCTCTGCCTGCTCCTTCAGACCTGTCATCTCTTCTTTTCCGGCATCCAGCATTTCTATCGTATGTTCCATGTTATTTCCGATCGTCTCAGCCACTTCACCCACAGTATTTACTTTTTCCTGAATAGCCTCCGTCTGGGACGTCTGCTGCTGGATCGCCGCGGCAGACTCGCCGGAACCTGCAGATACCTCCTCCATAGCTGTTTTTGTACTGTCAAAAGCAGTTTCCAGTTTATTCAATTCCTCTGTGATATCCGCTACTGAAGTCTCCATCCGGCTGCTCATTTCCATGACCTCACGTAAGGTTGCTTCCGTGCGGTCCTGCGCAGCAGTAATGCTCTCTATATTTTCATTGATGTTCTTCTGGTTGGATATGGTAGCATAGATAGATGTAAAGCACAGCAGGATCATTACTGAAATCTGTATAAATCCTGCGTCCTGCCCCAGATATCCAAATCCACCCTGTGTGGCTCCCAGGATCACCACCAGAACATTCTCTACCACCGTCCCCACATTAATAAGTGCAAATGCCTTGACATCATGATAAGGCATGACTGCAAACATCATGGGAATTACAAATGCATACACCATATTGCACTGCGCCGTAAAAAGCAGCACTGTATAAAACAGCGCAAATCCGATCATTGACAGATGTTTTATAGCCTTTGTCGCATGGTCTCTCTTCCAGCAAATAATTTCCGCAAGAACCGGTATGATTCCAAGAATCATTAACACTACCAATACCGGAGCTGATACTGTGTGCTCAGCGAATCCGATCACGCTAATGAAAAGCATACATGCACTGATCACACCATGTGCTATCATGGCCACCCGGTTATTTCGTTCCATCTCTTTCATTTGCATTCTCCTTCTCTCCTGTATGATATGATGCCAGGGTCAAAAAGTCTAAGCCCATATGAGCTTGCTTATAAGTGGGTGAAAGACATTAAATTCATAACGTAATTCCTCACATCCATTATATTGTAATTCATGATGGTATCTCCGTCAATAAACCACGCAAAAATGCAGTCCGGTTTTCTATGAAAATCGGACTGCATTTTCTGTAATTTATATGTTATCTCCCTGCCGGACAGCTTCCGGCCCCTCTTTATACCTTGAAAACATCCAGTACCTTTTCCAACTTATCCGCTAATGCCAGCAGGTTCTCAGAAGAATTCATCAGTTCTGTCATGGTATCACTCATGCCATGAGCCGCCTGCATGGTACTGTCTGCGGATGCTGCATTCTGTTCGGAGATTGCCGACAATCCTTCCACTATATCGCGGATTGCGCTTCCGGACTGTCCTAAGACATCCATCTTCTCCCGGATACCGTCAATATGCTGCAGGGAATTCTCCACACCATCCGCTACTGCCGCAGTTTTCACACCGGTCTCCTCTAACTTGCTCTGCTGGTGATTCATGTTGGCTTCCACTTCACCCATGATCTCCACCATTCTGCCGGAAGACTCCATGATATTTTGGATGATCTGCTCGATCTCGGTTGCGGAGCGCTTGGACTGGTCAGCCAGCTTACTGATCTGCTCTGCCACCACTGCGAAGCCTCTTCCCGCTTCCCCGGCTCTGGCTGCTTCAATGCTGGCATTCAATGACAGCAGATCTGTCTCGTCCGCAATATCCTGAATCATGGATACTGCCTTGGTGATATTCTGAATCGCTCCGTTCATATCCTTAATCTGTTCCGCTACCCGCAGGACAGATTCCTTGGTGCTTTCGTTGGAGCTGTTCAGTTCCTTCATGATCTCTTCGGAAGCTTTCTCCGCTTCTGCCATCCTGCCGGCATAATCCGTCAGAGAATTCACTTTGTCAGAGATATACTCGATCTGCTCGCCGATACGCACTACATTTTCATTAGCATCCGTTGTCTCATTGGCCTGATTCCTTGCGCCGTCTGATATCTCGCCGACAGCATGGTATACATCATTCACAGATTCCTGGGTATCCTGTGCCATCTTGATCAGTTTGTTGGAAGATGCTGTCAGATCATCCGCGGAATCCTTGATCTCTGTTACGATCGAACGGAGAGTTTTTTGCAGTTTTACAGAAATACGATATACATCCCCAAGTTCATCCTTTTTACGGCACTGCTTTTCATCCGGTTCTGCATCCAGTTCTCCGTTCACGATCCTGCCTAGGAAATGCTTCGTCTTCTTCATGGTCTTCACCATGCTACGGGATAATACGCTTACCAGCGTTGCCGCCACAAGAACGCATACTACAGCGATCAGGATAATATCCTTGACCTGCATCGAGATTGTATCCTTGACATTCTGCATCGGCGTCGCCACTTCGATGGCACCGATCACAGAGCCATCAGAATTGATCAACGGCTGATAATATACATAATAATCTACTTCGGAAATGTTGCAGTCCGTCAGGAACAAAGCCTCCCCAGTCTGAATCTGTGCATAGACATCGTCTTCCAGCGCCGTACCGTTAATACGTCCTCCTTCCGGCTTGGTCAATGTCGTGATCAGACGCATATTTCCATACAGAAAAGACACCTGGAAGCCTGTCTTCTCCTGCAATCCATCGATCAACTGTGTCTCCCCGGAAATGGATGTGCCTCCCTTGCGCACCTTGCCTCCCTTATCTCTGCTGTAATCGCCTTCATACAGATTCGTGTAGGTTTCATCCACACTGACACCAACGATCTGCAGAGACTGCTCAATCTGTTTCTCAATTCCGGTCTCTAATGCTTTGGCCCCCACCGTCGCCACCAGTGCACACACAATGATCATCGGCAGAAGGCTCAACGCCAGTATCTTTTTGGAAATTGTAAAAAATGGCTTTTTCTTCCCTTTTACTTCCGTTTTCTTGTTCTCTGTCTTCTTCATACTTACCACATCTGCCTTTCTGTAAAAGACTTCGTCACATTTGGTCCATCTCGAAAACGTTTAAGTATTTTCTCGGTGAAATCATTGTAACATTTTCCATATAGTAATACAATTCGACAAAATTACAAGTATTTTACTGTCAGATTTGGTTATTTTTCCTCAACGTTAAGTAAAAACAACTTTTTTGTTTACGAAACCGTTAAGTTTTTCTGCTTCCAGACCGGCATATGCAGTATCTTTATCAATAGCGGAATGATCATGATAAACCACACAATAGGCTCCGCCGCGATGACACCCGGGTATCCGAACATGGGAACCAGCGTCGCCGCGATCACAATTTTCCCTATCATCTCCAGAGAGCTGGAGATCAGCGGTACGATCCGCTCTCCAAGTCCCTGCATGGAGTTTCTCACAATACAGATTACCGCTGTCACATAATAGAACAGTGTATCTACCTTCAGATATAATGTGGCATTGTAGATCACTTCCGGATTTTTGCTACCGGTGACCAGCCATACCAGCCAGTCACCGATGGTATAAGCAGTCACAATATTAAGCGTACACCAGATGCAGGTATAACCGGTTGCCAACAGGATTCCTCTGCGGATCCGTTCGATTTTGCCGGCTCCCAGATTTTGTCCGCAATAGGTCGCCATTGTCTGACCGAATACGCTGAACATGATCATGAAGATTTCAGAGATCTTGCGGGCTGCCGTATGGGCAATGATAATATTCTGTCCCAGCTTATTGATGGAGGTCTGCAATGTCAATGTACCGATATTGACCAGCGAGCTCATGAATCCCATGGAAAGACCGGAGTTTAACATATTGCGGAGCATTCCGGCATCCTGCAGCTTCAGATCATCCACACGTATCCGCAGAATTTCATACTTTTTCCACAGATAGACCGCACACACCACCACAGCGATCAGCTGCGACAGCACAGTAGCAACTGCGGCACCCAGCACTCCCATATGCAGCACCACGATCAGAAGCAGATCTCCTCCGATATTCAGCACCACCGACACCGCCAGCACGATCAGCGGGGTCACGGTATCTCCGATTGCTCTTAGGGTCGCGGATAATACATCATATAATAAAGTAATAACAAGCCCCGCTATGATCACGGATACATACTGTGTTGCTGTATTCAGCAGATTTTCCGGCACATTCAGAAATCTGAGGATCGGCTGTAAAAATACAAGTCCTCCAAATGTCAGTACCACCGCTGCCAATAGACCAAGCACCAGAGAATTGCCTAAGGATCGGCGCAATCTGTCCATATCCTTCGCTCCGAAGCACTGTGCCGAAATAATAGCAAAGCCATTACACATTCCCATCAGGAACTGTACGATCAGATTGCTCAGCGTCGTCGTAGCCCCCACTGCCGCCAGGGCATTATCTCCCAGAAAAGTACCTACGATGCGGGTATCTGCCAGGCTGTAAGTAAGTTGTAATAAATTAGCTAAAAAAATAGGAAGGGCAAACGTCAGTATCAAAACTGACGGTTTGCCCTTTGTAAGATCTTTCATATAGTTCCTCACTTCTACACTTCCGGGAAAAAATATGGATTTTCCCCGCTTGATAGGGCTACAGAACTTTTTTAAAACTTTTTCTTGGCATTGTCAAGGTATTTCTTGGTCTCAGCCACAACCACACCATTTAATGCCAGCAATGCGATCAAGTTCGGGATCGCCATCAGGCCGTTGAAGATATCTGCGATGGTCCATACTGCCTTAACAGTCATGTAGGGTCCGATGAATACGCAGGCAATGTAGATCCAACGGTATACTTTGATCGCCTTCGGCTTCTGACCGATCAGGTATTCCAGGCATCTCTCGCTGTAGTAATCCCATCCGAGGATCGTGGTAAATGCAAAGAATACCAGGCATACCATCAGGATAAAGGATGCAATAGAGCTGTTAAAAGGCAGTCCCTGCTGGAAAGCTCTGGTGGTAACATCCACGCCGTCCAGACCTACGTTCCAGGAATCGGTAATTACGATCGTAAGACCGGTCATGGTACAAATGATCAGAGTATCAATGATGGTACCCATCATGGAGATCAGACCCTGTTTGGCAGGAGAGTCGTTCTGCGCTGCAGCCGCTGCGATCGGTGCACTACCGATACCGGCTTCGTTGGAGAAAATACCTCTCGCAATACCCTTCTGCATTGCCATGATAACCGCTCCCAAAGCACCGCCGGCTACGGCACGCATACCAAACGCACTCTGTACAATGGTTACGATAGCTGCCGGAATGGCAGTTACATTAAAGATCAATACTAACAGACAGGCTACTACATAAGTCACTGCCATAAAAGGAACGATGACCTGTGCCACGGTGGAGATACGCTTTAATCCACCGATAACAACCAGTGCCACGCAGATGGTCAAAAGGATTCCGGAGATCACCACGCTCCAGGAATAGTCCATGCCGAAGAGCTGTACGGTATGTGCATTATTTGCATCGAAGAAATTATGTACCGCACTGGTGATACCGTTGATCTGGGTAAAGGTTCCGATACCGAACAATCCTACGCATACACCCATAAAAGCGAAGATCTTCGCCAGCCATTTCCAGTTCTTGCCCATACCGTTCTCGATATAGTAGAAGGGTCCGCCGATGATGTGTCCGTCCTCTGCTACCACACGATACTTCACCGCCAGCAGGCACTCGGAATACTTCGTAGCCGTACCTACCAGCGCAGCGATCCACATCCAGAACAAAGCTCCGGGACCGCCTGCTACAATAGCCGTTGCCACACCAACGATATTACCGGTTCCGATGGTAGCGGACAATGCCGTACACAGTGCCGCGAAACTGGATACTTCGCCGTCTTCGCCCGACTTTTCATTGGCAATTAAGTGTTTGATTGCATGGGGAAGCTTCGTGATCTGCAAAAAACGAAGTCTGGCTGTGAGAAAAAGGCCCGTAGCCAGAATGAGGACGATCAGGGGGATGCCCCAGACGAAATCATCCACTGTGGTCAGAAAGTTACTAATCATGTCTAACATATTCCCTCTCCTTCCGTCACCTCTTGTGACGTCCTATCGTAGATTGATTTCTTCCGAAGAGAATGGGAATAAGCATATAGATGCTCTGTCCTTTTGCCTGAGAGATTGGCAGCTTTACTGCCGTACACCTTCGGCGCCTTCTATACGGAAATCCTGCATACTCATTTCCGTGGAAGGACTCTCCAGAGTAAATCTTTACCGCGCTAAAGCGGCAACAAAATCACAATAGCATACTTTTTCACCCATTGCAACTTTTTTTATCTTTAGTCATTGATCTGACCAACACAGACATTGACTTTTATGGTACCTGATTACTATAATATAATTCATATGAATACTAACACGAACAATCACAAAACTTCATATTCCATTACACGTGGACTGTTTTTCCTGATCATGTGTTCTGTGATTTTTACGGTACTGTACTACAGTCTGCCCAGGCAGAACCGTGAGCCGGCAATATCGGATTATATTGACTTTTCAGAAGGCTGGACCACCTCCGATGGAAGCCCCGTTGATTTTTCCCATATCAGCGGCACCTGCACAGTGACCAAGAAGCTTCCTGCGCTGACTCACGACATGGCACTTTTCTTTTTTTATAAAAGTTCCAATGTGACGATCCTGATAGACGACCGGCTGATCTATGAGACCATGCAGCCGGAGAGAGTTTTCTTCGGCAAGACACCGGGAGCCTCTTATGTCTCTCTGCCGATCTACCGGGAAGATTCCGGATGCACGCTCACCCTGGTGATCGATAATCCTTACGGAGACGGCAGTGGCAAGATCAATCATATGTACCTGGGACGTAGTGAAGATATCCTGATAAGCCGCATCCGCGACAAGGCACCCGGATTCGGCATCAGCTTCCTGATCGCCCATCTTGGTCTGGCATTTATCCTGTTTTATCTGCCATTACACAAGAAGCACATCATCGGCAGTGAGATGCTTTATCTGGGATTATTTGCTCTGAATACCGGTATCTTTATGTTGGCAGATAACCGTATGCTGCAGCTGATCCTGCGTAACAGCCATATTTATCATACAATTGCGGAACTTTTTATGATGCTGATCACCATCCCACTGTTTCTGTACCTTGGCAAAATGTATACAGAGTACTCCCCTGTGATGGTACAGACAGCATGCCTGATCAGTGTCATGGATTTCAGTATACGTTTCTACCTGAACCTGACCGGTCGCAAGGACTTCCATGAAAGTCTTCGTCTGACCCATATTACTTTTAGCATTCTGATCGCGCTTGCTATCTATGCCATCGGTAAGGAGCTTTATCAAAATCAAAGACAGGCAAAGACTTTATTGATCTATGTAAAGAACAGGGTGAATTAAAGGCGGCTGCCGAGGAAAAGGCTCGTCAGGAAGAAGAAGCTAAAAAAGCAGAGAATGAAAAGAAGGTTAAAGAATATCAAACAAGCTTGAATAGTTTGCAGCAAGACTACAATACGTATGCACAATATGCACAGAGTCTAG
>OIZX01000867.1_pt1 | contig 17994 bp, 18 predicted proteins | sample 1588621 | NCBI WGS metagenome assembly OIZX01 (sample SAMN03283276) | human gut metagenome | biome: human-associated habitat; material: feces | host: Homo sapiens | place: Peru | collected 2012 | reverse complement strand
GCTGTGAAATTCCCGATGAACTCGCCGTCGATCTCCAGCTTTATCCGGGCGTTCGCGAAAGTCCCGCGGGAAAAGCGCTGCGTATTATTATCAATGAGAAGATACAGCTTTGCAGCATTCACGCCTCCGAGTTCGAAGCTTTCTCCGGAAAAGCAGCTTGCTTCATAGTGGAAGTCGAAGAGGTCGTCCTCAGTCAGGACTATATCCTCACGACCTGCTTTTGAAAAAGTCAGCGAATACATTTTTAAACCTCCTTTAACGCTCCTTAAACTGCACCGAAACATTGAACGAGCCGCTCATTCTTCCGCTGTCCAGAGCCGCTTCGGATATTTCTTCGGTGTGATTTTCGACGTGCATTGTTTTTGTAACGTACCTTTTGGCAGCGGGACTGTAGTACGTCAGATCCCCGTAGGTGCTGTTGTTGATAATACCGATCACCGCGCATTCCTCTGCGGAAAGGTTTTCCCAGTTCACGGAAAGATCTTCCTTGCGTGCGATTATCTTTTTGGAATAGGTACCACCGAGGGTCTGTCCGCTGTTTGTTCCCTCGATAATGCGGTAATCGTAGGATATTCCCGGGGACGGGACCGGAAGCGGAATATCGTTCCACCACATCATTTTTCATCACCTCTCATGTCATAAGGACGTTCTTTCCGGTCTGGATTATCTTTCCGTTGGTAAGGTCAACGATAAGGTCTACAAGCTTCTGCGTGCCGATGTATATCGGGATATTCGCTTTGAGCGAGGGAATATCCGACGGAAGTTTGACGATATCCAGCACGGACATGGACTTTGCGGCTGTCGGAGCAGTTCAGCCAGCTTTTCCGCGTATTCCTCGCGGGTCGCCGCACCTTCCGCGATTTTTGCGGAAATGTAGTCGGTTTCTGCGAGTTTACGCTTTAATTCCGCGATTTCGACCGCTGCCGAAATTCTAGCACGTTCCGGCGCTTTTTCCTCATCGGAACGCAGAACTATCTTGCCATCAGCGAGCCTGTAGTTGTAGATACCGTCCCCGTCCGTAAGTCCCTGTTCCAGGTAGCTGCTCTGGGCGTGGTGGTATATGTCGCCAGTCCCGCAGTCAATTTCTGCCCAGCCCTCTCCGGAAATAAACGCGCTGGAGTTGATTGCGGTGATAACGCCGTTTTCGTCCGTTTGCGCATACACAATATAATCGTCCATAAATCCCCCTTATAATTCCGCCGAAAGTAAAATCTTATCGGTAGCAAACAGAGCGCAGTCGCTTGCACCGTTAGTTTTGCTGAGCTGTAACAGCAGCAAGTTGTTTTTTAGCGATAATATCTCGGTGGTGTAATCCGTGACCGCCTGTGACGTACTGGACTGATTTAGCGCTATCGTCCCGAATGTGCCGGAAACGACCGTCGGTTTAATGCGCATAGTCACAGGCAGATCGCACTCGAATTGCATTGCATTTGTGCCGACAAATACCGCGCGACCATACCGCCCGCTGGGGAGCACTGTCAGATACCTCTGGCACTTCGCAAGTTCCGTCGCTGGGTCGGGTGGGACGAACAGCGTCGCTACGCTGCCGATTTCCGCTTTTACCCAGTTGAGCACAGCCGACTTCCCTGCGGGAACATATGCATAAGTATAAAACATATCCCGCGTCGGCGAATAATTCAGATATATTCCGACATCTGCGTCTGCGGTAGTCAGCGAAACAATTTGAATATCATTCGCAGGCTTCGTTTCAGGAACCTTGCCTGACGCACTATATGTCGTTCCTCCAACGCCTGCAGAAAGCGTGATATCCCTGCCAGCAAGCTGTGCGTGAGTAATCTCGCTGTTCTGTCTGCTTGGCGCCCTGCCAGTCGATCAGAAGATAGGCCATCTGCATATCAAAACGATAATCCGATGGATACTGCTCCTGCAGATCTTTCAAAACCTTTTCAGCTTCACTGTACTGATCCAATGCCTGCAATACAGTTGCCAGATTCAACCGGGTGGCAATGGTATCGTAGCCGCTGTCCACCAGTTCCTCCAGCAGCTGCTGCGCTTCAGCATAGTATTCTTCTGCATTTTCTTTGTCAGATGCTGCCTGCTGCATCATAAGATCCGCAAGCATCTCCTTTTGAAGCACAGCCTGACCTTCCGGAAGATTCTGGCATCCCTGTTTCAGAATGCGCACAGCCTTTTCCATATCGTCCTGATTCAGCGCTGCATTTGCGGCTGACAGGTAAGCATGGCTCAGGAGCTGCGGGTCCTCCACCTCATTGAACACTTTTGTGTAAAGCGCAAGTGCCTGATCATAGTTCTTTTGCAAGGACAGGATTTCTGCCGCAACCAGATCACAGTCACCGGAGGAAGCGCCTTTTTTCTGCAATGTATCCAGCTCCTGCTGCGCCTCTTCCAGCTTTCCGTCATTGGCAAGTGCAATAGCAAGACTCCGATAGCTTTCATTGCCTGCTCCCTGTAACCGGACGGCCGCCTGCAGTTCCAGCACCGCATTGGCGTAATCCTTCAGTTCAATGTAGCAATTGCCCTTGATGAAATGGAGCTTTTCCACCGATACGGAATCCATACTCTTCTCTGTCAGATTTCCAGAAGAGATCGCGCTGTCCAGCTGATCGATCGCACCCTGATAATCACCCGTGCGATACAGCAGCGCCGCCATCTGCAGATAAGCATCCGTCCGCCCTGGCTGCTGTTGGATCGCATTCTTCAGCAGCTGCTGTGCTGCATTATAGTCCGCATTTTGTTCTGCCTGTTCTGCCTGCGCCAAATTCAGCAGATACACATTCTCGCGTTCGCTCCGCATCCGCTCTGTCCCGTAGTAACAGCTGTATGCGCTCGCCGCAAAACAGGCCGCAAGTGCCAGCGTGATGACACGTTTACGCACCTGATAGTTCTTGTAGTTGCGGTCCATCTGATCGATGTTTTTCAGCGCGCGCAGCATCTCCGAGGCCTGACGGAATCGCTTGTTCTGCTGCTTCTGCATAGCGCGGACGATGATCGTCTGCATGGAGCGGCTTATTTTGGGTTTATGCGCTCCCAAAGGCGTTACGTTCCCAAGCGATTTTTCCGGATTGTGGCCTGTCACCGCAAAATACAGGGTTGCACCAATGGCATAGATGTCTGTTGCCATGGAAACAGGGCCGTAATCCACCTGTGGCTCCTGCGTTTTTTTCTGCTCCTGCGACGGAAAGTTCTGCGCAGGCATCACGGCTGTTCCCGTCCGTTCTCCCCGCGTATTTTCCTCCATCAGGACCGTTGCATTGCCTGCTGCCTGTGCTCCCATAGGGATCGTTGCATTGCCTGCCGCCTGCGTTCCCATAGGAACCGTTGCACTTCCGGCAAACTCCGGCATCGCTACCGTCGGGATCTGCGGTGCAGATGTTGTCTGCGCATCTGCTGCCGTTCCATATTGTTCTGGGGCTGCGTAACCGTCCGTTACCGCAACTGCTTTTTTGTCTCTTCGGAAGATCAGCGAGGTGTTGAAATCGATCAGGCAGATATCGCCGCTGTTTGTGATCATCACATTGCCCGGCTTGATATCGCAGTGAATGATCGCAGGCTTTTCGCTGTTTTCCTGATGCAGATACTGCACCACTTCACACAACTGACACGCCCAACGGTAACATTCCTTTTGCGTCACCGGGCCATTTTGTTCCACATACTGTTGTAGATTCTGGCCGCTGATAAGATCCATCACCGTGTAAATGCAGCCATCGTTTCCATACAGCACATCGTAGATCCGCGGCAGATACTGGTGCTTCAGGTTCTTTAATATCGTGGACTCATTTTCCTGATTGATCTCATGCTGATATTGAAGCTGCGTCCGCTTGATAACGACATCCAGGTTCATTCCCTTTTTGTGCGCCACAAAAACATCGCCTGTGCCGCCAAGATGGTTCAGCACCCGGATGTTTTCATAGTCCGGATTTGTAAACCCCAGCATAACATTTTCGCTCACACGATTTCCCCCAATTTCCGATCGTATTCTTCCGGTGCCGCTTCTCCCGAAAGCCTTGCCCACACCTCGATCCATTCCTTTGAATCGGATCGCAGGTTTTCCCGGTCATCCCACCGCAGCGCCAGCGCAGTGATATTGTCCGTCTCACCGCTGCTCCGGCAAAAGGACACCGCCTCCTGCAATTGGTGCTGAAGCTGTTCCCGGGTCTTTGGTTCTGTCAGCATCCAGTGCAGCTGCGCTTCCGTCAGCTCGTGGCAAAGCCCATCACTCCCCAGAAGGACAGCCCCTTTCTGCGGGCGCTCCGTGCTTTGGAACACAGGTTCCATCTGCCCATAGCCAAGGCATTGCAGCAAAATACTGCTGCGCCGGTCTGTCCGAGCCTCCTCCGGCGAGAGACGTCCGGCTTCCATTTCCTGAACTGCCAGTGTCTGATCTTTTGTCAGCTGGAGCAGCGCCGTTCCGTTTTCAAGGTAGATCCTGCTGTCCCCCACCTGCACCAGATACAGCCTGTCCTGTGTCAGCAGAACCGTTGAAATCGTAGTGCCCAGCTGCATGCCGTTGTTTTGCGCATAGGAACAAAGTTTTTGGTGAAGTTGTTCCAGCATTTTGTGCCAGGAAATAAAAATGTTTCTTTCGGTCAGATTCGTCCGCATCAATTCCGGAAGCTGTTGATCAAACCAGTTTTCAAAGCAGCGGACCGCTCCAGTGCTTGCAAGTTCACCGAATTGCAGCCCGCCCATTCCATCGCACACTGCCAGCATGGCAACAGTCTGCTTGCCAAAGTTGGCGATCCGCGCACAAAAACTATCCTGATTGGAAGTACGCACCGCTCCCTTGTCGGTTATATGTACCAACTGCAACGCCATATCAGGAGCCCGCCACTACGCTGAACACGACATCTGCCATCCGGATGGTATCACCCGCATGGAAGCGCACCGGCTTAGAAGGTTCCAGCCGCTGTTCATTCAGGTAGGTGTGATTCTGCGTGTTGTTGTCCACAATGTAGTAACTGCCATTTTCGATCAGAATGTAGGCATGGTCGTTCCCCAGATAGCAGTTTTTGGTGTGGACGGTAAAGTCCACCACGTCCTCTGCCCGGCCGATGTGGAAATTGGTATGCGTTACATGGACGTATTGATTTGTATCCTTCTGCACAAGATACAGCTCGCTTTCCGCTCCCGAACCGCTTCCCATAATGGTCGTGCGGACATTGCCACTGCCCTGACCGCTGGACAGGACTACCGTGCAGCCACCGGACGGCTGCTGCGGCACATGTTCAGGAGCTGCAACAGCGGCTTTATGCACCGGCTGCTCCGGAACAGGCGTTTCCTGCTTGAAAGGATTTTCATGCTCGGGCTGGCTGGCTTTTTTCTTATCCTTTTTTCCGCCAAACAGCCCAAGGAATCCGCCGCTCTTCTTTTCTTTTTTCTCTTCTTTCTTTTCGGCCTTTTTCTCGGTCGTGGAAGGTTTTTCTTCCGGCTTGTCCTCAGATGTCACAGCAAACGGATTATCCGCCGTGTTTTTTGCAAAAGGATTGTCCTGCTGCTTCCCGGTCTCCGGCACATCGCACGGCTTCGGCTGTTCGATCTTATTCGGCTGCGGTTTTTCTACCGGTTCAAAACTGTTCCCCGGCTGCTGCACGGGTGGCACCGGTGCAGGTCTTACCGGCTCTTTCTGAACCACTTTCGGCTGAGGCTGCGGAGCCGGTTGCTCCTTCAGCAGCGGTTCCAGTTCTGCAAAGGTAAACTTTCCTTCATACAGCAGCTGACGCGACAGAACATTGACCACGCGGCTGTCCTGTGACATCTGCTGCCCCACCAAACGGAACACATAATGGGTCAATTTCATCGGATCATAGTTCGACTGCACCACCTGCACCGGACGGTACAGGACATACGCCCTGCCGGTGGCATCCAGATAGACATTCTTCGGGTTCAGATCGATTTTGTGCGGGTCCAACAGATACTCATCGCATTCTTTTTCTGCCTTACACAGTGCAAGGAAAAAGTTGCGCAGCCGCGTTTCATGCTCCAGGATCCGCGCTGCCTGCTCCAACGGCGTCAGACCAGTGATGTTGTACAGAAGCCGACAGCCAGCATTGATCCACTGAACACTGAGGGGCAGCAGCCCGCTAATCTTATTGGACACCAACATCCCATGATCGACCGGGTCCAGTTTCTCTGCCGTTCCCAGCATCGTTTCCAGATAGGTGGCATTTCCTTGCGTGATAATGGTGTATTCCTCCATAGTGCACAATCCTTTCCGCAAATTGTATTCTGTTTTTCCTTACTTCCAGAGACGACAGCAAACCTTTTGTGTGCTTTCGAACTCGCCGAAGTGGAACATTTCGATGTAAAAGTTCAGCCGTATCGTATAGGCAATCTGTATGGTCATGTCCGTACTGGACTTTTCGGTTCCCTTGAACGAAATCCCGTCCAGACCATTGACAACGCCATAATTTTTTAGCAGCTCGTTCGCCTTTTTTTCGTTTCCTGCAAGATATGCTGCAAACCGCCTGCGTGCATTCTTTTCGGTTTGCGTCTGCAGCTTGATGGTTTCCAGTTTTGCGATCTGCTTATCGTTTTCCTTCATATCTTTAAACAGGAATGTCTCCAGCGAAAAATCTGCCGATTCATGATAATCGCTGCTTCTATCTCCGTTTATCAGTGTGAAAAGCCAACTCGGCACCTGCTGCAGCGTTCCGGTTGCAAAGGTCGTCTGATTATAGTTCTCCAGTGCAATGCTCTGGCACGCTTCCTGTGCAGCATGGGCGATCATGCTCTGCGCTGTAAACATCTGTAGGATACTATAAAGTGCCAACATCACGATCAAGAACAAGGTAAGTGAAATGCATGCTTCCAGTGCCATTACACCATCCTGCGCTTCCTTGATTCGGGAAAGCAATCCTTTCATTTTCTCAATACCCCCGATAGATCATGCGGCGAACCGACCAACTGGTTTTTCTGGACAGCGTAGGCACCGGTAGCACGTTCACAAATTTACCGCTGACATCTGCACGAATTGTCGTATATGCTTTGTCGATATCAAACTTTCTCTTTTTTCCGCCGATCTGTTCTTCCAGCGTATACTGCGTGTTGTTCATCGTATTATTGCGGTTGGTCTGCTCCATCTGAATAATATCCGCAAAACGATTCAGCAGTTCTGACTCATTGTTCCAGAAGAGCAGCAGCATTATGAACATATACTCACTGTAATCAAATGTCCGGATACTATCCTTATATTTCTTGGGATCGATCAGCTTGGTTCCCTCTTTTTTTTCTCCACCGTTGGTTGTGGGCACCAGCGCTGTATTATTATCATAGGGGACCAGCGCAGTGCTGCCACCGGCATAAGGAACCAATGCCGTACTGCCACCGGTATAAGGAACCAATGCCGTACTGCCAGAGTTATTCTCCGTTGACGTATTCAGATTTTTAAGTTTATTCAAAGCTCCGTTCAGGTCTTTTTCCGCATTTTTGCTTGTTGTCACTTTCAAACTCGTCAGCTTATCGATTGCTTTGACAAGGCCGGAAGGTGTAACGTTCAAATCATCATCCGTCTTGAACAGTGCCACACTGTCACCATTGCATATGCGTATCGCATCAATCACACCGTTTGCATAGGAAAAAACGATTGGCATAAACATCTCTACAACTGCCGGCATGCCGGGAACCGCAGCGCAGGCCGCAGCAAGCGCAGATGTAGCCGACTTTACAAACGCATTTGAAGGCACTTTTAAAAGGCTCATCAAAAAATGCAACAGCAGCAGACGGTTATAGGCGGCTTTCTGGTTTTCTTTCTCGCTCATTTTGCCAAACATCACATATTCCAATTCTGCACCGCAGAAAGAATATCCTGTCCGGCCGCCAATATCGACCAACCCCGCTGTCACGCCATCTACCAGTTTTTCTCCCAACTGCGACCATTCCGTCCCGGAACTGGACTTGTCAACTGCCATCAAGCCGCCGCAGCTGCTGTAAGCCTGACCGACCAGAGACGACCCACTGCTGTAGTTCACTCGATTAGAAAGGCTGTATGCCAAATAGCCTTTGAGCAAAAAGCCTTCGCTCATCTTCTTTCCAATCTCCGTCATTGCCGTAAACATATTGCCCACGGAACTGACCTTGTTTTTTAGGTTTTTGGTAACCGCAATCAGCTTTTTAAAGATATTGTTGGATTTGAGATCCGGGTCTGTCTCTGTACTGGTACTATCCATCGAATCCGACCCATAGCTGCTGAACGTTCCGTCATCGTTCTGCACTTCCAACCCCATACTGTACAAATTTTTCTTTGCCAGTTCCGCATCCGAGCTTTCATATTCCGAATCCAGCGAATATTCTGCCAGACTCCGTTTTTTGCCGGAAGGCAAGCCACCGAAATTATTTGCATAATAGGTCGTGTCGATCTTGCTGTCCAGTTCAGGATCATAGGAGGCATCTACATTGATGATTTCAATCAACGCTTCGAGTGTATCACCAGATGTGGAGCCGAGTGCGCCGCCTTCCACAGCATTCTTAGTCTCCTTCCAGAGATCATTGAACTTTTTGGGGTCTTCGAACTTGGAGATATCTGTATTGTTCAGTTTCCCCTTGATCTTATCGATGTCATCCGAGGTGATGTTGTCAAAGTTTATCTTATCCAGTTCTGCAATTTCATCATGCAGGTCCTGGAGCGTACCCTTACACGCTTCAGAATTATAATCCTCTAGCGTATCCTTCACCTCATCGCTGCGTTTGGCTCCATCAATCGCCGCATCTGTAATTTTCTTTATATTGTCATTCCTGTTCGTCTTTTCCTCCAGTTTATTGCTCACACTGGACATATTGTCCTTTTCATTTTTTGTAATCCAGTCTTTTTTGCTCTGTTCGTCAACCTTTTTCTTTTTATCAGTTAGTTCTTTGTTTATGCTATCATTTGTCAGGTCTCCAAACGTCGTCACGTTGCCTATGATAGCATCTTTTGCAGACGCCTCCTTATCGACGGCAGTATCCATTTTTTCTGCTAGTTTTGAAATATCCTGACTTTCTTTATTTACCGTATCCCGGTAGCCGTCTCGCGCCTCTTGAGCCTTCTGAATCAGATCTTCTTTTTCTTTATCCCACTTTGCTGCACCTTCTTCATCCTCTGGGCGTGGTGTATCCAGATGCTCCTTTAACTTGGTCATTGCCTTTTCAAAGTTGGGGTAATCGTCCTTGTATTTTTTGGTAGAGGAAGCCACTTTGTCCATCTGTTTTTTGGCTTCCTTTTGCGCATTGTAAGAATCCAGTCCACCCTGTAGGCTGGATTCAATAGAAGTAAGCATCTTATTAACGTTTGAAAACGTAGTGCTGTAAGATTCCAGTTGGCTGACGATATTGGTAAAATCACCAACATCCATCACGACCTTTGCCGGAACCAGAACCTTTGCCAGTTCCTCGATCTGCTGACGCATGATCGCCACATCCGCAAGAGGATATACGCCTTCAGCCTTCGTCCCCGTCGACCGAATGGAAAAAGAGCGCGTATCCTGCGTGTCCTGCTTTTTCAAATACGCATCAAATTGCCTTTTGATATCAATATTCTGGTCAACTGCAAGCAGACCAAAGCGGCTCATCAGGTACGTATCATTCTGTGCCAGCACCGAAACCTCGCTTGCGCCAATGGAATTGTCCAGTCCACGGTATGCATTCTGAAAGCGGCCTACCTCCGCAAGGATCGCCGCCACAGAATAAAACGGCACCAACAGCAGCACCAGCAATATGGAGATCATACCCTCTGTCCGCTTTATCAGCGTCTCTTTTGTTCTTTTTTTCAGGTTCATAGGGTTCCTCTTTTCCGTTCTGTTTCAACACACCGCAGCCAGTCGTTTTTCTGCACGTTTGCACGGTGGCCCTTACATCCCAACGAGACAGATTTCTCAAAATATGTCCTGCATCCACTTTGCAAAGCTCTTGATCAGCTTTATGCTTTTTTCCAGCGTTGTAACATATTTGGATCCTGCCCCAACCCCAACCGCATCTTCAAACGAATCGACTGTTTTAATAGTATAAATATAATGCTGGATATCCAAGCACACTGCACGTCCCGTTGCTGTAAATGTACGGTATGGGCTCTGGCCGAAAAATTTCATTGCAAATCCGAAGGGGATTTCATAATTTGCCGTCACAGTCACTTCCACATGGCGTTGTGCAACCGTATCGTAAACCGTTTTTGTCTCAATGTGCATCCCTCGCGCCTGCGTAAAGCCGGTTTGCTTCAGCTGGTACTTTCCATATTTCTCAGCGCGGTTTGCATTAGTGCTCTCAATATCGCTCTTGCCGGAGTATCTGTACGGACTGAGCCCTGCCCGAATCGAACTGCTTACAAAACCCGTGATCGGATCCGCATACGGGTACGCATATGTCTGTGCGATCCGGGAGGCCGTATCCGTTGCCACATACTGAACCGCCCAATTCTGATAAAGCAAAAAGCCATACGCCCAGATAAAAAACAGGACAAACAGCGTCAGCGTAATGACCAGCAGACCTTCAATGGCCTCCATGCCATCTTCCTGCATGTGCAAAAGACTTTGTTTCCACTTTTTCATGGCCTGTCCTCCGCGTTCAGCTGCGCTCTACACGCCAGCTCAGCATCTGCTGCATCTCATTGCCGTCCATCTTTGCGGGGCACTTTCCGTTGGCATCAAAATATCCCGCCTCATCCAGCAGATAGTCGATCACCAGCGTGCCGCTGCCATTGATAAAGCCCCACTTGCCGTTTTGGCAGACTGCTGCCACACCGCCGGAAAAGCTCTTTGCCTCATCGTACTGGGGTTCAATTGCCACAGTGCCGTCATTGGCAGCAAAGCCCCACTTCCCGTTCTTGGCAAAGGCAAGACCACTGCCGCGGTTCAGATCGACCTCATCCGCGTCCAGCGTTCCCTGCTGCTTACCATCCTCGGCGTACAGGTTCCACTTGCCGTTCTTCTTTGCAAGATATACACCGTTTACCAGCCAGCTGCCGTTTTCGGCAAGCTGGATCTCTTCATAGCTTTCGCCCTGCTGGGCACCGTTCTGATCCACAAAAATCCACTGGCCATCCTTCTGAACAGGTGCCTTTCCATTCTGGAACATCCCCGCAGCCTGATAGCCGTTCAGGTATTCCTTGCCGTCAATGTCGATATAGCACCAGTCCGAGCGATCCTTCAGCTGTACAGGGATCAAGCCCTGACCATAGCCGTTGGCCTGCTCTACCTGTGCCATAAAGCGGCCCACCATCAGGCTCTCGCTGAGCTGAAAAACATAGCTTTCGCCTTCATCATTGCTGCACAGCACCGCGGTGTCCTGCCCGACCGGGCCGACGAAGTCATAGTCCTGATCCAGCAGTTCTCCGTCCGCAGTACTGAACAGAACGTTCTTTTCGCCATCCCAGCCAAAGTAGATGCCGTCTGTGCCCCCTGACGTAACGCTGAGATAACCGGTGTTCGAAACATCACAGGCGTAATAAGCCTCGTTCCAATACTGCATCATGGTATCGTTGAAGGAGATTTTGGCTGCGTCCGCGCTCTTCAGCACATCGACCACTGTATCGTAATCGCCGTCCTCGTAATAGAGCGCTGCATACTTTTCCCAGTAATCGACGCGCTCCGGGTATGCTGCAACTGCCGCTGCATAGGCTGCTTCTTCGGTATCGCGCACATTTACCGTGGGCTTATCCTCGTAATATTCCGCGCAGACCGCCAGATACTCATCGTACAACGCTTCCGTGGGCTTTGCTGCAATGGCGCTCTGGTAGTTCTGCAGGGAAAGCTGGAACAGCTTTTTGCTGCGGTAATACTGCGCTGCTTCCACCGTGTTCTGCTGTGTTTTCACATTGTTCACGGTGTTCAGGCCCAAAATCGCCCAGCCAGCAATACAGATTCCCACAAGTGCCACCAGTGCTACAAGACGCGTTTTTTTCATGATTTACTCCTCCTGTGCCTTGATCAAAACATTCCCGTCAAAATTGTTACCAGATATCCCAGATAGAAAAAAGGGCCAAACGGCAGGCCGTCCTTGCGTGTTGCCTTTTTGCTGACCAGCAGCACAATGGCCGCCACCGCCGCCAGAACATGGGATACCAGTAAAAAAGTGAACGTTCCATATACGCCCAAAATCAATGCGGCCGCTGTGATCATTTTGATGTCTCCATATCCAACGCCGCCGCGTGACGCCAGCCGCACAAGGAAAAACACCACAAAAAACGCCACCGCTGCCAGAACGCTGTTGATTGCCATGGGCACAGCGTCCGTCCCGCTGAGCACAAAGTCCAGAACCGTGCACCCCGCAAAAACTGCCGCTGTGCACAGCACGATCCAGTTTGGGATTTTATGGCTCAGCGCATCGATATACGCTGCCGCAGCAAGCAAGGTTCCCAACAGCAAAAGCCGCAGTACATTGGGCAGATAGGTGCCCGCACGCAAGACCAGCATATATCCGCCGACAAAGCCGCCCGCTGCCGCAAGCAGCAGTGCTGCGTACCATCGGCTTTGTTTTTCCGGTTTAAGACCTGTTTTTTTCTGCGCGCCCCAGACTGCCGCAAGGTTCAGCCCGGCACCGCATACCGCAATGATCCATTCCATATCTTCACCACTTTATCATCAATTGAATTGCAAGCACTTTCCTATAAGAAAAAGTATCAGCGCCAATCCTGTAAGCATCAGCGATAAGTAAATATCATCCCGATCTTTTTTTACAAGTGCCCAGATGTCCATCAGCAAGATGATCGCTGCACAAACGATCGACACTTTGGGGTTATTGCCCCTAGCCAGCAATCCCCCCAGTACCAGGTAACTTGCAATTTTTATCTCTGTCGGCAATATATCCATTTTTGTTTTTTCTCCTCTATTCGTTTCCTTCAGGCTGTACCTGCGCCAAAGGGAGGTACAGCCCGCAGGAAACGAATCCTGCCCTGCAAGGCAGGATTCGTCCACACTCTTCTTAATCGCAGATACCTTTAACCGTTTTTACCTTTCGCTTTCAGAGAGCCCAATCCAGTACTACCGTTTCCAGTAATACTGTTCACCTGCTCTCCAGCAGCATCAGAAATTCTCTGTGCGTACTGCACCAGAATACCCACCAGCACCAGACCAACTGCCACCAGAATGATCGTCACGATGATGTCGAGGCCTTCGTCCTCTTCGCGCATCTTCTTCAGCTCGTTCTTTGCCATGTTGGCAGCAACCAGAGCCTTGATGTAGAGCTTGTCCATAAAGTTGTTCATAAGTAATTCCTCCTGAATAAATATTATATAAACAGCGTATCTGTTTATATTCTCTTAGATTGCCGTGCTCATGCCAGACATTGCCGCCACCATGATGATCATAATGACGCCCACCAGCACGATGGTGGTAGGTGCCAGCAGCTGTGCGGCGGCGTCATCACCACGGCGCAGCAGCATCTGCCGGCGCTGAGAGATCAGCTCGTCAGTCTGCTGGCGCATGATGGTGGTCACGTCCGAACCGCCCTTTTCAATGTTCTGGATAATGATGCTGGCAAACTTACGCACCTCCGGCGAACCGGTGCGGACACCGAAGTTATAGATCGCCTCTGCACTGGCCGTGCCGTTATCCATTTCGCGGCAAGCCTCCTGCATCAGGTCATAAATGATGCCCTTCTTGCTTTTGGCAACGATGTACCAGGCTTCCTTCAGGATCATGCCGCAGTTCATCAGCAGCGTCAGCTTGGACACCACGTTGGAAAACTCCACCATACACTCTTCGCTGCGCTTCTTGAGCTGGTTGCTCATCTCGTTCGCGCCGTTGGAATAGATGACCGCCACCATTGCCACACCGGCGATCAGCACGGCAAATACCATGTAGCCATCCATGAACACCGAGGCACAGAACGCCAGTGCCAGCACCAGCAGCGACATGGACAGGGTGCGTGCCCAATACAGCCGGGCCCAGTATTCCACAAAGCGTCCGCCGTTTTCCGGGTGCAGAATAGCAGATGCCGACATCATTTTTTTGCCGACTGCCGAGTTCATGGAAAATACAGGCAGCTTCTGCATGGCGAAGCCTGCCGCCCACAGCTCCTTATCGCTGAACTCCTTCTGCGGGACGCCTTCAATGCGCCAGTCCTCTTTTCTGCCCTGCAGAGTGAAAAGGATGAACAGTGCTGCCAGTGCCGTGCCCAGCGCCAGACAGATCAATTTTATAATCAGCATCTTTTCTCACCCCACCGCAATAATTTTCTGACCCCAGACGTAAGCCGCCGCAAACATGGCCAGTGCCGCTGTAACAGCTGCCACACCCACCGGCGAAGCCAGATTCTGGGCAAATGTCTCGTTGGCACTACGCATCAGAGCCACGATTAGCACCGGAGCCAGCATAATGATATTCAGTTCCATTTCGTTGGCGTGGATCTTGGCCTGGATCTCATCCTCCACTTCCATCCGCTCACAGATGATATCGTGGGTCTGGTTGATCACGCGGCTCATGTTGCCGCCGGGGCCGTAGCACACCTGAAACACATTATTGAAGTCTTGGATCTCTTCCACGCCGCTGCGCTTGGCAAAATCGTCCATCATCACGTCCAGCGTCACGTTGATCTGCTCTGCGCGGCGGAACTGATCCAGTTCCTTGGCAATCAGCGCATCGTCCGAATACTGCATGCACATATCGGTATACGCGGTATTGAAGGCGTCCCGCACCGTGCTATTGGCCGCCAGCGAAGCCGTGAGCGACTCCAGCATATCGCGGAACTGTTTGCGCAGCACATCGCGGCGCTTTTCCGCCAGCTTGCGGCTGCGCACCGGCAGGAACACCCTGCCTGCGATCAGGCCGACCACCACAAAGGCCACCGCATTGCTGATATAAGTCAGCAATGTGGGTGCGCCGTCCTCCTGGAACAGACCGCCATAGAAAAACTGACTTACCACACCGCCGATCAGAAATGCCAGAATGAAATACAGCACCTTTTCGCCCTGTGTCATCTCATAGTTGTGGTAGTCCAGAACCTTTTCGTTCAAAGGGTTGGTCGTCCACTGGGAAATCGGTTCCTTTTTGGGTTTTGCGGGCCGCTTTGTCTTTGGCTTTGCCGCGTTCTTTTCCTTTTTCATTGAATCGTTCCTCTCTGTTGCATCCTCATTCTCCGTTTATTTCCGCACCGGAGCCGGGATCTCTTCCAGCGTAAAGCCCGCACGCGTCCACTTATCCGTCTGGATCATGGGGTTTTCTGTGCGCACCAACGCACCCGAAACATGCTGCAATGTAGAATGTTCATCCTCCCGGAACTCAAACAACGGGTTCAGGCGGATGTCGCCGTTTTCATCCAGATGCGGAAGGATCTCGCTGACCATCATGGTCTTACGGCTGTGGTCGCGCAGACGGGACAGATGGATCATAATATCCACTGCGCTGGAGATCTGCTGGCGGATCGCTTTCAGCGGCAATGCCGCCTCGCCTTGCAGCACCATTGTTTCCAAACGGCTGAGCATATCCTCTGCCGAGTTGGCATGGCCGGTGGAAAGGCTGCCGTCATGACCGGTGTTCATCGCCTGCAGCATATCCAGTGCTTCTGCACCGCGTACCTCACCGACGATGATCCGGTCCGGGCGCATACGCAAGCTGGAACGGATCAGGCTCTGGATGTCGATCTTCTTGCTCTCGCCCGAAGACGCTGTTGCGTTACGGGTCTCCAACCGCACAATGTTTGGGATCTGGGTGATCTGCAGCTCGGCAGAGTCCTCGATGGTAATGATACGCTCATCGTGCGGAATGTAATTTGAAAGCGCATTCAAAAAGGTGGTCTTGCCGCTGCCGGTACCGCCCGCAATAAAAATGTTGTACCGTGCCGCTACAAGTTTTTTTAAAAAATTTGCCACCTCCGGCGTAATAGAACCATATTCCAGCAGCTTACTCATCGTCATAGGCTGTTTGGAAAATTTACGAATCGTAACCGTAGAGCCGCTCAGTGCAATGGGTGAAAGCACAACATTCACACGGCTGCCATCCTCCAGACGGGTATCTACGATAGGATTTGCTTCCGACACCTCACGGTGTGCCTTGCCTACGATCAGGTCGATGACCCTGCGCAGTTCCTGCTCATCCTTAAAGTGCTTGTCCACGCGCGTCAGACGGCCGCTGCGCTCCACAAAGATGTTATCCGGGCCGTTGATCATCACTTCGGTCACATTTTCATCTGCGAGGATGGAATCCAGCAGACCACCCAGTCCGCGGTACATTTTATAAATGCTGTTGACGATATCCATTTTCTGGATCGGAAGCAAATATCCGCCTCTGCCTTCCCGCTCCACCATGGATGTGATCGCCTTCAGCAATTCCTCGTCATTCATCCGGGTAGGTTGCAGCTCCCGGTTGATGGCGTCCAAAACCCTGCCTCGAAGCGCTTTCAATTCCTCTGTCGTCATCTGCTATTCCCCCACACTGTCAACTGTTCAGCTGCGAATAGACGCTGCTTGTACGCAGTTCCCGGACGATGCGGCTTTTCTCTGCATTCTGATAACGTGGGATCGTGCCCAGTTCGCACGCATACTTGGGAAGTTCAGCCTTATGTCCCGCAGAGCCGAACTTGTTGTAGATCACGCCTACACTGCCTTCGATCAGCTTCTCGTCCATGCTGTCGATCACCTCCAGCGAGGACAGCAGCTTATTTGTCTTTTCGTTGCCTGCCGTTGTGCTGTCGCTTACCACCACCAGCCAGTCCGCAAGGCGGATAGCCTGCAGCAGTGTCGCGGAAAGGTAGTTGTCTGTACATACCACGCACCTCTCGCACAGGCCGCTGACTGCTTGCAGCAAAACCTTCATATCATCAGAGCCGAAGTTCATAGCGCTCACCGGCAGGTCAAAGGGTGCAAAGGAGTACACGCCGGTCTCATCATCCTTGCGGAGCATACTCTGCAGCTTCATCTGCAATTGCCCCTGATCCGTGCCGCCCAGCTGCCGCCACATACCGATCTCGTACATTACATCGGTCAAAGAGCTGCCGCTTGCCCGGAAGGATTCGTTTTCTTCTTTCTGCTTCAGACTAAAATAAATGGTATTCCGCCCCTGTGCAGCCAGCGCAGCCGCGCAGCCCATGGCCACCGTGCTGCTGCCTGCACCGCCCGCACCGCCAAGGAACAGGCAGACACGCCCGTTTTCCTGTAATGCATATCTGGAAGTGCCCTTGCCGTGCTTGGACGCCAGTCCCTGAATCGCAAGGAAGATATTGCCAGCCTTCTGGAAGCGGCAGATCACGGGGTAGCCATCGCGCATCTGCTCGTGCTTATCCTCACTCCAGAACGCAAGCTCCACATTGCGTGCATACTCTTCCGGAGACTGCAGCAGTTCTTCATCCGCAACCAGCACGTCCATCCTTTTGCCGTATTCCATCTGTTGGCGCAGCATCTGTTCATTCGTAAAAAGATAGATCTCGAACTGCACTATTTCACTGGCGTGCACGCTTTGGTAATTTGCAAGCCTTGCAATATAATTCTCACTTTTGTCAAGCAGACCGACACGAACAATCATATTACCATCCTCACTGTTTTGTTCAATACCACATCATAATACTTAAAGATCGAGCAGATCGTAGAGTACCCCACTCTACAGCCACTATTCCTTTCTAAATTTTACAGCTAATTTCGCAATCGGTCAATGAAAAACACTCCAAAATCCAAATTTTTTTGGAAAAAATGTTTGACGCAATCGACAGTATTGCCAAAAACATGACAGTTTGATTGTATGCTCCGTCAAACAGGCCCATGAAACAAAAGGAATCGTATCGCCGATGCAGGCGTTGGGCGTGGATATTCAGACCATCCAGAGCATCGTAGGCCACGCCGACACCGAGATGACTGAGCATTATCTCCATGTTCAGGAATCCATTCGGCAGAGTGCGATCCAGTTGTTCAGCGAGGCATTTTCGGCCTGAAAATTGGACGGAACGGCACTAATTAGACCAGATAAAATCTTTGGCATTGTGGTCAAAATTGTGGTCAAAACCAAATGAGGCCAGCCCACAAACAAAAAAATCCAACGATTTCTAACGTGAAATCGTTGGATTTATGGTCCGAGTGGCGAGAATCGAACTCACGGCCTCTTGAACCCCATTCAAGCGCGC
>OIZX01000866.1_pt1 | contig 18012 bp, 16 predicted proteins | sample 1588621 | NCBI WGS metagenome assembly OIZX01 (sample SAMN03283276) | human gut metagenome | biome: human-associated habitat; material: feces | host: Homo sapiens | place: Peru | collected 2012 | reverse complement strand
ATATGGCCCTGATATTATCAGCCGTTTCAACCTTTATACATCCATGAAGGTAATGGTAGCTCCTGCCAGTGGTTATACATCCGGTCAGGCACTGGCCGCCATTGCAGAGGTCGCCAAAGAGAACCTGCCTGCCGGCTTTGCCTACGAACTTGGCGGTATGGCACGTGAAGAGGCCGAGACAAGCGGCAGTACCACCGGCTTGATTTTCATACTCTGTTTCGTATTTGTCTACTTGTTGCTGAGTGCACAATATGAGAGCTACATCCTTCCGCTCTCCGTATTGTTCTCCGTACCGTTCGGATTGCTGGGCAGCTTCTTGTTCGTCAGCGGTGTCGGCTCATTGGGCAACATTCCTGCATTGAAGATGATTTTAGGAACCATGTCCAATGACATTTACATGCAAATTGCGTTAATCATGCTGATGGGTCTGTTGGCCAAGAATGCCATCTTGATTGTAGAGTTTGCGCTTGAACGCCGAAAGATGGGTATGAGCATCTCTTGGGCTGCAGTGCTTGGCGCTGGTGCCCGTCTGCGTCCTATCTTGATGACTTCTTTGGCGATGGTTATCGGTTTGTTGCCTCTGATGTTTGCTTCAGGTGTAGGTAAGAATGGAAACCAGACTTTGGGTGCAGCAGCTGTAGGTGGTATGTTGATTGGTACTATCTGTCAGATCTTCGTGGTTCCTGCTCTCTTCGCTGTCTTCCAGTGGTTGCAGGAGAAGTTGACTCCATTGAAGTTCGAGGATGAGTTTAATGCTGAGGCTGCTACTGAGTTGGAGCAGTATGCCAGTGCTGCTCATCGCAGAAAAGGTATCGAGAAGAAGTAATAACGATGTAACTTCAAGCGAAACAATGAAAAAGAATTTAAATATTGTCATATTAGGTCTCGCAGCGCTCTCATTGAGCAGCTGCAAGACTCTCTACGGAAAGTATGAGCGTCCGGATGTGAAGACCAGTGGTATCGTACGCGATTCAGCCTCTGTGTCTGATACATTGGCAGTGAAGGATACAGCGTCTTTCGCTAATATTCCTTGGCGCAGCGTATTCACCGATCCACAGTTGCAGGCTCTCATCGAGAAGGGACTGGCCAGCAATGTCAACTTGCTCAATGCTGCGCTCAATATCCAGATGGCTGAAACGCAACTCAAGTGTGCCAAGTTGGCTTTCGTACCATCATTTACATTTACCCCACAAGGTACGATATCTTCTTGGGACGGTAATAAGGCTACAAAGACTTATAGTCTGCCTGTTAACGCGTCATGGAGCTTAGACCTCTTTGGTAATCTTCTTTCACAGAAGCGAGGTGCACAGATGGCATTGTTGCAGATGAAGGATTATCAGGTGTCAGTGCAAACCAATCTGATAGCTGGTATTGCCAATATGTATTATTCACTCCTGATGCTTGACAAGCAGCTTGAAATAGTGAGCGACATGGAAGGTCTTACCAAGGACACCTGGCAGACGATGCAACTGCTCAAGGATGCTAAGGTGGGCTATCGCTCTACATCAGTTCAGGCAGCAGAGTCAAACTATTACTCTGTACTTGCACAGAAGGCAGACTTGAAACGTCAGATTCGTGAGACAGAAAACTCGCTCAGTCTTCTTATCGGTGAGCAGGCACATGCCATCTCGCGTGGTAAGCTTGAGGATCAAAGTCTACCTGCCAACTTCTCTACTGGTGTAGGCTTGCAGTTGCTAAATAATCGTGCAGACGTTCATGCTGCCGAGATGAATTTGGCACAATGCTTCTATGGCGTGGAGACAGCTCGTAGCCGTTTCTATCCTTCTATTTCTATCTCGGGAACTGGCGCCTTTACCAATTCTGCAGGCGCAGGTATTGTGAATCCAGGAAAGTGGCTTCTCTCTGCTGTAGGCTCTCTTGTACAGCCTATCTTCCAGAACGGACGCCTTATTGCAGGACTCAATGTGGCTAAGTTGCAGTATGAGCAGGCCTACAATACTTGGCAAGATGCAGTGCTGAAGGCTGGTAGTGAAGTAAGCAATGCCCTTGTTCTCTATAACTCTTCAGACGAAAAGGGAAGAATCGAGGCACAGCAGATCGAGGTACTTAAGCAGAATGTAGAAGACACTCGCAAGTTGATGGGTGAAGCTGGTGGCTCTTATCTTGAGGTTATCCAGGCACAGTCTTCTCTCCTCAATGTGCAGCTTTCTAAGGTGGCTGACGACTTCTATAAGATGCAGGCTGTTGTCAACCTTTACTATGCCTTGGGTGGCGGAGCCAAGTAATGTTAAGTGTTAAATGTTAAAAGTTAGATTATTATGGCAAGTATAATCAGTCCAAAGGCGGAGGTTTCTCCTAAAGCTAAGATAGGAGACAACTGCAAGATCTATCCATTCGTCTATATTGAGGATGATGTGGTCATCGGTGACAACTGTATTATTTATCCTTTCGTGAGCATCATGAATGGTACTCGCATGGGTAAAAATAATAAGGTGTTCCAGGCTGCTGTTATTGCTGCATTGCCTCAGGACTTCAACTTTACCGGTGAGGAGAGTGAGGTAGTGATAGGTGATAACAATACCATCCGTGAAAATGTAGTAATCAATCGTGGTACACATCAAGGTGGAAAAACCGTGCTTGGCAATAATAACTTCCTGATGGAAGGTGCTCATATCTCTCACGATACTGTGATAGGTAACGGTTGTGTCTTTGGATATGGTACCAAGATTGCTGGCGACTGCGTGATAGGTAATGGAGTCATTTATTCTACCTCTGTAGTTGAGAATGCCAAGACACGTGTTGGCGACCTTTCAATGATTCAGGCAGGAACGACTTTCTCGAAGGATATTCCTCCTTACATCATCGCTGGTGGTAAACCAGTTAAGTATGCAGGTCCTAACACCATCATCATGGAAGCAGCCGAGGTTACCGAGAAGGTGCGTAAGCATATAGCTAATGCGTATCGACTCGTCTTCCATGGTCAGACCTCACTCTTTGATGCTATCAATCAGATCAAGGATCAGGTGCCCGATGGCGAGGAAGTGCGCAATATTATCAAGTTCCTCGAAAGTACAGAAAAGGGTGTTATCACCAAGATGTAACTTCGTAAGAGTTTGATATTCTTTCATAGAAACGATTTTTTTCTTTATACACAAGAGGAGAGCTAACCAGTAGGTAGGCTCTCCTTCTTGTGTTAATATCTATTAAACCCTCGTTTATTCGCACATTTTTTTGTTACTTTGCACCAAATTTGGAATATTATACCCTTTCAGTAAATGAGAAAGAAACAATATAAGCCCAGCAGTCACCGAGGATTGCAGGTGGTTACCCTATGTATAAGCACTGCCATGGTGCTCGTCTTGCTCGGTTTGGTCATATTCTCCGTACTTATGGGAAGAAATCTCTCCTCTTATGTGAAGGAGAACCTCGTCGTGTCTGTTATGCTCGAACAGGATATGACCAATTCGGAGGTGGTGCAGATGTGCAAGCAACTGAAGGCCAAGCCCTATGTGAAGTCACTCAACTATATTTCTAAAGGCAAGGCACTCAAAGAAGCTACCCAAGAACTTGGCGTTAATCCCAGCGAATTTGCTGGTGGCAATCCTTTCCAACCATCCATCGAGGTAACGACCCAGGCCGACTATGCCAACAACGATTCGCTTAAGTGGGTAGCCAAGGAGTTGAAAGCCTATCCACGTGTAACAGAGGTGAGTTATCAGCACGAACTCATCGAGCAGGTCAACCGCATGCTTGCCAGTATCAGCATCGGTCTGCTCTGTGTAGCAGCATTGCTCACGTTTATCTCGTTCTCGCTTATCAACAATACGGTGAGGCTCGGTATTTATGCTCGTCGCTTCTCGATTCACACCATGAAGTTAGTGGGAGCCTCTTGGGGCTTTATTCGTCGCCCCTTTATCAATAGAGCTGTTCTCATAGGTCTTCTCTCGGCTTTTGTGGCTGATGGCTTTTTGGCAGGTTGCCTTTATGCTTGGTATGTCAACGAGCCTGACTTGCTTATGGTGTTAGGTTGGCAAGAGTTAGCTATCACGGGTGGTGCAGTCTTCCTTTTCGGAATCATCATCACAGCTATCTGTGCTTGTATCTCCGTCAACAAGTTCCTCAAAATGAAGGCAGGCGACCTCTACAAGATTTAATTAGTAACCAGACTCGGGAATCTGACTCAGAATATTCTCTTAGGAATCAGACTCCTGCAAAGTAAACATTAAACATTACACATTAAACATTATATATAATGGATAAGAAGAATTTAGCATTTGACAAGATGAACTTTATTTTGTTGGGTATTGGTATGGCTGTTATTATCCTTGGCTTTATCTTGATGAGTGGAGCAGGTTCCAACGAACATACATTTGACGTCGATATTTTCAGTGCCCGTCGTATCGTTGTAGGTCCAACAGTAACTCTGATAGGTTTTCTCTCTATTATCTATGCTGTGGTTCGTAAACCAAAGGACCAATTGTAATTTCTTCTTTTGTGGTGTAAGCCACATTCTGTATTTACTATTCAATATTTATCATAACAATGAATTGGTTTGAAGCCTTAATATTAGGTCTTGTTCAGGGCCTAACAGAATATTTGCCAGTCAGCAGCAGTGGCCATTTGGCTATTGGTGCCTATTTGTTTGGAATCGATGGAGAGTCTAATTTGGGCTTTACCATTATGGTTCATGTAGCTACCGTTTTGAGTACCTTGGTAGTACTCTGGAAGGAGATCGACTGGATATTGAAAGGACTCTTTAAATTTCAGATGAACGCAGAGACGAAGTATGCCCTTAATATCGTCGTTTCTATGATTCCTGTGGGCATTGTTGGTGTCTTTTTCAAGGATCAGGTAGAAGAAATCTTCGGTTCAGGACTATTGATTGTAGGATGTATGCTGCTTGTTACAGCGCTTCTTCTTGCCTTCTCTTATTATGCCAAGCCTCGTCAAAGGGAGGACATCAGCTTGTGGCACGCCTTTGTCATCGGTTTAGGACAGGCTTTGGCTGTATTGCCAGGTTTATCACGTTCTGGTACAACCATAGCCACAGGCCTCTTGCTCGGTAACAAGAAAGAGAAGATGGCACAGTTCTCATTCCTTATGGTGATTCCTCCTATTCTTGGTGAAGCACTGCTTGACTTGCTGAAGGGAATGAAGGGCGAAGAAACCTTTGGAGGCATCGAGTTATTGCCCATGACTATAGGTTTCATTGCAGCCTTTGTGTCAGGCTGTCTTGCTTGCAAGTGGATGATTAACATTGTCAAGAAAGGCAAGCTCATCTATTTTGGTGTTTATTGCGCCATAGCAGGATTACTTACCATCCTTTTCTCATTCTAACATTAAAAAACGACAAAACTCTATTTGCCAGACATGAATTTCCAGACAGGAGAAATCATTGCCATCGACAAACCCTACCGTATGTCAAGCTTCGGAGCCTTGGCCCACATTCGCTATGTGCTCTCTAAAACGTTGCACCACAAGGTGAAGATAGGACATGCAGGAACGCTCGACCCCTTGGCCACAGGTGTTCTCGTACTCTGCACAGGCAAGAAGACTAAGGAGATAGAACAGTTGCAGACCCATACCAAGGAGTATACTGCAACTCTTCAGTTGGGTGCTACAACAGCCAGCTACGACCTTGAGCATACTGTAAACCATACTTATCCCACTCGTCACATCACCCGACAACTGGTGGAAGAAACCTTGCGCCAGTTTGTGGGCGAAATACAACAAGTACCCCCCACATATAGTGCCGTGAAGGTGAATGGTGATAGAGCCTATGCACTGCGCAGAGCAGGCGAGGACGTGACCCTTAAGCCCAAGACGGTGCGTATCGATGAGATAGAACTTACCCACTATGATGATGAGGCCAAGCAGGTGAGCTTGCGAGTGGTATGTGGAAAAGGAACCTATATTCGTTCTTTGGCTCGCGACTTAGGAAGAGCTTTAGGTAGCGGTGCTTTCCTTACCCAACTGCGACGCACACGAGTGGGCGATTTCACTGTCGACAACTGTGTGAGCTTTGAGCACTTTAAGGAATGGCTTCTTCAGCAGGAACTTGAAGACCTCGTACAGGATGAGGGCACAGCTTCTAATGCTCGAAACGAGAAATAATCCAAGTAAATCATATATATAGATATTTAGAAAGGAGACAAATATAACATGAAACTGTCACAATTTAGCTTTAAGTTGCCTGAGGCACAGGTGGCGCTTTATCCACACAAGACCAAGCGCGTTGTTAAGACTTCCACAGGCGAGGAACGTACTTTTGAGGTGACTCGTCGCGATGAGGCACGCCTGATGGTACTTCACCGCAAGTCTGAAACTATCGAGATGTACCGCAAGGACGAGAACGGAAATCCTATAGAGGGCGAGTTTATTGAGTTTAAGGATATTGTTAACTATTTTGATGAGGGCGATACCTTTATCTTCAACGACACAAAAGTGTTTCCTGCTCGTCTCTATGGCACCAAGGAGAAGACCGATGCCAAGATAGAGGTGTTCTTGCTTCGTGAGTTGAACGAGGAGATGCGTCTTTGGGATGTACTGGTAGAGCCTGCTCGAAAAATCCGTATCGGTAATAAACTCTTCTTCGATGAGGTTAATGAGATGGTGGCTGAGGTTATTGACAATACTACCAGCCGTGGCCGTACTCTCCGATTCCTCTATGATGAGGACGGACAGCACGATGTCTTCAAGCGTTCACTCTTCGCTTTGGGTGAGGCTCCACTGCCACGTTATATCATCGACAGGCGTGAGGTGCATCATGCCACAGAGGAGGATATGGAAGACTTCCAGTGTGTCTTTGCCGACAAAGAAGGTGCAGTAACGGCCCCTGCCACAGGTTTGCATTTCTCGCGCGAGCTTATGAAGCGATTGGAGATTAGAGGCATCAACTCAGCCTTCATCACTCTGCATTGCGGTTTAGGCAACTTCCACGAGATAGAGGTAGAAGACCTTACCAAGCATAAGATGGACTCAGAGCAGATGCACATTGGCAAGGAAGCTTGCGAGTTGGTAAACAACACAAAGCGCTCAGGTCACCATGTTTGTGCCATAGGCACCAGTGTCATCAAGGCCACAGAGACTGCTGTAGGCACTGATGGCATGATGAAGGAGTTTGATGGTTGGACCAACAAGTTTATCTTCCCTCCTTATGAGTTTGGACTTGCCGATAGTATGGTGGCCAACTTCTATCATCCTGAGTCTACGCTGATGATGAGTACTGCCGCTTTTGGTGGCTACGATCTCGTTTATGAGGCTTACACCAAGGCAGTAGAGAATGGCTATATGTTTGGTTGCTTTGGCGACTCTCTGCTCATTCTCAACGACTAATTTACTTACGTCTTAGTACGTTTTATTATTAAGAAATAAGCGCTTCGTGATTCTAATGATAGAGCCACGAAGCGCAAATCTTACACCACATATCATGCATCGAGTATACTTAAGCCTTGGTTCCAACTTGGGCAACCGCAAGCGTAATATCCGCGAGGCCATCGAGAGGATAGGCGAGAGGATAGGCGACGTAGAAAGCCAATCTTCGCTCTATGAGACGAAGCCATGGGGCTATTCTTCGCCCAACGACTTTATCAATGCCTGTATATGTGTGCTCACGCCCTTAGCGCCTCGCCAGTTGCTCGAGGCCACCCAGCATGTAGAGCAGGAGATGGGGCGTACCCTCAAGTCGGTGAATGGCGAGTATCACGACCGCATCATCGATATTGATATTCTTCTCTACGACGACCTCCACATCGACGAGCCCGATCTCAAGATTCCTCATCCCTTGATGGAGGAACGAGATTTCGTCATGGTTCCACTGCGGGAAATCATGCATGAAGAATAGAGAATTTCACATAGTAGAAAAATATATAAAAATAGGAAGATATGGCAGAGACAAGAAAATTACAAGTGTTGAAATGCCCTGCATGCAATGCCAAGTTAACCTACTTCTTTGCATTCGAACAGGCGATAACGTGTCCCGTTTGTCACAATAGGATGGAACGCCCTTTGTCCCAGGCGGTCGATGCGTCCATGCCCATGCGCTATGTGTTGCCCACGATGGATGTGGAGGGCTTCAAGCATTTGATGGCGCAAACCTTGGTCGATACCGATTATGTGCCATGCGATGTGTTTCAAGCCATCACTGCTCAGGATGTTTTCTGTATCTATCTTCCCATGTATCTTTATGAGGGCACCTATCAGGTGGCGTGGAGCGGCAATGGCGCTAATCAGCAGCAGCTTCATGGCAATGCAACAGGCAAGATGGCCTACTTGTTCTTAGCCAACGATGGCAAGGGTGAACTTCCCAAGGAACTTCGCGACTTTACAGCTTGCTTGCCTTACGATACAGAGGCTCTGAGTCCTTTTGTGGCAGACAACATTGATGCCACTGATAGTCATATTCTCACTGCCTTGTCTGCTATGAGTGCAGAGGATGTATGGAAGAAGTGGGGCAAGGCACATACGGATGAGTTGGCGATGCGCAGCGTGCATGCTCAGATTGGCAATCAAAAGGTGCGCAAGTTAAAGACTTCTACCAACATCGAACTAACCAACCAAGGTGAACTCCTCTATGTTCCCTTCTATTTCACTTATTACACATACAACAATCATCGCTACAGCTTTATAGCAGATGGACAGGGCAAGCATCAGTCTTATAATAATCCCATTGATAAGCGTGAGAGCAGTTATGTGAGAAACAAACGTATACTTCTGTTCGTAGTGAAATGGCTTTGGATGTTGGCTGCGTTGGTATGGGTTGCTTACGACTATCGTTTTGCCTTGGGGTATCTGGTAGTTTGGGCTATAGGAAAAATAATCGTTGACAGGGTGATAAAACAGTTGGTAAGCCGTCGTCTCAAGATTTCTAAGATGAAACGTCAGGCTGATGCTGAACATTTTTTAGGTTAATAGGCGAAGCTTATATAATAAATAGAAAAATCCCATCAATCTTGCAAAGAGTGATGGGATTTTAAGACTATGATAGTCTTATATTCATTTATCAATAGCGTCTTCCATAGTGGATGATATGTGAAGAGGGTTTATTTCTATGGTTTCCTTTATAGGGGAAAGAAAGCTATTTTATCTTTCCTTTATAAAGGATTTTTTATTGCTGTTCGCTAAAACTACAAATGACACTGCTGCATTTTCTTCAAATATGATCTCTAACAATTCACAAGACGAATGAAGCTACTGGACATCAACGAAATCCTGCTGCTTCGAGACGTGTGCATATTTGAGGTGAATAGGATTGAGGTTATATATGTAAAAAGTTATATCTTGTTAAAGGTTGAATTAAGCAATATAGTTTCTCGCTAAAAATCTATAATTTTGCATTATAAGCAATATATTGATTGTATGGAAGAATTAAATCAATTAAAACTTGTATTGGTAAAGAATAAAAAGACCAATAAATGGCTTGCGGAACAGTTGGGTGTTAATCAAACTACTGTTTCAAAATGGTGTACCAATACAACACAGCCTGATTTGGCAACACTGAAGCGAATTTCAGAGTTGCTGAATGTCAATGTAAGCGAAATCATTAACTTCGACTAAATCTATATTTATGGGAAATTCTAACTTTAATGAGAATACCAGGGTACAAGTGCCTGCAGCTCTCCATCTATGTAAGTTGGGCTATACCTACTTGGACAATATCAATGCATATGATACCAAGACTAATATATTGATAGACGTTTTTCTGAATGCAGTCAAACGTCTGAATCCTTCTTTGTCAAGTCAGGAAGTCTCTTTGTTGTTTTCAAAGATTGTAAACGTCGCAAACAATGATGATTTAGGACGCGAGTTTTACCAGATGCTTTCTTCCAATAGCGTAATAAGACTTATTGACTTTGATAATCCTGAAAACAACGATTGGCACGTCACCACAGAGTTTACTTGTGAAAACGAAGATACGGAGGACAATTTCCGTCCTGATATCACCTGTTTTGTCAATGGAATGCCACTTGCTTTTATTGAAGTAAAGAAACCAAATAACCACGAGGGTATCTTGGCGGAGCGTGAACGCATCAATACACGAATGAGCAAAACATGTTTTCGCCGCTTCTTCAACGTCACGCAGTTGATGATATTCTCCAACAATCAGGAATACGACAATGAGAGCCGTGTACCTATTCAAGGTGCATTCTATTGTAGCTCTGCCAAGGGCAAGGCTTTCTTCAATGTGTTCCGTGAGGAGAACAAAACGTTTGTTACTAATTATCCCTATCAGGAAATAACGGATGACGACGAATATAAGGTATTGAAACACCGCAACTGTGTAGTCATCAAGAACCTTTCGGAGTATCAGACCAACAAGGATGTCAATACTCCAACCAACCGTATCATAACCTCCATGCTGAGCAAGGAGCGTTTTCTGTTCCTGCTTCGTTATGGCATAGCATACGTTGAGCGCAAGGTGGAATTGGAGGACGGCACACAGGGTACTACGTTGCAAAAGCATATTATGCGCTATCAGCAGATGTTCGCCTCTTATGCTATCCGTCGCACCCTAAATAATGGGATAAAGAGCGGTATCATCTGGCATACACAAGGCAGTGGAAAAACTGCTCTTGCTTATTACAGCGTGCGTAGTCTGACGGATTTCTTTGCACGTAAAAACATCGTGGCAAAGTTTTATTTCATAGTCGACCGTATCGACCTTATGGAACAGGCTACCGACGAATTTGCCGCCCGTGGTCTTATCGTGCATAATGCCAAGAGTCGTGAGGAACTGATGAAGGACATTGCAAGCCGATCTATCACACAGAACAATGAAGGCAAGTTGGAGATCATGGTGGTCAACATCCAGAAGTTCAAAGAAGACAAGGCGAAGGTGCAAGTTGATGACAGTTACAGCACCAACCTGCAACGTATATTCTTTATCGACGAGGCGCACCGTGGATATAACCCCAAGGGAAGTTTCTTGGCGAACTTGCTCGAAGCTGACAAAAACGCTGTGAAGATAGCCCTCACTGGCACGCCGCTTCTCAAGGAGGAGCGTGAGTCTTGGCGAGTATTTGGCGACTATATTCATACCTACTATTATGACAAGTCAATCGCTGATGGCTATACTTGCAAACTTATGCGTGAGCCTGTGGAGACCATCTACAAGGAAAAGATTGAGGACATCCTCGACAAATTGGCTGGAAGCGTGAAAGTGAAGAAGTCGGACATCGACCGCAATAAGATCATTGAGGATGAAAGTTACCTTAATGCGTTGCTCGACTATGTCATATCTGACTTCCGCCGTTTCCGTAGAGAGCAGAACGATAACTCTGTCGGAGCGATGATTGTCTGCAAGACAAACCCTCAGGCAAGAGAGATGTTCCGCTTGTGGCAGGAGCGTTTCCATAATGCGGAGAAAATATGGCAGCATAAAGAGGAACAGGTCGGAATGGCAGCAGAACCAATGAGTTTGCCTTCTGGCTACAGGCCTTTGACAGCTTCGCTTATATTGCATGACGAAGGCGATAAGTTGGAACGTAAAGAGTATATCGAGGGGTTCAAGAAACTTCAGGAAGTGGACGTGCTCATTGTCAACAAGATGCTTCTCACTGGTTTTGATGCTCCTCGTCTGAAGAAACTGTACCTCGGACGTTCGCTCGATGGCCATGACTTGTTGCAGGCTTTGACGCGTGTCAACCGACCTTACCATGATTTCAAGTATGGTTATGTGGTTGACTTCGTGAACATCAAGGAGAATTTTGATGCTACCAACGACCGTTACCTACGTGAATTGAACCGCACTTCTGACGGCGCTGGCTCGGGGCAGAGTAATATCGCCAACGATGTGATGGTGACGAAAGAAGAGGTGGAAGCCAAAATCAGACAGGTGAAAAGTGTGCTCTTCAACTTCACCACTAATAATATGGAGGAGTTCCGTAAGCAGATTGACGAGGTTGACAACAAGGACAGCCTTTATGAATTGCGCAACACGCTTTCAGAGGCAAAGGCTATAGTCAACCAAGTTCGTTCTTTCGGCGACGAGGAAACAAAGCAGAAACTTGCATCGCTGCCTATCGGCACCATTCCTACGCTTATCACGGAGGTGACGCATCGCATCGAACGCATCAATCTTCTTGAAAATACGGAACATAAGGCTGACGTGTCGGGCATCATTAACGTTGCGCTTTCTGAGCTGGAATTTGAGTTCAAGAAAGGAATGCCTGAGGAAATGCGCATCATCGTCAACGATATCCGTGAACGGTGTGAGCGTGTGCAGGCTGAGTTTGAGGCGAACTTCGACACAAAGGAGGACAAATATGTGATTCTTGCCGACGAGTTTCGCGAGTATTTCCGCAAAAAGGGCTTTGTGCCAAAGGATACGGCTGATGCGAAAGAGAGCATACAATATATGGACGAGGTGATGAAGAAAATAAGGGAAATCAACCGACGCAACCGTATTTTGAAAAGCAAGTACAAGGGCGACGAGCGGTTTGTACGCATACACAAACGCATCGAGGAGCAAAACGAAAAGCGCGAAAAGCCTATCATCTCTAAACAGGAATATGAGATAGCGGAGAACCTTGCCAATATGAAGCAGGACATCGACCGCATGATTTTTCTCGACATCAACAAGCTCGACAATGTGCCGGCTTTCCAGCAGGATGTGCTTGCCATCATTGGCAAGGAACTCCTGAAGATGCACATTCGGGCGGACATCAAGGACCGCAAGTTTATCAATAATCTTATCACAACTGAATATTTACAACAACGCAACTACGCATATTAAATAATGAGCAATATCAATATATCGGAGGCTACTATTGCCCTCATTGATTCTCTGAAGAGCACTACCGGGGCTTTCGGCTTGGCTGGTACGGGCAGTGAATACAAGATTGTAACGGAGATGTTCCTTTACAAGTTTTTCAACGACAAGTTCGGCTATGAGGCCAAACGCGACGAGGTGTATGGCGAGCGGTTGAGAAACGCCGAAAAGTGGGATGCCGAGTATGACTCTTTCACAGAGGATGAGGTGGAGGACTTGTTCAGTTATCTGCCGCACTCGGTGCCACGCATGAAACCTGAGCATACGCTTTCGCATCTTTACAACTCTGCCACTAAGGGCGACTTCTCTACGCTGCTCGACGCTACGCTCGTTGACATCGCCTCCCTCAATGCTGACACATTTTCTGTATCTACTTCGGGCAAGAGTAAGGTGAACATTTTCTTTCCGCTTACCACTTATGTTACTGACACGCAGAAGCGTGACGAGTTTGCCAAGGCGCTGATGCGTAATGTGGCTTCTTTCAACTTTGAGGATGTGTTTGGCGAGAAATATGATTTCTTCTCACACATCTTCGAGTACCTGTTGAAGGGATTCAACAACGCCAGTGGCGGAAAATATGCTGAATATTACACACCTCATGCCATAGCGCAGGTTATGGCACGGTTGCTTGTGGGCGACAAGTCGGACTTCCGCGGCATCACTTGTTATGACCCGTCGGCAGGTACTGGCACGCTGCTCATGGCGTTGGCTCACCAGATTGGTGAGGACAGATGCTCCATCTACTCGCAGGACATTTCCGAGAAATCATCCGAGATGCTGCGTCTGAATCTTATCCTCAATAACCTTTCGGCTTCTCTGCCTAATGTGGTGCAAGGCAACACGCTTACCGAACCATCGCATAAAGAAAATAATGGTGTGCTGAAGAAATTCGATTTCATTGTAAGCAATCCACCGTTCAAGCTCGATTTTCCAGAGTATCGTGACACGCTCGCTGCAGACACAATTCGTTTCTGGGCTGGTGTTCCCAACTCTGTGAAAAAGGTAGATCCGAACAAACCTAAGATGGCTATCTACACTTGCTTCATCCAGCATCTGCTCAACTCGCTGAAGCCAACGGGAAAGGGTGCTATCGTCATACCGACAGGATTTATCACATCTAAGAGTGGCGTGGAGAAGCGCATCCTGCAACGCATCGTAGATGAAAGATGGGTGTATGGATGTGTGTCTATGCCGTCAAACGTGTTTGCTACTACAGGTACCAATGTCTCCGTGCTGTTCTTTGACAAATCGGCACAGAGCGACAAGGTGATTCTCATCGATGCAAGCAAGCTGGGTGAGGAATATAAGGAAGGTAACAATCAGAAACGTCGTCTTCGCGATTTCGAAATCGACAAGATCGTGAACACATTCCAGAACAAGGAGGCTGTTGATGACTTCTCGGTTGCTGTTACATACGATGAAATCAAAGAGAAAGGATATAGCCTGTCTGCCGGCCAGTATTTCGACATCAAGATTGACTATGTGGATATCACCGAGGAGGAGTTCAACAAGCGCATGGACAAATACAAGACAACGCTGAAAGCACAGTTTGAGGAGAGTCACCGCCTCGAAGAAGAGATTCTGAAGCAGTTGGATAGTATCAGTTTCAACGAAAACGTAGGGAAGGAACACGACGATGAGTAACGAGATTCAATATCTTCTGTATAGCATGCCGGATGCGGACGGCAAAGTGCAAGTCGTCATAAAGGATGAAACGCTTTGGTGTACACAAAAGGCTATGGCACAGCTATTTGGCGTGGGTGTGCCGGCTGTCAGTAAGCACTTGAAAAATATCTTTACAGAGGGAGAACTTAATCCTGACACGACTATTTCCAAAATGGAAACAGTCGTAAATAGAGGTATCCGTGGCGAGGTTCAGGAACTTATAGATTTCTATTCTCTTGATGCAATCATCGCCGTAGGCTATCGCGTGTCTTCTCTGAAAGCCACACGTTTCCGCCAATGGGCAACGAAGATTCTCAATGAGTATATCAAGAAGGGCTTCGTTATGGACGATGAGCGGTTGAAACAAGGAACGGCGGTGTTTGGCAAGGATTACTTCCGTGAATTGCTTGAACGTGTGCGTTCTATCCGTGCGAGTGAACGCCGCATTTGGCAACAGATTACGGACATCTATGCAGAGTGTAGCACCGACTATGACAAGAACTCTCCGACAACAAAAGATTTCTATGCGATGATACAAAACCGCTTCCACTATGCCATCACTGGGCAGACGGCCGCTGAGATTATCTACTCTAAGGCTGACCATACGAAAGACCACATGGGATTGACTACATGGAAGAATGCTCCTGGCGGGCGTGTCTTAAAATCGGACGTATCTATTGCCAAGAACTACTTGCAAGAAAAGGAAATCCGACAATTGGAGCGTGCTGTTACTGGTTTCTTTGACTATATAGAAGACCTCATTGAGCGTGAAAACACGTTCAATATGGCGCAGTTCTCGGCAAGTGTCAATGAGTTCTTGACATTCCGTAAATACCAGATATTGCCCGATAAAGGCAAAATATCTGCAGCGCAAGCCAAGAAGAAAGCGGAAGAAGAATATGACATATTTAATAAGACGCAACGTATTGACTCTGACTTTGATAAGGAAGTAAGGGGATTGTTGGATAAAGAATAAACAAAATGGAACTAAAAAAATATAAACTTGCAGATATAGGCAAGGTGATTACAGGTAAAACTCCATCTACAAGCATAGCCGAAAACTACGCTTGGGGAACTATCCCATTTTATACTCCTGAAGATGTTGCGAAAGGATTAGGTATGATGGGAAGGAATAGCCGTTTCATTTCTAAAACTGGATTTGAAGAAATTGCAAGTAATACAATCTCAGGCGAAAGTGTATTAGTGGGGTGTATTGGCTCTGATATGGGAAATGTTGCATATTCAAATATCACTTGTGCAACGAATCAACAAATAAATGCAATAACACAGTTCAAAAATGGGATTGAGCCATTGTATGTGTATTATTTGCTGTCTACAATGAAGTCTTACTTCCAGAAAATCGCAGGTTCAACAACAACTCCAATACTTCCAAAATCTGTATTTGAAGAAATAGAGATACATCTTCCTGACATGAAAAAGCAGAAAGATGTTGTCTCTATATTATATGCACTTGACCGCAAAATAGAACTCAACAAGCTGATAAATGATAATTTAGAGGCGATGGCAAAGCAACTCTACGATTATTGGTTTGTGCAGTTTGACTTCCCGAATGAGGATGGCAAGCCATATAAATCGAGTGGTGGGGCTATGGTGTGGAATGAGAAACTGAAACGTGAGATACCGAAAGGTTGGCATTGTGGAACTTTGTTAGATATTGCAGAATACACAAATGGTTTGGCATGTCAGAAATATCGTCCAACAGATGAAAACAAATTGCCTGTTATCAAGATTAAAGAAATGCACGATGGCTTATCTGTCGATACAGAATGGGTAAAGGCTGACATTCCTGATGATGTAAAAGTGTTTGATGGTGATGTGTTGTTCTCATGGTCAGCTTCTTTGGAAGTAATGCTTTGGGCTTATGGAAATGGTGGATTGAACCAACATATATTCAAGGTAACATCAAAGAATGGCTATCCGCGTTCATTCTATTTCTACCAACTTGTACACTATATAGGTGTGTTCAAGCAAATGGCAGAAGCAAGAAAAACAACGATGGGACATATAACACAAGACCATTTAAGACAAAGCACTATCGTACTGCCACCAGATGTAGATATTGCCAACAAGTTAGAAGAAAAACTTTGCCCAATCTTTGATGCAATAGTCAAAAACAGCCAAGAGATTATGACTTTTACTAAGCAGCGCGACGAACTCTTGCCCCTCTTAATGAATGGTCAAGCGTCGGTAAATTATCATTTATCTGACGATTGAGTCCAATTTTGCAATCAAGTTTGTTGAGTATGGTCGCAATTCTACGTTGTTCTTCTATGGAAGCATGGATTCGTACTTCCATGCTTTCCATATTTTCTTTTGTGATATGTAGCATAGTGCTTCCATGAACACACCCCATAAAAGAATTTGTCATAAACTTCAGCAAATAATAGAGATACATTTTATCTATTTGCTCTGAATTTATAACTTTCCATATATGGTAATGATAGATGGTTTTGTCACCTTTCCAAATATAAGGTCCAAAGTTACATGCCCATGCATATAAAAGGTCTCCTTTGGCACAATATTTTGTAGGTTCTAATTCCATATCAGAATAATACCAAGAGTTGTTTCCACCTGATAAATTACCGACTCTAACAATCTTATATTTCCCAGAATTTTGCAACTCTGGCTGTAGGTATGCACGCCCATTGATAAAAGTACAAAGGTCCCCTAATTTATATTTTTTTAGTTCCATCAATCTTGTATAATCTTTATTCTTATAGAAGCCCACTTATTATTAACAATATCACTCATCTTCAATACTTCCACGCAATTTAGCCTCTAATTCCTCAATCGTAGGCATCGTTCCTTCAATTTTCTCGGGATAGAATTTTTCGAGTTCATATTCAGAAATGGCTATCGGTTGGCTACTTGACTCCAAGGCGTATTGAGCCTGTATGCGGTCTTTCTCTTTGCAGATGAGCAGTCCGATAGTTGGGTTGTCTCGTTCTGCTTTGCGAAGTGCATGGTTACAAGCCACCACGTATCCACCAAGCTGCCCCACATCAGCAAATGTAAACTTGCCGATTTTCACTTCAATCACTACATAGCACGAAAGGTTTAGGTTGTAGAACAGCAAATCGATGAAATTCTCCACTTCTCCTATTTGCAAGCGATACTCTTTGCCGACGTAGGCGAACCCTGTGCCGAGTTCAGTCAAAAAACGTGTTATGTTGTTGAGCAGTGCGTCTTTGAGAATGTGTTCGTTGTATGGCTTGGTGATACCAGTGAAAGCAAAGTTGTATGGGTCTTTGGTTAATTCCTGTGCCAAGTCGCTATCCATATAGGGTAATGTATCTCTGAAATTGCTAAGGGCTTTTCCTTGCCGCTCATACAGAGACGAATCAATGAAATTGTGAAGCATATTTCTGCTCCAACCATTTGCTACGGTTTGGTGGACATAGAACAATGCTTTTTGTGGTTCATTCAAGAATTTGTCAATCAGCAGTTTGTGATGTCCCCAAGGCGTAGAGAAAATATCTTTCTTGATTTGCTCCCCAAATTGGGGAGTCATTTTTGTCGGTATAGTGGACGAATTCTCCAATTGCTCCCCAAATTGGGGAGTCATTTTTGTCGGTATAGTGGACGAATTCTCCAAT
>OIZX01000865.1_pt1 | contig 18033 bp, 8 predicted proteins | sample 1588621 | NCBI WGS metagenome assembly OIZX01 (sample SAMN03283276) | human gut metagenome | biome: human-associated habitat; material: feces | host: Homo sapiens | place: Peru | collected 2012 | reverse complement strand
CGGATAGGATTTCTATGCTCTTTTGAGTTTTAGCGGACAGCAATATAAAAAAATGCGAGTAGCCTCGTTGGCTCATGCGAGTAGTCGTAATAGCAAACGCGACTAGTCGCAATAGCTTATGAGGCTATTCGCATTGGCAAATACGATTAGTCGCACAAAAAAATCGCATTGCAGATTGCTCCGCAACGCGATTTCCAAGTATAGTGAATTATCTTCAGACCAGCACATGAGCGTGGAGAGAAAGGCGCTTCAGCGCGCCACCGTCCCTCCGTCTGCGACACATGCACAGGTCATGGACTCGCAATAGGTGCCAATTGACAAAATGACATGTCACGAAAACGCGCGTTTTGCTTTCTTCGCGTCTTACCGCATATTTGTCAGAAGCCCTCACGGCTTACGTCGGCTGTTGCCGACAATTGGCACAAGAGAAATTTACTCCTCGTCGTCAGCCCATACGTCGTAGTGTTTGGCGTCTGCCCAGCCGTCGGTAGACACGCCAGAGCTGATTTCCAATGTGCCGTTGTGATTTTTAGGATCAAGCGAACCCGCCAAGATGGGGGTCGTCTCCACGTTTGTCACCGTCGCTTCAGGAGCTATATATGTTTTCTTTTTCATAATTAATTGTTTCTTTTAGTTGTTGTGTTTACAGAGCCGAAATCACTTCATTAGATACTTCTTGCCGTTCTTGATAACAATGCCCTTGTAGGCAGCGCTCACCTTCTGACCAGCGAGGTTGTAGATGGCGCCGTCGGCAGCAGCCTCAGCGTTGACGCCGTTGATGCCTGTAGCCTCACCATCGATGAAGTTGAGTTTGGCAGAAGCGCCCTCAGGTATGCCTGTGAAGTAGGCACGGAACGGCGAAATCTTTGTGCCGTTAGCCTTTACGATAGAAGCATTAATACCTTCGTTTTTGATAATCCACTGTGTGCCGTCGGTTACGAGCGTCTCTTTCCAGTTGCCACGGAAATAAATATTAGTAGAACCAACTTTATGCTTATTAGCTTCAGTGTCCATAATTGTCTTGAAGTTGAGGTTGTTAGTTCCAGTAAAACTCAAATCTGTATCTTCGTCTGTCGCGTTACGAACCACATACGGGTAGTTGCCTCCAATAACGTTTGCTTTGTTAAACTTGATGCCTGTTGTTTCATCATAATCAACAGCCTCCCATGCACTTAGGTTGGCAGGAATATTTTCAATCGAATTTGTAACACATACTGTAGCATGAGTGTGAGCCGGAATGGTGCGGGTTACCTTCCAACCTGTGTTACCTGTGCTGATGATATCTTTTAGACCACCCGTCCACAAAGGTTCACCAGGAATATCAACAAATTCAAGTTGCTTGAGAGGATGATAGTACCCGTCTGCTGCTAAGGCAACAACGTTTTTCATATCCTTGATAGCATCAAATTTGCTATCAGCTGTGGTGGTACAAACTGTCTCTTCGTTAATCTTCTCTTCTTTGTATGTGCCTGATATTACGATGATGGCATTTTTACGCAAGGGCTGAATGGTAACACCATCTTCGATACTTTTCACTCCTGTTAAATCGATGTTCATAACATCTTTATTGTTGATTTCCTCAACATTGGCAGTGGTGATGGGGCCTGTTACTTTAGCAACGTTACCATTGATAGTAACGTCTATTTCATCGGCCGATTTTTTATAGAAGTAGATGTTGGCAATGTAAAGTTCATCGGTAGCATTGTTGCCCTTGTCAAACTTTATTTGGAATACCTTGTTGTTGATAAAGTCAAGGCCGAAGTCGGATAACGGCATATCGATAGCGTTCCACTGGCCCAACTTTAAAGTGGTTTTGTCGCCCACCTTTTTTGAGTTTTCTATTACAGAACCTGATGCCAAAATAGGAGTTACGCCAAGGCTTCCTTCCATTGTAACGGGCAGTACGTCGATGTGCATGTGGGTCATGCCTGATAAATCAAGCTGATTGCTGAAACCATCAAGACCAATGTAGTTGAACTTAGACAGGTGGATGACGGGTGCGCCTTCAATAGTGATTTTTTCTGAAACAGTGCTTTGGCCCCAATAGCCGAAAGACCAAGTGGTGGCAGGAGTGTAGGCTGCAGACAATACAGAAATAACCTTGTTAGCTTCAACTGTAGGAGCGGTGGGAGCGGTCAAGGTAAAAGCAGTGGTTGTTGTGAAAGAACCTGTCTTGGCCTCAGATACGTTATTGGCTTTATCGGTAGCGGTTACAGAGAAATCGTATTTTGTTTCAGCGGTAAGGCCAGTGATGTCAATCGTTACATCTTTACCAGCATTGCCTGTAACAGTATTGCTGTTCTCGCCAATGGTAACTGTATAGGTCAAGGCTCCGTTGCTGTTGTCAGTGGCGTTCAGTGTCAGTGTGGCCCTTGTGTCGCGAATTGTGGTAGCGTCAGCTTTTACCATTACAGGCTTTTCGGTGTCAGGGGCTGCTTCAGTGCTAGTTGTGTAAGTTACTTCGTCAAACCACATACGGCCGCCTGCTGCATCGAACCAACCTTTTACTTTGATTTCAGTTCCTTTTGCAAGACCTGTCCAGGTACGAGTCGTATTATGAGTTTCGTAATCACCCTGAAGACGGTTTTCGTCATAAAGAAACGTGCCAGCATATCCTATGATGCCATCCAAATTTGGCGTTACGGTAAATGTCACGTTACCGTCTTGTTCAGTAAATTGGTACTCGTAGGAAATACCGTTCTTGTTACTGTCGTTGCCTTTGGTTACTCCGCTACCCTTCGCATCAGCGAAGGCTGTCATAGCAGAGACAAGCAATACGAATAAAGTTAATAATTTTTGTTTCATACGTTTATTGATTTTAGTTAGTAATTGTTGTTTAAAATATTATTAGGTAATTATTTTTTTCGTGTTTGTGGTGTAAAGGTAATGCGTATAGCAAATAGGTTTTATAAGGTTTTATAAGGAAACTCCTTATTAGCTTTAAACATGTATGTTCGTCCTCACTGTTGAGAGGAGCGAACATACATATTATCTGATTTGTTATAGCGTTTATCTTACGATAAATTTCTTTCCGTTGCGAATGTAGATGCCTTTGGGCAAGTTGTAGCCCTTTACCTCAACACCGCTGAGGGTGTAGGTGCGGTTGTTGCCAGTGGTGGCATTGTTCTGCTTTACAGCGTCGATGCCTGAGGGCACGCTACCGTCGTTGTAGAAGAAAATCTGGTCGAAGGTGAGCTTGGTGCCTGTTGTTCCGCCAGCAAGGAAGTAGAGCACGTTGCCAGTAACATCTTCAGGATTGTCGAACACCTTTGTGGCGCGAGCTTCAATCTCGCTGTAAGGAATGTCGATGTTATACCATTTGCCGTCGCGGGGGAAGTCGCAAAGGGGAGCGTAGCTTGTGCTGCCATCAACGAAGGCCGAAGCGCCAATAGCAAATTTTGCGTTGCCCACTGCGATAAGGTAAGGAGCATTGTTGGTGGCCTTCATGCCCAGGTGCAGATAGTAGGTGTCGTCGAGCATAGACATATCCTTGCCTTTAGCCTTTGATGCGTAACCCAATCCTGACCAGCCCACGGTGCCTACGGTGTAAACCGGATAGCCACCCTCGTCGTAACCGAACGAGTTGACGCCGCTTTCGTTGCTGGCTGTCATGGTGCCTTCCCAAATATAGAGAGCGCTGTTTACGTCGTCAACGTTATAGTCGGCTTTCACCTTTTTGGCCAGTGTGGTAGTTACGCCTCCTGTTGTACCAATGAGCACATAGTTGCCAGTGTTTTCAACGTCGAAGGTGCTTTTGCCCTCATCATCAAGGGCTGCTTTAACGTAGGTAGGTATATCGGGCGTTTCGCCGCCATCTTTTTTGCTGTAGAAGAACACCTGGTCAAAGTTTACCTCGGCGCCCTTGTTGTGTGTGGTAGCCACGGCAAACACGTTGCCCATAAAGTTGGCAGCATCGTTAAACAGTGTGCCTCCGCCTATCTGCTTCAGCTTTGCTACTGGAATGTCAAAGTTGTACCATTCGCCATCGCGACGGTAGTCGCCTACGATTTGCTGTCCTGAGGTAGCATTGCCAATTACAAACACGGCGTTGCCTACAGTAACGGTTTGTGAGGGGTGGGTGAGGGCATCGTCGCCACGCATGGCGAAGTGCAGATACCATGTGTCGTCAATCATTGAGAGGTCTTTGCCAGTGCCCTGTGAGGCATAGCCAGCGCCGCACCATGTGCTGTTGCCTGTAACCTGCAGGCGTGTAGAGCTCTCGTCCCATCCAAACGAGTTCTTGCCGTTTGAGGGCAGACCAGTATAGTCGCCACCGTCCCATATCCAGAAGAAGTTGGTCTTCTCGTCAACGTTATAGTTCTTAACGGTAACATCAGTCAAGGCATCGGTCACGCCGCTGCTGGTACCTATTAGTACGGCCTTGCTCACATTGGTAAAGTCGAAGGTGCTCTGTCCGCCCTCCAGGGCCTTTGTGGCATATTGGCCTATCTTAGTGGTGTTGTCTTCAGTGGGCACGCCCTTCTTCACGTTGGGGTTCTTGTAGAAGAACACATTGTCAAACTCCAGGTCGGCTCCCTGCGAGCCTCCACTGAGTATTGCTACCACATTGCCTTCGTAGTTGGCGGCGTTGTCAAAGAGTTCGCCACCTGCAAGACTCTTCAGCACTGTCACGGGCACATCGAAATAGGTCCATGAGCCGTCACGTTTGAAGTCGCCGATGATGGGCGAGCCTTCTATACTGGTGTTGCCTACGGTGAATGAGGCGTTACCTACGATAACTTTGTGGCTGACATGTCCGTCGGTTGATGTGCCGCGAAAACCGATATGAAACACATAGTCGTCGTCAATCATAGACAGGTCTTTGCCACCTGATATGTTGGAAGCGTAGCCCAAACCCGACCAGCCAACGCTACCCACGGTGTAGTGGTTGTAACTTTCGTTGAAGCCGAAAGAGTTGACGCCAGTCGATGACTGTGCATTGTAGGTGTTCTCCCAGATGTAGAGGAAGTGCTTTACGTCGTCAACGTTGTAGTCGGCAGTGGTCTTTCCAGAGAAGCCGTTGGTCACACCAAAGCTGGTACCGATAAGCACGGCGTCGTAAGAGTTGGTGAAGTCGAACGTGCTGTTGCCGTCGGCGTCGAGCGCTTTGCTACCCCAGTAGCCGTACTCGGTCTTGGTGTCGGGAGCCTCTGGGGTGTCGGGAGTGCTGGGGTTGGTAGTGATGTTGTTGCCGTCGGGGGTGAAGTACTTGGCGTCGGCGTCGTTGGCGTCTTGGTAAACGCGCACCCAGTCGACGTACATCTTAGCCTCATCGCCAGCGTTGGGCATGGCTGTGATGCCTCCTGCGTTGTATATGCCCGTGTAATTGCCACCTACTGCCAGGTTGAAGATGAAGAAGAAAGGCTTCTGGAAGTAGTAGCCTATGTCGCTGGTGTTGGTGCTTGAGGGTATGGACACAGAGTAGAAGCGTGCCTTGCTCTTTGCACTGACGCTGAAATCTTCAAGGTCGTAGAACATCTGCATGAAGTTACCGTTCCACTCCATGGTGATGATGTGGTAGTCGTCGTTCTGTAGAGGATTGGTCTCGGGAGCGAGATAGCTGGTGCCATACTGCTTATGGGCAGCGCCAGCGCTTGTCCCCCAGTGCAGCGTGCTGCCGAAGTGGCGTGTCTGTGTGCCATTCTTTATGCCGTCAGCGTTGCCAGTTTCCACGATGTCTATCTCACCACATTTGGGCCATCCCACCTTACCGTAGTCGTTGCCCATCATCCAATATGCGGGCCATACGCCATTGGCGGTCTTCGGGAACTTAATGCGTGCCTGTATGATGCCGTGCTTGAAATAAGCCTTGTCGCGTGTGTTGACGCGTCCAGAGGTGAACTGCTTGTTGTTGTAGTTCTCACGACGAGCTGTCAACACGAGGTTACCATCGTGTACAGCGACATTCTCTTTGCGATAGTACTGCAACTCTTGGTTGCCGCCGCCGTTGCCGTTCTCTTCAATATTCCACAGAGTCGTGTTGAGACTTGTGCCGTTAAACTCGTCGCTCCATCTCAGCTCATAGCCTGACGGGGGCGTAGTGGTCTGCGCCGACACGCCTAAGGGCAATGCAAAAGCGACAGCTGTCAATAAATTTAAAGTTCTCATGCGGTTGGTTTTGAATTATAATGTATTCGTTATTTGGTTTTGTTCGTGTTTTGGTTTGTGCCGTTCTGCAGACACCTTATTATATTATGGTGACACCTTTATATTATATAGAGGCGAGCTTTGTTATTACTTCACCGTCAGTTTGCGGCTGGTTTTCTTGCCGCTGGCGTAGGTGCAAGTCTCTATGTACATGCCTTTGTGCATGGCAGCGACTTCCTCTCCCTGTGGCGTGAAGTAGCGTTTGCTCACGAGAGCGTCGTCGGTGGAGGCGTTGATGTCGCTGATTGCTGTCGTCGATACAAAGCTGAACCATGTCACACGAGCATGGTTGATGGGCACTGTGCCAGCGAATTTCAACGTATGACGACCTGCTGGCAGTGACACCTGGCATGTAGTGGTGGCGTAAACGTCGGCTGGATTGCGGTAGGCGGCAGTGGATGGCAGTGTAGCAGAGCCTACTTCCGCATCGTCAACCGACAGCTTCAACACCTGCTGACGGGCTGCCGAGGCACGGTCGCTGTAGCGGAACGTGAACTGATAGACATCGTCTGTCGGCACGTCGATGAGGTATTCAGCGGCATTGGAGTTACCAAACTCCACTGCGAGGTGGGTGTTTATAGCTCCCGTTTGGTTGTCAGTGCTCACCTCCAAGCCTATGCCGTTGCTGTTGATGTAGTCTTTTGCCATGACGGTCTCACCAGGTCTGTAGTAGTAAGTCTTGTCAAACGTAGACATATAGGTGTAGACCACGCCCTGACCTGTCATTGTTCCTGCGGCTGGAAGATGGGTGCGGAGGTTCGGTTTGATAAGCAATCGCCAGTAAGGACTCTTGTCTATCCACCGCGAGCCAGACGTTCCCTTAAACCAAGCGTAGCGTTCGACGTTAGGATTAAGTTCCAATCCCTGCACCTTCTTTATCATCTCACGTACCTGAGTCAGCGAGTCGGGGTTGTTTTCACCTGCCGCAAACTCTGTCACCCATATCTTTTTACCATATCGATCTACCCATTTGTTGACGAAGTCGAGCGTCGGAGCGGTGCTGTTCATGTAAGTATGTATGGCTATGACGTCCATCTTCGGTTCGCGACTGTTCTGCTGTTTGTAGAGTTTTATAAACTCATCCAACCAGTCGAAGGGCTGCCAGATTTTGCCATCGTTGATGGCAGAGCCGGTGTAACTCATTGCTGGCGAGACCAATTTAAGGTCGAACTCGTCAGCAATGGCTTCGAGTGCAGGCCACGCATCTGCTGCCTGCTGCGGTGTAATGTTTGACTGGTCTGCGAGATTAGGCTCATTATAGCCGAGCAGATATTTGCAACCAGGATGGTCGCGGTAGTATTGTTTCAGCTTTTCCACGTCGGCGCCGGTGTTCCAAGCCATCGGAATGTACTCCATCTCCTTGCCCTCTTCGCTACCAAGCAGACTCTTGACGTTAGCACTTGGTGCTACTCCCCAGTTGTATGTCCAGCAAATGCCTGGCGAGAGAGCTTTTATCTCTTCTGCATAGCCAAACTGATCTTCTGCAACGCCACGCTTCTCGCTGCGCTGCTTGGGCTGTGCGTCAACCGTAACGGCTGTAAATGCAAGGGTAAAGGTGGCGATTACCACCAACAGGTTTTTTGTCATTTTATTATCGTTGTCGTTTAAGGGAGATTCAAAGAAAAGGGTTTCGCAAGCTGCCACCATGTCGAGGAGCGAGCATTTCGCAGTCGAAGAGCGAGCATTTCGCAGTCAAGGAGCGAGCATTTCGCAGCCTTGCGAAACCAAAATCAGTAAGAAAAGTTTATTTGTTCAATGCTGTGCAATAAAACCACTGCTTCACCATCAATTGTTGATTACTGTGTCATCTGGGAAAGATGGCTACATAACCCGTAGACGACAGCTGTGCCATCTATGATTGACGGCGATGCCGTTTCCGCGCAAATGTCGTTAAGAGGTTACTTCTTGAGCACCTTCTTCACGCCGTCGGCAGTCTTAACGATGTAGAGACCGCTCTTGTTCATGTTGCTTACCTGCACGCCGTCAGCAGTATAGATGGCTGTCTTGGCAGCAGCAGCTTCATTCTTTACGTTGTCGATACCAGCAGCAATCTCGGCTGTCTTCTGATAGAAGAACACTGCATCGTAGTTGAGCTGTGTGCCTTCAACACCGCCGCTGAGTACGGTAAACACGTTGCCTGCGAGGTTAGCAGTACACTTGCTGAGGTCGAAGCCAAGATCTACAAGGTCTACAAGGGGAATATCGATGTTGTACCAGTCACCGCTACGTGTGAAGTCGCCAATCAGCTCATAAGTAGCATCGGTCTGTGTAGGACCGACAGCAAAATGTGCTGTAGCTTCCGGACCAACGGCAATGTTGTGTGTTGCCTGTATAGAGCCAGCGTCTTTCATTGCCATGTGGAAATACCAATTGCCGTTCTTCAACATGCTGAAATCGAAGCCATCAAGCTCTTTGGCAGCGTCTACAACACCACAGTGGCCGAGTCCTGACCATCCACCTTTGTTTACTACGAAGCTCATGTATCCGCCAGTGCCGTTGAAAGAGTTGAAACCTTCAGCTGCACCACCGTCATATCCGTTCCAAACATAGAGAGGACGAGCGCCGTCAAGGTCGGTTGGGCTCTCGTTCTTCAAGATTTTGCTTTCACCCAGTGCGTCTACCTCATCGTCAGAAGCATAGAGAATGACGTAGTTTGTTGTACCGTTGAAGTCGAATGCAGGCTCAAAATCGCCGTTCAAAGCCGGTGTGATGTAACCAGTCTGTGCCGATGCTGCGAGTGCCATGAGGCAAGAAGCAGCGAAAAGAGTAAATTTTTTCATGCTTTTTAGTTTTTAATAAATTGATTATTAGTTGAATTTGAAATATTGAAAAGTTTTTGTTAACATTGGAAAGTCATGTCCGCGACCGTGTCTTTTTCAAGCGATGGCGCGGCGAAGTGGATGTATCGGCTTTTGGAAGTCTTATTCATGGGCTTTAGAGCCTACGTCTCTGCCACCCACGAATAAGCCATCTAAAAAGCCATGTTACCAGTTAGGGTTCTGTTCAATGCCGCTAAGTTCAATCTCCTTAGAGGGAATCGGGAACAACTCATGCTTGCCTTTCTGGAATGTGCCGTAAAGCGAGCGAGCCTCTTCTGTCTCACCACTCATGTAGTTGTCCATCGTTTCCTTAGCTATGCCCCAACGTGTGAGGTCAAACCAACGGTGTCCCTCCATCGCGAGCTCTACTCGGCGCTCATGGCGAATCGCCGTGCGGAGGTCTGCTTGGTTGTCGGTGAAGGTCACCCTCCTACCCTGTATCGTTGCAGTGTAGGGGAACTGTGGCAGTCCAACACGGTCGCGCACCTCTTTAAGTGCAGCCTTTGCGCTTGGCAGGTCACCCGTCTCGCAGCATGCCTCGGCATACATCAGCAGCACATCGGCGTAGCGAATCTGTATGTTGTTCTTCGGCGAGCGTGTGGGGTGAGCCAGTTTGTAGATGCCACCAGTTGTGCCGTCGGTGTACATAGCGTACTTCTTGTTGAGCATACGGTCGCCGCAGTAGATCTCCTGTGCAGGAGTCTCAATCTGATCGTCGGTCGGGACGAGTATCGTCTCATCGCGTCGGATGTCACCCGGCTCATATTCGTCATACAGATTCTGTGTCGGACGATTGTAGCCCCAGCCTGCCTCGCCGAAAGCTGACGAGCGCGAGCGCTGCAGAATGGTGGTCATCGTGCCTCGCGTGTAGCCCTCGCCACCGTAGTCAGAGGTAGGGTCTTCAGTGTACTGAATCTCGAACACGCTCTCCTGTCCATTCTCCTTTGCAAGACGGAAGTTGTCGAAGTAGTCGGGACAGAGCGAGTATTGGCGGCTCGTTATCACCTCTTTACCCCACTTGGCAGCCTCGGCGAAACACTTCTGTGCCTCGGTCTCGTCACCAGCGTTGCGCAGATAGTCGGCGCGGTAGAGGTAAGCCTTCAGCAACATGGCCTGTGCGGCACCCTTTGTAGCACGTCCCAGTTCCTCGTCGCTGTACTTGTCCTTCAGCCAAAGCAGATTCTCGGCGTGTGTGAAGTCATCGATTATGAACTTCATTGTCTCGTCGAGCGTCGCACGTTTCTGTGCCCACTCGTTAGAACTCTTTACCACAAAGTCGATGAGCGGCATGCCACCAAACATTCGTGCAAGGCGGAAGTAATAATATCCGCGCATGAAGTAAGCCTCTCCGAGATAGCGGTCGCGATATTTGCGTTCCTTCGTCGAGTCAGCGGTCAACATGTCTATGCGCGTTGTCGGAATCTGCTCTATAGCGAGATTGGCACGCTGCACGCCCTGCCACTGTGAGCGATAATAGTCAAGCACGATTTCATTGTCTGAGTTTGCCTTGAAGTTTTCAAGCTCACGCAGGTCTGCACCGTCGTTGACGTCCTGTCCGCCCTTCAACGCATCGTCTGACACGATGTCGCCAAAATACCACTCTGGGTAGTACGTCGCGCCGAACTCCCATGTCATCGGCACATAAGCGGCGTTGACAACAGCCTCTGCCGTGGGGAGCGACGTAAAGAATTCTGACACCTTGGTTGTACCAGGCGTCTCCTCGGTAAGCCAATCGTTGCAAGAACTGAATGCAATCGTGGCGAGCGTCAAGGCTGAATATGTTAATGTCTTGAATGGTTTCATATTATGATGTCTTTATCTTTCTGTTTAACATTTGCTGCCGTGGGGTTAGAATGTCATGTTACATCCGATGAGGAATGAACGGCTCTGCGGATAGTTGCCGTAGTCGACACCACTTCCAACCTCTGGGTCGTAGCCTGTATAATCGGTTATTGTGAAGAGGTTGCTTGCCTGAACATAGACACGGAAGTTAGAGATGCCACAGCCGTTGAGCAGTTTCTTCGGGAAGGTGTAGCCGAGCTGCACGTTCTTAAGGCGCAGATATGAGCCACTCTCGAGGAATCGGCTGGAGTTGAGCATGTTGTTAGCGCCCTTCGGGTTAGGTATGGTGCCGTTAGGATTGTCCTCCGTCCACACGTCGCGCATTACTGTACTGAGCTGCGAAGTCAGTCCGTTGCTCTCTGTGCGCTCACGTACAGCGTTGTAAATCTTGTTGCCTGCCACACCCTGGAAGAACATCTGGAGGTCTATACCCTTCCAGTCTGCCGAGAGATTAAGGCCGTAGCTCACCTTCGGGAAGTTGTTGCCGAGTTTCTGCTTGTCGCCAGTGTCTGAGATTTTTCCATCGCCATCGACGTCTTCAAAGATAGCATCGCCAGCACCATAGGGGTTGGTCTCGCCGTCGCGAGCATAGCCTGGCAGTGCGGCATCGGCCTCCTCCTTGCTCTTATACACTCCGAGGTATTTGTAACCCCAGAACTCAAAGAGCGGCAGTCCCTCGTCGCTGAGCACACGGTCGCCCCAAACCACCTGTCCACCATTGAGGTGAGTGAGTTTGTTCTTTATGAAAGACACGTTGCCATTAACCGAGTAGTTGAAGTTACCGATGTGGTAAGAGTGACCGAGCGTAAGCTCCACACCCACGTTGCGCACGGTGCCGACATTGCTCTGTGCGTCGTAGCGGTTGCCAGCCCATGCCGGACCCTTCACTGAAAGCAGCATGTCCTTAGTGTTGCGCACGAAGAAATCGACGTTAGCAGAGAGCAGACCATTGCCCCATGCGGCATCAACGCCAGCGTTCCATGTCTCGGTGCGCTCCCACTTTCCGCCCTGGTTGACGTAAGTAAGTATGGTTGCGCCGGTGCCGATGGTCTGGTTCACGCCGAAAGGATAGCCCACAAACATGTTTTGCGATGTGAATATGGTCTGGTTGAAAGCGTCGTTGCCAATCTTGTCGTTGCCAATCTGTCCCCATCCGAGGCGCAACTTCAGGTAGTCGAGCTTCTTAAACTGCTTCATAAACGGTTCCTCGCTCACCTTCCATGCGAAAGCCGTTGAGGGGAAATAGCCCCATGTGTTCTCCGGGAACTTGTTAGAACCGTCAGCACGGAAGTTGAATGTGAACAGGTAACGGTCCATCAGATTGTAGTTCAGACGACCCAGGAACGACAGGCGACGTGAGCGTCCCACGCCGTCGGCGATAGGATTGGTGTTGTCGTCGGTGGTCTGTGAGAGGTACCAGTTCTTCTCCGAGGGATTGAGAATGGTAGAGCCGCTGCCACCAATAGAATAGTAGTTATACTCTTCTGTGGTCTGTCCCACCATCACATTGAAGTGGTGTATCTTCTTCAAGTCAAACACATAAGTAAGAATGTTCTCCCATGTGAACGTGGTGTACTGCACCAGTCCGCGTGTCAGGAAGTTCTTACCCTTAGAGTCGTCGTAAGAGTTGACGGTATGGGCGTCTGTGAATGTGCGGTTCTTCTCATTCACCTGGTCGTAGCTGAAGTTTGTGCGGAAGTTGAGACCCTTCAGCGGAGTAAACTCCAGATAGAGGTTTCCGAACCAGCGGTTGGTCACGTTGTGCGGATGAGAGTAGTTCACCATCGAGAACGGGTTGGTCACATTCTTGAAGTTGGAGGGCACACCGATCTTACCACTCATGTCTTGCTTGTTGCGGTTATAAGCGCCAGAGGGATAGTAGGGCATGTCCCAAGGAGCCATAGCGAGCGCAGCGGAGATGATGCTGGCGCCCGGTGACGAGTTCTGGTACATGGCATTGCGTGCCTCGCTTGTCACAAACGAGAGGTTCTCGCCCACCTTCAGCCAAGGCTTCACCTGGAAAGAGGTGTTGGCACGCAGCGTGAGGCGGTTGTACTGCGACCCCATGATGGTGCCGTCCTGGTCGAAGTAGGAAGCGGAGATGGAATAATTGCTCTTGTCTGAGCCACCGTCAAACGACACGTGATAGTTCTGTATCGGCGCACCACTGTTGAACACCTCGTCCTGCCAGTCGGTGTTTACTGCCGAGTAGTCAAGACCGTCGGTGTATTGTCGGGTCTGTGCCACTGCGTAGTAGGCGTCGTTGCCGAGCTTGTAGCGCTGCAGCCACTCATTGAAACCGAACTTGTCGTAGTATTTGCGCTCTGTATTTGATGCACCGAGGCTGATGTAAGTCTTTATAAACTCGTCTTTGTCCATCAGGTCAAGTTTATTCCAGCGGCTCTGCCAGCCGTAGTACATGTCTAAAGAAACCTTACCCTTACCCTTCTCACCGCTCTTGGTGGTGATGAGAATCACACCGTTGGCACCACGCGAACCATAGATGGCGGTAGAAGAAGCGTCTTTCAAAACCTCTGTCGACGCGATGTCGTTGGGTGAAAGGAACGAGATGTCGCTTGTGATGTTGCCGTCAACAACATATATAGGAGACGAATCGTTCACGGTACCAATACCACGGATGCGCACCACAGCGCCAGCTCCAGGCTGTCCGCTGTTAGCATTGACGCTGACACCTGCCACGCGTCCCTGTATAGCCTGGTCCACACTTGCAGCCGGAGTTTTCTTCAAGTCCTCGGCTCTCACCACAGCTATCGAACCCGTGAGGTCGCTCTTCTTCATCGAGCCATATCCGATGGCTACCACTTCATCGAGCATGTTGGTGTCGTCTTCCATCTTCACATCGTAGGTACCGTCGCCTTTGTGTGTGACAGTCTTATATCCGATGCAAGAAAACTCTACCACATCCTTAGGATTGACGGAGAGCTGGTAGTGGCCGTCAATATCGGTCACTGTGCCCGAAGCGGTGCCTTTCACTCTCACGACAACTCCCGGTATGGGCTGACCGTCAGACTCAGAGATGATGGTACCCTGAATCTTGTTGACCTGTGCCGTCATTGCCATAGGAAAGAGCAATGCCGCCGAAATTAACTTCAGATTTCGTCTCATGTTTCTTTCGTTTTATTTATAATAGATTTAGTTGTTTCTTCTCTTGCTCGGGTTTGTTTCTGCTCATCCCCGAGTTGTTTCTTCTCATACTCGTCAGCAGTCGTAAAAAGATGCAAGCGCATCACAATTAGCAGTAACAGGTTTTCGGTGGCAAAAATAACTAATAGAAGCATACATCGCTAAAATATCTACCCTAAAAAACCTCACAAAAAACTCACTTTTTAAAAGTGAACTTTTTACAACTTATTGTCTATTAGCTATTTATCAAAAACAGCAGCAATCATGTCACCTCACTATTCCACTTGCTCATTTTTCATATTCTATTGATTTCACAAGTGATGAGTCGTTTTCGTACCATTAAATTTACACCTTATTATATATAGGCCATCATAACGCCTTTTTCACACCCGTTTCTGACACAAAAAGCGACCTCTTGAGGCAAAAAAAACGTCTCTTTTCGGGTCAGGACAAGGTCTTACGACAGACCATTTTTTGTATGCACGACACTGCGATGGCAAAGTAGTATTAACAAATCTTAAAAAGCACGGTCTCTCTTTTGAGCAATCGCCATTTGTTGTTATCTTTGTAAGAGCAACAACGAACGGCACCATCTATGTCGCCATTAGGGTCAATTGACAAAATGATAGCACCCTTTTGGGCTTGTCACTACGGCCGAATGGCGATGTCACTACGGCCTAATGGAAATGTCAACACGTTATTAACACGCATTAAGAATTAACGTAAGCAAACACGGCCAAAATCATAGCAAAAATGTCAGCAAAACGCAGCATAAAACTTACACCGTGTCAACAGCCAGTAAGACACGCTGGCAACGTACCACCATAAAAACACACGACACCGTTAATCGAGATAAAAACCACCCTCTATCTAATCATAACATGAGACTTCTGAACACTTGTTTAGTCACACTTATACTGCTGTTTTTTACCGCCACAGGTAAAGCCCAGCTGCTGATGATTCGCAATTTCGCACCGTCATACTACTCTTCCAGCACACAAAACTGGGGTGTAGCCGAGGGATTTGGCGGACAGATGTTTTTTGGCAACAACCGCGGACTGCTCTCCTACGACGGCGACGAGTGGACACTAAGCTTTGTTGCCAACTACACCAGCGTCAGATCGGTGCTTATGAGCAGCGATGGCAAGCTACTATACGCTGGTGCCACCGATGAGTTTGGCTACTTTCAGATGAGCGGACTGTCCAAACAACTCGTCTACACATCGCTATCAGCACAATTACCCCACCCATTTAAATCTGGAGAGATTTGGCACATCAAGACTGTGGGGCACATGACATACTTTCAGAGCAAGGGTGCCGTATTCGTGTTCCGTGACAACCGATACGTTTCGACCGTGAAGTTTGAAGAAAGTTTGGAGAACATCTTCACCGTCAGCGGACGCGTGCTCGCCGACACAGACCGCGGACTGTACGAGATAGACGACGGACGCGCAGCGCTTCTACCTAGTACGACACAGCTCAACGGCAAGAAGGTGCGCGGCATAGCGCCTTATGGGAAGCAGTGGCTGATAATTACAGAACGCGACGGACTGTTTCTCTACGACGGCACAGACTGCCACCCCTTCGACGACAGCCTGTCACAGTTTCTGAAACAAAGCAACGTGTTCTGTGCAGAAGTACATGGTTCGACCGTGGCTTTCGGCACTGTGAAGGGTGGCCTTGCCGTTGCCAACTTCGCTACAGGTGAGCGACACTTCGCCAATGTGCTCACGGGTCTGCAAAACAACACCGTGCTGTCGATGATGTTTGACAGCCTCGACAACCTGTGGCTGGGTCTTGACGTCGGCATTTCATACGTCATGCTGACCTCGCCATACCACGGACTGTTCGGACTCAGCAACAACATCGGTACAGGCTACGCATCGCTCATACACGGCAAACGACTCTACCTCGGCACCAATCAAGGACTGTACCACCTCGACTTCCCCATCACAGCGTCGCCAAAACCGCTGCGACCCACTGCCATAGACGGCATCTACGGACAGGTGTGGTGCATACGGCGCATAGGAAACGTGACGTTCTGCGGCAACAACGACGGCACATTCATCATCGACGGCACGAAAGCCACACACATACCAGGTCCTACTGGCACATGGGACTTCATACCCCTAAAGGGGCCATCCCGACTGCATACTGGGCTGTGACTACACGGGGCTGTTCCTACTGCGACGCACTGGCGGACAATGGGCTATGGCATGGCGCATAGAGGGCTTCACCGAGTCGAGCGGCAACTTCATGCAAGACGAAGACGGCAGCATCTGGATGTCACACTGGCGCAACGGTGTCTACCGCCTGCGACTTAGCAACGACTTGCGCCGCGCAGTCAGTGTAGATTATTTCCACCGTGGCAAGGGGCTTGTCATCGATGACAACAACTACGTCGTCAAGATTGACGGACGGGTCTACGTGTCGTCGGTGAACGGCTTTTTCAGATACAACCCTCACACACATGGGCTTGACAGCCAGCAGTGGCTCAACAACGTGTTCCACACATACGGCGTGTCACTACGCGTCTACCAGACTCCCAGCGGCTCGCTGTGGGCATACAAGCCGGGATATCTGGCTTATGGTCAGCAGGTTGGGCCACGTCGGTGGACTTCACGCACCATGCCTTTGTACAACATCATAGACCAGCTACAGATGAGCCTCGGACACATAGGGTTTATCGGCAACGACAAGACTCTGCTCAACTGCAACGACGGATTCTACATCGTGCGCAACTCCATCGTGAAAGACATTGAAGCAAAATGCCGCCGCGACGTGCGCATAAGACGCGTCAGCTCGTTCAGCGAGGGCGACTCTACGCTCTACTCCTACTCGCCAGACAGCAGCCACGACGTGCTCAAGGTGCCACACTCGCTCAACTCGGTGCGCATAAGCTTCGTCATGCCAGAGTACCGCGACGAGAAAGCGGTGACCTATGAGTGTTGGCTTGAAGGCCAAGACAAAACGTGGAACGTGCCACAGACCAACACGTTCAAGGAGTATTCGCATCTGTCAAAGGGCAAATACGTGTTCCACGTAAAGGCTACAGACAACATAAGCAAGCAGACGTCTGAGGCGACATTCGACATAGAGATATTGCCGACATGGTACAACCACTGGCTATCATACTGCGTTTACATGCTACTCGCGATGCTTGGCGTACGCCTGCTCGTGCGTTGGCAGAAGCGACGGGTGCGCAGAGCCATGCTTGTCATTAAGGAGACAAAGGAGCGACAGCTGCGCGAACAGGAAGAACAGTTCCATCGCGAGCAGGAAGCAAAGGAGTATGAGCTCACAAAACTGCGTGCCGAGCAACTCGAGACGGAGCTGAAGCACAAGAGCGGCGAGCTTGCCGACTCTACCATAAACCTCGTGCGCAAGAACGACATACTGCGCGTCATCGACGAAAACATGCAGGAGCTGTACGACAGCGTGGGACAAAACGAGTCCAAAGCTGTGCAGAAGCAGAAGATAAGCAGAATAAGGCACGACATAAAGCTAAACATGGAGGACGATGAGAACTGGGAACGGTTCCAAGACAACTTCAACATTGTCTACGACAACTTCCTCGGTATGTTGGTCACACGGTTCCCGACGCTGAAGAAAAACGACCTGAAGCTCTGCGCTTACCTAAAGATGGGGCTGAGCAGCAAGGAGATAGCGTCGCTGCTCAACACCAACCTGCGCAGCGTGGAGACGGCACGTTACCGCCTGCGCAAGAAGCTCGGACTCGACGGCGGCGAAAATCTGACCGGTTTCCTACAGTCCATAGACCAAAAGTGACGGCAGCGCAGCGCGCACACAACGCCTCACTCTTATATCCAGCAACTTATAAACTGAATGCATGTCAATGACATGTGCAACAAGAATAACAACAAATAATTGTCAGAAAAAAACTAAAAACGTTATGAAAAAGATTCTGCTTTCGCTGTCGCTACTTAATGTTTTCTGCATTCTTTCCTTCATGAAGTATGTTTCAATTACTATCGTTTAATTGTTAGGTTCAGCCCTTCATGCAACGTTATCGACTGTTGCACTACTATGGCGTCTGCTGACTTCTCACGGCAAGCTTTAC
>OIZX01000864.1_pt1 | contig 18066 bp, 9 predicted proteins | sample 1588621 | NCBI WGS metagenome assembly OIZX01 (sample SAMN03283276) | human gut metagenome | biome: human-associated habitat; material: feces | host: Homo sapiens | place: Peru | collected 2012 | reverse complement strand
CAAATCCGCAACCTATAGGGTTTAGTGGGATTTTGCTTGCAAAGCGACAAAATTCCCCCAAAAGGAGTGAGTTTCTCGGATTTTATTTGTATTTTTGCCATGCCATTCAGAATTTTGTTTGTTTTTATTTTGCAACACTAAGATAAGTGAAATTTCTGACATGGCAAAATCCTGAGCAACTTTTTGTTGCTCAGGTGCTTATAAAAAACATTAAATTATAGTGTTGCGGAAATAAGGAAATATTAAATTATGGCAAAGGAAAACTATAGTAAATATGAAATGAATGGGGTACTCAAAGTACTATTATTGACGGTGATAGCTCTGTGCATGGATACTTTTGCCCTTGCCACCCCTCTGTATTGCAAAGTGTACACACTTGAGGAACTTGATGTGGTCATCAAGAACTGTAGCGTTTACACTCATAAGTACGAGCAGAGGATTGACGTGTTGAAGCAAAAGCTTCGTAGAGCGAATAATGATGAGGAAAGATTGGCGGTGTCTCGTGACATCTTCGCTAAATACAAGCCTTTTAAGTTGGATTCTGCATACGTGTATGCGGAACGAAAACTTAGTTTGGCAAAGAAATTGAATGTTTATGAGGACAGTGTCTATTCTGAGTTGGATATTGCGGGTATCTTTACCAAGAGTGGCAACTATGTGGAGGCGAACAGAATACTTTCGGCATTGGATGTCAGTTTGATGTCCAATGATATGCGCCAATACTATTATAGTTTGTATGGCGAACTTTACGAGGCACTTCGTCAAACAGCGATAACCTCTATCCAGCGTGAATACTATGAGCGGAGGCGTTTGCTTTACCGAGATTCGCTCAAGAACTTAAATGTCTTGAAGACCGATTGGGACAAGGCTGAGTTCTTGATAACGAATCAGAAATATACAGATGCGTTGCATATTCTCCTTGCTTCTTATAAAAAGTTGACGGTGGATGACCGAGAGATGGGATATGTGGCTTATTCTATCTCTGATATTTATCGCCAGATAAATGACAAGGATAAGGAAAAGCAGTATCTCATCATTTCAGCCATGTCTGATTTGAAAAATAGTATCAAGGAGTATGTGTCGCTTCGTCGTCTTGCCACCTTATTATATGAGGAGGGGGATGTAACTCGTGCTTACTTGTATATGAGAAAGTCGATGGAGGATGCTACCTTTTGTAATGCGAGACTACGTATTATTGAGGTTTCTGATGCTTTGCCTATTATAGATAATGCGTATGATGCCATGCGCAAGTCCGAGCGAGCACATATCACCTTAGGATTGATTATCGTGAGCTTCCTCTTGCTGTTGGTGGGGGCTTTGATGATTTATACTCGTAAGCAGTTGCGTCGAATCGCCCAAGCTCGCCGTGCCTTGGAAGAGTCAAACAAGAGTTTGAATGAGATGAACCAGAAGTTGAATTCTCTCAATACACAATTGACTTCTACCAATGACAAACTGAACGAAGCCAATACGGCTCTGCAAGAGACCAATAGCTCACTCTTCGAGAGTAATAAGATTAAGAATATCTATATCATGGAGTTTATGAACAAGTGTTCGGCTTATATAGATAAGTTGGATGCTTATCGACGTTCACTCAATAAATTGGCTGCCAATGGTGGACTGCAGGAACTCTATAGACGTTTGAAGTCAAGTGCCATCGTGGAGGATGAAATCGAAGAGTTCTTTGAGGACTTCGACCGTATCTTCCTCCGAATCTTTCCAGAGTTTGTTGTGTCCTTCAATGGTTTGATGAAGGAAGACGAGAATATTCAACCCAAGAAGGTCGGCCGACTTAACACAGAGTTACGCATCTATGCCTTGTTGCGTTTGGGTATTGTGGAGAATGAGAAGATTGCTGCTTTCTTGAGATGTTCCAAGCAGACGGTATATTCTTATCGTTCTCGCATCCGTTTACGCTCTCTTTATCCTGAGGATTTTGAAGAAAGAGTAGCTAAAATAGATTAAAATATCTTTAATATATGCGAAATACCCTTTGGATAAGACTTGTATTTTTCTCTTGTGCTGAATATCATAAGTGTTTGATATTCAGCACAAGTGTTGTTTGTACATATTTGTATTTTTGGTGTACGGTGTTATAACCTATTAAAAAAAGCCCTATCTTTGCAACCAACAACGCCGACAAGGCTGTATTTGGAATTTATAATAACATAACTAACAATTAAAGAACTATTTGAACATGAAGAGATTATTATCTTTCGCTTTCATTGCTTGTGCTGCATTTCTTACGGTAACAGCGCAAGGTGTTGTAAGCAACAATCCTGTGGCTGCAACCAATGCTATCGTGAAATGTGGCAATGCTCGTTTCACCGTGCTTACTCCTGAGATGATACGCATTGAGTATAGTGCAAAGGGTACGTTTGAGGATCAAGCAACATTTACGGTTGTCAATCGTAATTTGGATGTTCCTCAATTTACAAAAACTGAAGACGATACCTATTTATATATAACAACATCCAACTTGAAGTTGAAGTATCGCAAGGGTACAGACCCTCGTACAATATCAGCTTCTTCCACGAACCTTACCATTGCAGTCAACGGTGACGGTGTTCAGTCCGTATGGTATCCAGGTAAGCCAGACCCATTGAACCTGAAGGGAACCTGCCGTACTTTGGATGGACTGATGGGCGATAGCAAGCGTTCAGAGATGGAAAACGGTCTTGTGTCACGTTCTGGTTGGGCAGTGATAGACGACTCTTGGAGTTCCTCTCGTGCAGATGGTGGACGTTCATACGCATTGGTGCCAAGTACGGAAGTTGGATATAGTTGGTGGGCTGACCGTGCAGACAATCATGCAATGGACACCTATTTCTTGGGTTATGGTCACAATTACAAGAAGGCAATAGCCGACTTTACAAAGATAGCAGGTGACATACCTTTGCCTCCAGACTATGTGTTTGGATATTGGTATAGCAAGTATGCCTCTTATTCGGCAGATGATTATCGCAATATCATGAAGGACTTGAAGACGAACAAGATTCCTACTGATGTGATGATTCTCGACATGGATTGGCATTGGAATGGTAATGCTTACAGTGGTTCGGAAGGTCGTGGAGGTTGGACTGGTTGGTCTTGGAATACAAACTTGATTCCAAATGCTACCCAATTACTTTCAGAGATGCACGAACAGAACTTTAAGACTGCTCTCAACTTGCATCCTGCCGATGGAATCAATGAGGTGGAGTCTCCATCTTATTTTGCGGCAATGAAGTCCGAATTGGGTGGCAAGTATCTCAATGATGATAAGAACACCATCAACTGGAGTCTTGATTATACAGATTTTACAAAGTCTTTCTTTAAAAATATCATCCGTGACCATGAAAAAGAAGGCGTAGATTTCTGGTGGATAGATTGGCAACAGCATCTTACGAGTCCATATACCAACTCTTTGAGTGAGACATTCTGGTGCAACCATGTGTTCTATAATGAGGCAGCGAAGCGTACCGGCCATCGTCCTGTCATCTTCCATCGTTGGGGAGGTTTGGGTAGCCATCGTTATCAGATAGGTTTCTCGGGTGATGCCAATATCAGTTATGACGCTTTGGCATTTGAGCCATACTTCACAGCAACGGCTTCTAATGTTGGTTACGGTTATTGGGGACACGACCTGGGAGGTCACATGTATTCAAGTGAAGAACTTGTCAACAATCCTAACCTCGTGTTACGCTGGATTCAGTTTGGCGTGTTTACCCCAATCTTCCGTACTCATGCCACAAGTGATGCCCGCATCGAACGTAGAATCTGGAAGTTCTCTAATTTCCCTACCATATTGGAGGCAGTGCGTTTGCGTTATACTTTGTTCCCATACATCTATACGATGGCTCGCAAGACATATGAAACAGGTATCTCTCTTTGCCGTCCACTCTATTATGAGTATCCAGAGGTAGAGGAGGCTTACGCATACGATGGAGAGTATTTCTTTGGTGATGACATCTTGGTGGCTCCTATCACGGCACAAGCAGGGAGTGACGGAAAGACCAATAAGGAAATCTGGTTCCCTGAAGGTAAATGGTGGAGTGCATCTACTCATGAGATGATAGAAGGCCCATGCAAGCGCACAATGACATTTACAGAAGAACAGATACCTTATTTCTTCCGTGAAGGTTCGGTCATTCCTTTCAATCCATCTACAGTGATGAATGTTACGGAACGTCCTGATAACTTGGTGCTCCATGTGGTGGCTGGTGCCAATGGTGAAGGTTCTCTTTATGAGGATGATGGTGACAATGCAGATTATGCTACCGATTATGCCAAGACTTCCTTGAAGCAAGTTTGTGATGGCAACAGAGGTGAATACATCATCTCGGAACGTCAAGGTTCAGTAAGCAAAGCTCCTCAGAACCGTTCTTATGTGATGCACATCTATAATACTTCTGCTCCTATCTCAGCCCAAGTGGATGGTGTGAGTGCAACTTTCAGCTATGATGAGGCTACTCATTGCACTACGGTGGAAGTACCTTCGGGAAGTTGTTCGCTGGAACGAAAAGTCGTCGTGGAGTATAGTCCTGCGACTGCAATAGATAAGATAATTAAGGTTCCTAACCGAAAAGTATATACATTAACTAAAAAGTAAAGCATATGAAAACATTTCTAAAAAAGACAACCGCACTGTTATGCTTATGCATGCTGATGCCTCTTACGCTTTTGGCGCAGGAAATGCTGAAAGTGCAGGGTACTGTCACTGATGCTTCTGGTGAGCCTCTGATAGGTGTAAATGTAAGGACATCTTCTTCCAAGGCAGGTGCCGTTACAGACATGGATGGTAACTATACCATCGAGGTTTCTCCTAAGGCTACCTTAGTATTCTCATACGTGGGTTTTGAGTCTCTTACCGAGGCGGTAAAGGGACGCAAGAAAATCAATGTTACCATGAAAGAAGATGCTGGTGTGCTCAATGAGGTCGTTGTTATCGGTTATGGTACTATGGACAAGAAAGAGCTTACTTCTGCCATTTCTCACGTAAGCGAGAAAGACTTCCTCACCATCAGTTCCCCTGATGTTTCCATGATGATCCAGGGTAAGGTGTCGGGCGTGAGCATCACCAATACCGCGGTGGGCGACCCAAACAATCAGGCAAGCATCCAGATTCGTGGTGTCTCCTCTCGTGCCGCAGGCAATGGACCTCTGATTGTGATTGACGGTGTGCCAGGTGGCAACCTCACCAACATCAATCCTAATGACATCGCTTCTTTCGACGTATTGAAGGATGGTGCAGCCTCTGCTATCTATGGTACTCGTGGTTCCAATGGTGTCATCTTGGTAACGACCAAGAAGGGAAGCAAGGACGGCAGAACGCACGCTTCTTACTCTACCTCTTATACTTGGAACACGATGGTGAAAGACCTGAAGATGATGAACGCTCAGGATTTCCGTGATGTTCGTCTGGGATGGGGTGACTCTGGCGTTGACCTCGGCGGTAATGTAGATTGGCTTGATGCCGTCAGCCGTACGGGTACTACCATGCAGCATACCCTGACCCTCAGTGGTGGCAATGACAAGAGCAACTATCGTGTGAGTGCCGATTATCGTGATGCCAAGGGTATCGACCTTCGTTCTCGTCGTCAGGAGTATGGCGCTCGTGCCAACATCATGCATACCACCAAGGGTGGACTCTTCACCATTACTGCCAATGTCGCTCCTCGTGTCATCTACAGCGACAAGGCTGATTACAGCGTATTCAAGGATGCTCTTGAGGCTAACCCAACTACTCCTTTGATGGATCCAGATAATCCGATTCGTTATTATAACTTCAAGGGTCAGGTTGTGGGTTCCAATCCTGTGGAGCGTCAACTCTTGGAGACCGATAAGGATGATATTCGTTTGATCGACTGGGATGGTACCGTTAAGTTGAACCTCTTGCCTTTGTTGGCAAAGAATGCATCTGGCAATCATCATCTCTCTACACAGGTGATGTTCGCTGACCATCAATATACTCATGATGCCTCTTGGTTCCGTCCTTCTACCAGCACCATTGCCATCGAAAGTGGTCGCGAAGGTGAGGCTAGTCGTTCTTCCAGCAAGGAGAGCCAGTATGTAGTAGAGTGGCTCAACAACTATAGCGGTAGTTTCGGCAAACACAATGTGAAGGCTATGGCAGGTTACTCTTACCAGTATTCTCAGTATTCTGGTTTGAACGCATCCAACAAGGATTTCCCTAATGATGCTCTGGGTCCAGACAACTTGGGTGCTGGTGAGTTTAATAAGGAAGAAGGTGAGGTAAACATGGGCAGTTACAAGAACGATGCCAAGCTCATCGCTTTCTTCGGTCGTGTAAGCTACGACTTCGCTGGCAAGTATATGTTCACCGCTTCTCTTCGCCACGAGGGCTCCTCTAAGTTTGGTGCTAACCACAAGTGGGGTAACTTCCCAGCTGTATCAGCTGGTTGGCGTATCTCTGAAGAGAAGTTTATGAAGGGCGTCCAGTGGATCAGCGACTTGAAACTTCGTGCCGACTATGGTGTGACGGGTAACCAAAACTTCGATAGCTACAAGTCATTGAATACCATGACTGGATTTGGCTACTATATATATAATGGTAAGTTCTTACAGGTTTGGGGTCCAGCCAAGAATGTGAACCCTGACTTGATGTGGGAGAAGGGTAAGAACTGGAACGTAGGTATCGACTTCTCTTTGCTCAACAATCGCATCTATGGTTCTTTGAACTACTTCAACCGCAAACAGCAAGACTTGTTGGGTGACTACAAGGTATCTGTTCCTCCATACCTCTTCGACAATACATTCGTCAATGTAGGTACGATGAAGAACTACGGTTTTGAGTTTGACCTCAATTTCCGTCCAGTTACTACCAAGGATTTCTCTTACGACTTCAACCTCATTGGTTCTACCATGCAGAATAAGTTCGTAAGCTTCAGCAACTCCCAGTTTGTAGGTCAGGACTATTATGATGAGGTAGGTACTTCTGATCCATATCCTTACTACAACTTGCAGCGCATTGAGAAAGGCGAGTCTATCGGTAACTTTTATATGTGGAGATATGCTGGTCATACAGAGGATGGCGAGTGGTTGGTCTATGACAAGAGCGGTGACATCATCCGTGCTTCCCAAGCAACGGCAGACGACCGTGTGAAGGTGGGCAATGGTTTGCCTAAGTTTACCTTGTCTTCCAGCCAGAACTTCCGCTACCGCAACTTCGACTTGTCGTTGTTCTTCCGTGGTGCGTTTGGATATGACATCTTCAACATCCACGATTTCTATTATGCCAACCGCAACTTCACTGGCAATCGCTTGCAGAAGGCATACGGCAAGAACTTCAAGATTTCAGGCAATGCCAACCCTGTGGTTTGTGATTACTTCTTGGAGAGAGGTGACTACTTGAAGCTCGACATGATTACATTGGGCTATACGCTCAATTTGCAGAAGTGTCGTTTCATCGACCGCATTAGAGTATATGGTACTGTAAAGAACGTGTTCACCCTTACCAAGTTTAGCGGTGTAGATCCTTCTACCTATCAGGTGAACGGACTCACCCCAAGTGGACAAGGTTCTCGTGACTACTATCCATCTACCCGCCAGTTTATCATTGGCTTGAACGTAGATATCTGATAATCATCTAAAAATATAGAAACAATGAAAATATTCAATTATATTGTATCTGCTGCTTTTGGTACACTTGCCATGACAAGTTGTACTGATTTGAGCGAGAAGCTCTACGATCAGGTGGCATCAGAGAACTATTATAATACCAAGAACGATGTGGTCAGAGCCACATTCCGTCCTTTTGAGCATGCTTACTGGAGCATAGAGAGTCGTCATGTGCTCAACGAGCTTACTGCCGACCAACTGATTACTCCTACCCGTGATGGTTGGTGGGATGATGGTGGAAAATGGCGTAGATACCACTATCATGAGTATAATGTAGAGGACGGAGGTGATTGCCAGACCGAATGGAATGGCTGCTTCCAGGGTATCATGCAGAGTTGTAAGGTCATAGAGGACTTAGGTACGCTTTCTTTTGAAAAGTTCGGTTTCTCACAGTCTGAGTTCAACAACCTTACAGCCCAGTGCCGCGTGTTGCGAGCATGGTTCTACCTTCGTTTGCTCGATGGTTTCCGCAATGTGCCATTGGTGACCACAACCACTGGCGCTTCCATGAAGCAAGTGGAGCCTAAGGTAATCTACGATTTCATAGAGAGCGAGTTGAAGGAGTGCTTGCCACTTCTTGTTGAGAAGACAGAGCTTGGAACAAACTCTACCCTTCAAGGTCAGTGGACCAAGGCAGGTGCAGCCGCCTTGTTGGTTCGTCTTTACCTCAATGCCCAGGTATATATTGGCGAGGATCATTATACAGAGTGTGCCCAAGTGGCTCAAGACATCTTGGATGGCAAGTATGGCAAGTATCAGGTAGCAGACCGTTGGGATGCCGCCTTTGACTGGGACAATGATGCTTGTGATGAGGTAATCTTCGGTTTCCCAGGTGCCCCAGGCTATAGCCATTGGCAGTATGATGGCGATACCTATATGTGGACAGTACCTGCACGTGCCAACTATTATCTCAATGATACCAAGAACAAGGCAGGTGGTCATAACACGAAGTATGCAGCTTCTCCAAGCTATGCGCCTAACGGTACGATGTATAAGTACGACTTGGGTATGCCTATCCAGAAATTCAAGAAATATCCAGACGATGAGCGTCTGAAGCTCTATCGCAACTTGGGTAACGGCAAGCGTGAGGGTATGTTCTTGTATGGCTACTTGGAGTATAAGGATGAGAATGGAGCTACCAAGCGTGTAAAGGCACCAGAGGTAGATTATGAGTTGTATATCCGTGATGCTGTGGGCAAGTTCCAGAGCACTCCTCCTACCAAGTGGCTATCTGCAACCTCTTCTACCTTGCGTGATGGTGACCATAACTCAGGTTGGCATTTCGTAAAATATCCTCTTTATAGCGATGATGATGAGCATCAGTTGGAGAGCGATTATACAGAGATTCGTTTGCCAGAGATTATCTACTCGCTCGCAGAGTGCAAACTTCGTCAAGGCAAGCCAGAGGAGGCAGGTAAATTGCTCAACAGCGTGCGCAAGCGTAATTATCCTGCTGCTGATTATGAGGAGTATCTCTATGCGCCTGAGGGTAATGCCAAGCTTGACCTGGACGAGATGCTCGATGAGTGGGGACGTGAGTTCTTCGCAGAGAGCCGTCGCCGTATCGACCTCATCCGCTATGGCAAGTTCTCTTCTGGTACATGGTGGGACAAGACACCAGATGCCGACAAACATACAGAGATTTGGCCTATCATGCGTGATGTCTTGAATGCAAACCATGAGTTGGTTCAGAATCCTGGTTATAATAAGTAAACCATTTTTAATAAGATACAATTATGAAACGAAATATTCAATTGAAGCAATTCAGCCTCAGCTTGTTTATTTTCTCTCTCCTGATGACCTTGTTTACTGGTTGTGATGGCGAGAAAGACTTGAAGATCATTGATGGTAATCTGCCAATTAAGACTTCTACGTTGTTCATGGTGGGTGATGCAACCCCAAATGGATGGAGTATAGACGATCCTACTCCTTTTACTCAAAATGCAGATGACCCTATGCTCTTTACTTGGGAGGGTACTCTCAATGCTGGAGAAATGAAACTTTGTCTTGTAGCTGGTAGTTATGACAATCCGTTTATCCGTCCAGTCAATAACCAAGAGATAATCTCTAAGTCAAATGTTAGTGGACAGACTTTTGCGATGTGGGCAGGCGCCCCTGATAACAAGTGGAGAGTTACAGATGCAGGTAAATATCGCTTGACATTCGATATGCGCAACTGGACCATCAATTCAGAGTTCTTGGGTGAGCTTCAGAAAGAAACACATATCTATATGATAGGTGATGCTACCGCAGGTGGTTGGGCTTGGGACAACGCGCAAGAGTTTACCCAGGATGCATCTAACAAGGATGTATTTACATGGGAAGGTCAACTCACGGAGGGTACATTTAAGATGAGTGAGGAGAAAGATTTCAACGCTCCTTTCTATCGTCCTTCTTCTGCCAATGTCACAGTAGATGCTAGTGGAGTTTCGGCTTCAGATATGGTCTTCACGGCAAGTCCTGACGACAAGTGGAAAGTAACAGAGGCAGGTACTTATCAAATCACCATTGACATCAACAACAAAACGATAAAGGTGGTAAAGAAATAATCAATTAAAGCGATTAGAACAATGAAAAAATCAATATTATTTTCCTTGGCGGTAGCTGCCGTTTCTCTGTTTGGCTCTTGTGCCAATGATGTAGAAATGAACTATCCTCCTACCCACAAGCTATCCAACCTTCCTGTAGTGGAAGGTGTCCACGATGGTGTGAAGGCTCCTCTCTATTGGAGTGTATATGAGTATTGCATGTTGCAAAACGCTAAAGGTGTAAGCAACAACGATATGGATCTTACCTCCGACCAATGGGATGAACTTATAGACTATGTGGCTACCCAACTCAAGCCATCAGGCTATGACATGATTTGTACGGATGGTTTCATCCCAATGCTTTCCGAGGATGAGAGCGGTTACATGACTCATTATGGTTCTCAGGCTCTTAAGGATATTGCTGCCAAGTGTAAGGCGAAGGGCTTGAAACTGGGTGTCTATGACAATCCTCTCTGGATTCATGGTCCAAGAGAAACCAAGATAGAGGGTACGGAATACACATTCAACGACCTTTTCTATAATGGGGAGAACAAGGATAAGTTGTCTCATCCTACAGCCAAGGATATGTCTTTCTCTTGGGCTGTAGCCGAGAATCCCGGTTGCAAGGAGTATATCGATGGTTTCTTCAAGCATTACAAGGAGATGGGTGTAGAGTTCATCCGAATGGACTTCCTCTCTTGGTATGAGGATGGACAGGATCGCTACATGGGTGTCACAGGTCGTGGCTATGGTCGTGAGAACTATGCGCTTGCCATGCGTTATATCGCTGAGTCTGCCAAGAAATATGGTATCTTCACCTCACTGGTTATGCCTCACTTGTATGCCGATGCACAGGTAGAGAGCCTTTATGGTAACATGATTCGTATCGTGGCAGATACAGGTACTGGTGGCTGGTGGCACTGCTCTGCCCAGGACAAGGGAAAGTCTTATCGCACATGGCCTAACTGCATGAATATGTTTGATGGATTTACCTATTGGTCGCATATCAGTGGTCGCAACAAGGTGATTCTTGATGGTGACTTCATTCGCCTCAATACATTCGATACGGATGCAGAGAAGCAGACGGTAGTTTCCTTGCAGTTGATGGCTGGTGGCCCAGTCGCAGCCTCCGACCTGCCATCTACGATTGGCAATGACATGAAGTATTATACCAACGATGAGTTGCTCGCCCTCAACAAGGATGGTTTCGTGGGCAAGCCTCTCAGCGACAAGCTCAACGACAAGAACAATGAGATATGGTATGGACAGATGACCAATGGCGACTATGTGCTTGGTATCTTCAATCGCAATGACAACTCCGACCAAGTGACAGTTGATTTCAGTACGCTTGGCATACAAGGCACCAAACAAATCCGTGACCTTTGGGAGCATGAGGACGAAGGCAGTGGCTCTTCTATCACAGCTACTATTCCTGCTCATGGTTGTAAGATCGTAAGACTCAAGTAAAGTATATAATTTACCTAATTTTGTATCACAATAAATGAAAAGTAAACTGAATAAACTATGTGTAACGTCCCTCTCTCGTCTAGAGGGGCTGTTACCTCACCTTTTGTTAGGTTGCATGATGCTCCTTACTGCAAGTGCATCTGCCCAGAAGGTATCGTCTCCAGATGGTAACCTGAGTGTGGAGTTCTCGCTTACAGGCGATGGCGTTCCAACTTATCAAGTGTCATTCAAGGGAAAACAAGTCATCAAACCCAGTACATTGGGCATTGAGTTGGCTGAGGAGAACTCCTTGATGGATAAATTCCGCATCAACAAGACTTCTACATCTACCTTCGATGAGACATGGCAACCAGTATGGGGTGAGGAGAAAGAGATACGTAACCATTACAACGAACTTTTCGTTGAGATGGAGAAGCCTTCCAATGGTAGGTTTATGAATCTTCGTTTCCGTGTCTATAACGATGGTGTAGGTTTCCGCTATGAGTTTCCTCAGCAGCAGTTCCTTCCTTATTTCGTGGTCAAGGCAGAGCATACGCAGTTTGCGATGACTGGTGACCATAAGGCATGGTGGATTCCTGGTGATTATGATACTCAGGAATATGACTATACAGAATCAAAGCTTTCTGAAATCAGAGGTTTGTTGCAAGGAGCAGTGAGCAGCAATGCTTCGCAGACCATCTTCTCACCTACAGGTGTGCAGACCTCATTGCAGATGAAGACAGCTGATGGCATTTATCTCAATATCCATGAGGCTGCCTTGGTAGATTATTCTTGTATGCACTTGAATCTCGATGATAAGAGCTTGATTTTCGAGTCACAGCTTACTCCTGATGCGCAGGGCAACATGGCGCACATGCAGACACCATGCCATACGCCTTGGCGTACCATCATGGTAGTGGATGATGCACGCAAGGTGCTTGCCTCTCGCCTTATTCTCAATCTGAATGAGCCTTGCAAATATTCAGATACTTCATGGATCAAGCCTGTTAAGTACATTGGTGTTTGGTGGGAGATGATTGGTGGTGGCAAACAGTGGTCTTATACCAACGACCTACCATCTGTCAAATTGGGAGAAACCGACTATACCAAGGTAAAACCTCATGGTCAGCATCCTGCCAATACAGAGAATGTGAAGAAGTATATCGACTTTGCAGCCAAGAACGGATTCTCGCAGGTGCTTGTAGAGGGTTGGAATATAGGTTGGGAAGACTGGTTTGGCCACAGCAAGGACTATGTCTTCGACTTCCAGACCCCTTATCCAGACTTCGACATCAAGTATCTCAACGACTATGCTCACTCCAAGGGTGTTCGCTTGATGATGCATCATGAAACCTCAGCTTCTGTTCGCAACTATGAGCGTCATCTCGAAGCTGCTTACAGCTTGATGGATAAGTATGGCTACAATTCCGTGAAAAGTGGTTATGTAGGTAATATCATCCCACGTGGCGAGCACCACTATGGTCAGTGGCTCAACAACCACTATCTCTATTGTGTGACCGAGGCTGCTAAGCACCATATCATGGTCAATGCGCATGAGGCGACACGTCCTACAGGTCTTTGCCGAACCTATCCTAACTTGATTGGTAATGAGTCGGCACGTGGCACGGAGTATGAATCATTCGCAGGTAACAAGGCATTCCACACCACAGTATTGCCATTTACTCGTTTGCAGGGTGGTCCAATGGATTATACTCCTGGCATCTTGGAGGGTGATATGAACAAGATTGATCCAAGCAAGCATCATCATATTAACTCTACCTTGGCTCGTCAGTTGGCATTGTATGTTACGATGTACAGTCCATTGCAGATGGCAGCTGATATCCCAGAGAACTATGAGAAGTATGCAGATGCCTTCCAGTTTATCAAGGATGTAGCTATCGACTGGGATGAGAGTCGTTATCTTGAGGCTGAGCCTGGTCAGTATATTACCATTGCCCGCAAGGCTAAGGGCGAAGACAAGTGGTTTGTTGGTTGTACAGTGGGTGAGACTCCTCATCAGTCTACCCTGAAACTTGATTTCCTTACACTGGGCAAGAAGTATGTTGCTACAATCTATGCCGATGGCAAGAATGCAAGCTACAAAGCCAATCAGCAGTCATACGTCATCACTAAGCGTGTGGTAACCAATAAATCTACCCTTAAACTGAATGCTGGTGCAGGTGGTGGTTATGCCATCAGTATTTTGGAGAAATAATGATGATGAGAAAGTTTTTTCTCTTGCGTTTGGGTTGCAAGTATGGCTTTTCTTTGGCTCTGCCATTCGTCTTTGCGATGATGAGCCATGCTGCAACCATCTCTTCACAACTGTCGGTGGAGATGACAACCGACAAGGCTTGTTATACTCCAGGACAGGTTGTGGTGTTCAGTGCAAGTGGCAGTCTGCCAAGCAATGCCTATGTGCGCTACCGCCATGGTGCTATGGTGTTGGAGTCGCATAAGTTGTCGGATGTCATGAGCAACAACCGATGGACATGGACTCCACCTACTACCGACTACCAAGGTTATCTCGTGGAATTGTTTGCCAAGTCGAATGGGACGGAGATCGTGTTGGGAACAATAGCTGTTGATGTGTCAAGCAACTGGAAGCGTTTCCCACGTTATGGTTTTGTGGCGGATTTCAACAACTATGATGGTAGCATAGACAAGAACGCCAACATCAAGACTGAGATGGCTTATCTCAACCGTCTCCATATCAATGGTGTGCAGTTTCAGGATTGGCAGTGGATGCACCACAAGCCTGTAAAATTTAACAATGACGGCTCCCTCACACAATGGTATCAGGACATCAGCAACCGATGGGTGGGAGTGGAATATGTGAAAAACTACATCGCCGAGCAGCATAAGTATGGCATGAAATCGATCTTCTACGACCTATGCTTCGGCGCGTGGAAGGATGCCGACAAAGATGGCGTGAAGCCCGAATGGGCATTGCTGAAGAAAGATGCGTCGGGCCGCTTCTATCAAGATTATCACGGCCTGCCGTCGTCGTGGGCGAGCAATATCTACCTTCAGAACCCTGGCAACGAGGGGTGGATAAGCTACATGAAAGACCGCTGCGACGAGGTTTACAACAATTTCGGCTTCGACGGCTTTCAGGTCGACCAGCTCGGCAATCGTGGCGAGGTGTTCGACTGTAACCACCACAACGTGGTGCTCTACGAGGGCTATGAGCCTTTCCTCGCTGCCATGAAGACAGCGCATCCCGAGAAAACGCTTGTCATGAACGCTGTGTCGGGCTTCGGCACCGATTATATCGTGAAGGACAATGTCGACTTCTGCTATAACGAGGTGTGGGGCAACGGCAACGGCTATGGCGGAGCGCCAGAACAGGATTTTGCCAACCTCTACGACATCATAAAGGAGAACGACAAGTGCAGCAACCAACAGCGCCCCACGGTCTTCGCCGCCTACATCAACTACGACAAGGCGGGCAACGACAACCGGCCCGACACAAAGGTCAACACCCCTGGCGTGCTGCTTGCCGATGCTGTGATGTTTGCCCTCGGCGGCTCTCATCTTGAGATCGGTGACCACATGCTCATACGCGAGTATTTCCCTGCCGCCCCCTTGCAGATGGATGATGAGCTGAAGCAACGCCTTGTCCACTATTACGACTTCCTCACCGCCTACCAGAACCTCCTTCGTGGCACGTCGTTGGACCAGTCGGAGTTCAAGGCTGAGGTCACCACCTCTGGTTCCGATGTGGCCATAACCGCATGGCCGCCCAAGGCATACACCATGACAACGTTCGCAAAGAGGGTCGAAAACAAGGATGTTGTCCACTTCCTCAACTTCACCAACACCGACGACCTGTCGTGGCGCGATGTCAACGGCACGCGCCCCGCGCCAACGTTGAAGACCGACATACCCGTAACAGTAAAGGTCGCACGCCCTGTAGGCAAGTTGTGGGTGGCAAGTCCTGACATCGACGGCGGCGCCGTAAAGGAACTATCGTTCTCGCAAAGCGGTTCCGATCTCTCGTTCGTCCTTCCCTCTGTGGAATATTGGACCATGGCGGTGGTTGAATATAAAAATGTTGAGGACAATACAGAAGATGGAGTTTAAACAAATGAGGGCATTGCATAGAGCGTAAAAGATATTATTCATCCTCAAAAGTCTTCAGATGCCAATAACTCAACAATATATAATTGCTACAACCTTGCTGGCATTAGTGTGCATTCATCAAACAAAGGAATACATGTGGAAAAAGGGAAAAAGGTTGTTGTAGAATTTATTAATGAAGATTGATTTCTTTTCAATAACTGACAACTAACATTTTATAAAAACTTAAACCGTTAAATTATGAGAATTATGAATTTTACTCGTCGAGTGTTGAGTTGCGTTCTGTTCGCAGCGTGTGTCATGACAGCCAACGCTGTAGAGCGTCTGATGGTGGTTGGTGACGGTGTGTGGGGCGGTTGGTCGATTTCCAACAGCATCGTGATGTTTAACACAGCAGAGCAGCCCGACGTATGGAAGGCTACCGTAAGCCTCAAGGCCGATGCCGGCTTCAAGTTTCTTACCGAGGCATGTTGGGGCGGTCTTGAGTTTCGTGCCGGCGACAACGACGTTGTGCTTAACAGCGGTGTGGCTACAGCCCTCGTGTCGTCAGACAACGACAACGGCAAAGACTGCAAGTTTAAGGTGAGCGAGAAAGCTAACTATGACATCGTGTGCGATCTTGCAAACAATAAGGTTACGGTCACCAAGGCTGCTTATCAGAACCATGAGATTAACCACCCCGCTCTGTGGATGATCGGTAGCGCCACACACGGCAACTGGAGTCTTAGCGATGGCATCTTGCTCGTTCAGGATGCTGCCAACCCATGCGTGTTCTCCGCTACCGCCGACCTCGTGCCTGGTGAGATGAAGGTCGCTGTCAACAAGTATGGCGATTTTGACCAGACCTTCTATCTTCGTGACCTTTCAGATGACACCAAGATGGTGTTTGGCGGCGACGACAACAAGTGGAACATCGCCGAGGCAGGAACCTATGACGTTAAGGTAGATGTTGCGGCCATGACCATCTCTATCCAGAAGCACACTCCTTCAGGCATCGGTGTCGTGAAGGGCACAACCGCGGCTCCCGCAGCCTATTACACCATCGCCGGTGTGAAGAGCAACGCTGCCGCAAAGGGCCTCACTATCGTTGTCGACAACAACGGCAAGGCTCGCAAGGTAATGAAATAAAAAAGTGGCGTGAAAACGCTTCACATAGATTGTTGAGCTGACAAAAAAAGCCCGATTGCAGACAACGCTTATCTGTTGTTGTCGGCAATCGGGCTTTCTTATTGTCTTCGTAAAAAATCTTATTTGTTTTTCTTCCTTATGGTTGGAGGCTGTGCAAGCTCTGTCTTTTTAATGTTTGCACAGCTCCGTCTTTAATTCCACGTTTTTAAATGACCGTGCACAGCTTCATGACGTCTTGTTCGAAGGTGTCGCGATTTATGGCCTTGCTCTTCACCGATGAGCGATAGTTGTAGATGGTGCGGGGGGTGTAGAACAGCAGGGCCGATATCTCGCTGCTCTCGGTCACGCCAAGGCGCACGAGGGCGAAGATGCGAAGCTCTGTGGTGAGCAGCGACACGCCCTTGCGGGGCAGAATCTTGGCATCGGGCAGAAGCAGCTCGTTAAACTCGTCCACAAAAGTGGGGTAGAGGTCCAGGAACGCCTTGTCGAAACGATGTAGGAACGAGGCGGCATCCTCGTCCGACATCTTCGACGATGAGGCCATGGACAGCAGTTCCTTTATCTGGTTTGCCTTGATCTTGCGCTTGACCAGCAGTTCAAACTTTGCCAGACGGTCAATGAAGTTGGCGCAGAGGTCGATATACAACTTTGCCAGATGCTCCCGTCGGCGGTTGGTGTCGAGCAGCCGGTCGTTGAGCGTGTGCAACCGGTCGTTGAGCGACGTAAGCTCGCTGTTTTTCTCAGACAGCTCGCGGCGCTTCGTGTTGAGTTGTCGGTTCTGCTTCATGAAGAAATAAACAAACACGATAAGGATGATGGCCAGGGCCGACACGCCGAAGGTGGAAATTCGCAACATGGTGTTGCGGCGTTTCATCAGTTGCTTGTAGGCTCCCACGATGACAGGCAGCTTCTGCGATATTTCTATTATGCGCAAGCGGTTGTTGAACAGTTTCGCGTCTTCCATCGCGAGGTTTATGTAGCGTTCAGCCCTCTCCATGTTGTCCTCGCCCTGCTGATAAAGGAACATGGCAAGGTCTTGCAGCGCCATGTTCTCGCGCGTGCAGTTGAGCAGGTCGCTATGCGCTGCTTCGATAAGATAATACTCGTAGTGCTCCATGTCGCCCTTCGCGCTGTAGTTGTGAGCCACGGCATTTGCCGCCATGGCATATTCGCGGGCATCATGAGGCGTGGAGCGGAGCACGCGGAAATAGCACTCAAGGGCGTTTCTGTTGTCGTGCTTCACATAAATATAATATTCGCC
>OIZX01000861.1_pt1 | contig 18123 bp, 16 predicted proteins | sample 1588621 | NCBI WGS metagenome assembly OIZX01 (sample SAMN03283276) | human gut metagenome | biome: human-associated habitat; material: feces | host: Homo sapiens | place: Peru | collected 2012 | reverse complement strand
CGGACTACGACGAATCCGTCATCGACAAGATCAACGCCGCCGTCGCCGAAAAGGAGAAGGGCAACGCCAAGGGAGGCGGCAATGCCGCGCCTGATCAGAACGCCGCCGACGATGTGGATGAGCTGCTCCCCGCCGCGATCGACGTGGTCATGGAGACGGGTCAGGCGTCCGTCTCGATGCTCCAGCGCCGCTTGAAGCTCGGCTATTCGCGCGCGGCGCGTATCGTCGACGAGATGGAGACGCGCGGCATCGTGGGCCCGTTCGAAGGCTCGAAGCCCCGCCAGCTGCTTATCACGAAAGAGCAGTGGCAGGAGCTCAAGATGAAGGGCGCCTACGGCGCGACGCCGCCGGAAGCGGAAGAGCTTCCGCCGCCGGACGAGGAAAACTGAACAAAGCGAAAGCACCGCAGATGAAATTCATCTGCGGCGCTTTTTTGCGCGTGTTTGGTTCCCCGCACACAGGAGTCGCATAGACTGTTGGGGAAGAAGAAATGGGGGAGGAGATCGACATGGCCTATTCCGACAGGGAGCTGCTCGCGCGCCTCATCGAGTGCGAGGCGGGCGGCGAGGGCGAGAATGGGATGAAAGCCGTGGCGAGCGTCGTGATGAACCGTGTGCGCTCGACGGGCGGCGAATACGCGCGCGTGGGGCAGGGCAGCATCCGCAAAATCATCTTTCAGCCGGGGCAGTTCGTCTGCGCGAGCGAGACCGAGCGCGGCAGCTACAACCCGCAGAACATCTACAACATGCGTCCGACCGAAATTCATTACGAGATCGCGGACTGGGCCATCGCGGGCAACCGATTGCACGGCCTTGGAACGGCGCTGTGGTTCTTTAACCCGTTTTCGCCGTCCTGCCGCGCGAATTTTCCTTCAAATGTGGGGACGTTCGTCATGCGTATCGGCGACCACTGTTTTTATAACCCCACCGCCGCGTATTACGACACCTGAGAAAAGCAAATCAGCAGCAACGGGAAAGGGAGAGGACGTTTTTATGATCCAGATGGGAAAAAGCATGCCGTGCCTTTATGAGCAGATGGCTGCCGTGCCCGCCATGGCGAGCGCGCAGCAGAGCGGCGAAGGTCACGTCAGCCAGAGCTATGAGCAGATGCTCGGCGGTTCGGCGGGGGCGGGGAGCGTAACACTCGTGCCGCAGAACCACGCGGAAGGGCAGTTCCAGCCCACGCCCGACGAGATCGAAGAGTCTCGGACGGTCGACAAGATGGCCTACAATTCGTGGAAGGGGATGCTCGCGCGCAACATCGGCCGTGCGGTCATCGTGAGCTTTCTTGTCGGCTCACAGCATACGGTCGTGGCGACGGGAACGCTGCGGGAGGTCGGAAACGACTACATTACGATCTATCACCCGGGGCGCAGTGCCTATCTCACGGCCGATCTGTATTCCATTCGCTTTGTAGAGTTTCCGCAAGGGGACGCGGTGCTCACGATCAATTAAAAAGGGACGCTTTCGCGTCCCTTCATTTTTGCTTTTGCGTTCGCAGACGCAAAGAATTTTGATCGTCGATCGCCGCGACCAGCGCGTGGCGATCGACACCTCTCGCTCCGCGCGTGTCGCAGCCGCCAGCGGCGGCAAGGCACAAAAGCGGAGTGTGGCCTTTCTCAAAAAAGCGGCTTTACCGCTTTTTTGAAGTACTTAGAATCTTCTTCTCCGGCCGCGGTAGCCGCTGCCGGCTCTGCCGCGGCGGCGGTGGCCGTAGCGACGACGGCGGGAGAACATCGTCACATAGACGACGAGCGCGACGATCAGCAGTACGACCACGATCAACAGAATGCGGACGAGCGGCTTTGCAAAAAAGTCAGACACCCTGCGCTGCGCCGTCAGGAACCACGAGGCCGATACATCGTTCAGCGCTAAGAGGTCCGTCTCGGCGTAGACCTTACCATTGTAGGAGAGCGTCAGCTTGCCGAGCACGTCGCCCGCGGAAACGGGCGCGTCGACCGTGTCGTTCGTGAGCGTCACGGTGCGCTCAAGCATGTCGGGCTCGACATTGTCGGGCAGCAGGCAGGCGATATCCTCCGCCGCGTGGGTCGAAACGTAGCTCGCCTCGCTCGAAAGCGCGACGGGCACCTCCTGCACAAGGTCGGAGGAGGAGAGAATGTCGCGGAGGACAAAGTTGTCAAAGCCCCAGTCGAACATGCGCGACGTTTCGGAGAAGCTGCGCGTCTGGATGGTCACACCGTCCTCGAGCGTCACGCGCTCTGCGCCCAGCACCACGCTGATCATGTGGCGGCTGCCGCGCAGGGCGGACGAAATGAGGCAGTAGCCCGCCTCGGGTGTCGAGCCGGTCTTGATGCCCTGCGCGTCGCGGTACACATAACCGCGGGCGCGCCAGTTGGAGATGAGAAAGTTCGTCGAATGCAGCTCACGCGGCTTGTCGGTCATGTTCGTGGCGGGCACGGTGTAGCTCTTGGAGTTGCAGATCTCCATGAATTTGTCATGCTTCAGCGCCTCGCGCGTGATGAGGTAGAGGTCCCACGCAGTCGTGTAGTGCTGGGAATTGTGAAGACCCGTGGCGTTGGCGAAGTGCGTGTGCTCGCAGCCAAGCTCCGCCGCGCGCTCGTTCATGCGCGCGACAAAGGCGTCGACCGAGCCGTAGAGCGTTTCGCCCAAAATGTTGCACGCCTCGTTCGCCGAGACGATGAGCATGCAGTTGAGCAGCTGCTCGACCGTCATCGTTTCGCCGGGGACGATGTTCGCCGTGCTGCCGTCGCTCGACAGCCCCTCGAACGCCGATTCCGTCGCAGTGACGGAGTCGGTCAGCGCGATCTTGCCCTCGTCGATGGCTTCAAACACCAGCAGCGCGACCATCACCTTTGTGAGTGACGCGGGGAAGTTCTCCTGATGGGCGTTTTTCTCATAGAGAATTTCGCCCGTGTCGGCCTCGATGAGAAGGCCGGCCTTCGCGTCGAGGTCAAAGTCCTCATAGGCGTCGGCGCTCGTGAGCGAAAAGAGCGGGAGCAGGAGCGCAAAAGACAAAAAAAGTGAAAACAAGCGGCGTTTTTTCATGGAAATATACCTCGTTGTATGATACAATCAAATAGAATACAGTGAAGAGGAGCGCGCCGTTCGGCACGCTTCGACATCAGTATAGCAAAAAAGGCAGGCGAGCGCAACCGTGGAAAAGCAAGAAAAGAAAACCAAAGTCAGCGGCGTCTACCTTGTGCTCGCCGCGCTGACGGTGCTGTTCGCCGTTTCGCTCGTTTTTCTGCACAAAACGGCCTACGAGGGTGCCTCGCACGGGAATTACACCGTGACGACGCAGGACAAGACCGACGAGATCACCGCGCCCACGCGCGTTGTGACGCTTGTGAACGTCAATACCGCGACGGCGGAGGAGCTTGAAACGCTGACGGGCATCGGCCCGTCGCTCGCGCAGGCGATCATCGACTACCGCGCAGAGCACGGCGATTTTACGGCGGCGGAGGACCTTTTGAACGTCAAGGGCATCGGAGAGGCGAAGCTCGAGGGATTCCGCGCGGAGATCACATTCACGGAGGAGGATGGCAATGAAAATTCTGGTGGTTGACGACGAGCAGCTTCTCGTCAAGGGCATGAAATTCAATCTGGAAAACGAGGGCTACACGGTCGAGACCGCCTACGACGGCGCGACCGCCATCGACATGGCGAAAAGCGGCGGGTTCGACCTCATCATCCTCGATCTGATGATGCCGCAGGTGGACGGGCTGACGGCCTGCATGCGCATCCGCGAATTTTCCAATGTGCCCATCATCATGCTGACCGCCCGCAGCGAGGACGCCGACAAGATCATCGGCCTTGAGTCCGGCGCGGACGACTATATCACAAAGCCGTTCAACATCTTAGAGCTCAAAGCGCGCATCCGCGCGCTGCTGCGCCGCGCGAACGCCGCACCGCAGCAAAAGCAGCCTGAAACGCTCCTGTTGACCGCGGGCGGCATCACGCTCGACCCCGAGCAGCGCGTCGCCGTCAAAAACGGCGAGATCGTCGAGCTCACGGCCAAGGAATACGACCTCATCGAGCTTCTTGTCAAGAATCCGCGCCGCGTTTACTCGCGCGAAAATCTGATGGACCTCGTCTGGGGCTACACCTACGCAGGCGACTACCGCACAGTGGATGTGCACATCCGGCGGCTTCGCGAAAAGCTCGAGGAAAACCCCGCCGCGCCGCAGCACATCCTGACCAAATGGGGCGTGGGGTACTACTTGAAGGACTGATTTCCCACTAAAAGAAAGAGAAGGGGGGCAGCGCCGTGCAGATGCATGCGAGCCTGCAGCGAAAATTCAGCTTCAGCTATATCGCCATCATTCTGGCGGTGCTGATCCTGCTGAACACGTATCCGCTCATCACGTCGGAAAACCTGACGTTCCGCTCTAAGCAGAGCTCGCTGCAGGGCAGCGTCTCGGTGATGGTGACGGCGCTCTCCGGCCTTGAGGAGCTGAGCGAGGAAAACGTCGCGGGTGCGATGACGCTCGTGGAGGAGACGGGCATCTCCCGCGTGCTTGTGACGGACGCCTCGGGCCGCGTGCTGTATGACACGCGCGAAACCGACGGCGCGATCGGCCGCTACGCCTTTTATACAGAACTTGTGCAGGCGCTTCGCGGGGAGGACGTCTTTTACACCGAATTTTCGGACAAGGCGTTCAAAAGCCGCGCGGCCTCGCCGGTCATCTACCACAGCCAGACCATCGGCGCGGTGTATGCCTACGAATACGACACCGAGCAAGCGGAGCTGCTGCTGTCCCTGCAGCGCAATCTCCTGACGATTTCGGCGGTCGTGCTGGTGTTCGCCGGCGGGATCAGCGTACTCTTATCCCGTGTGCTGACGCGGCGCTTCGGCGTACTGACCGACGCCATCCGCAAGATGCGCGAGGGCTCGTACAGCCACCGCGCCGAGGTCGGCGGGCACGACGAGATCAGCGAGCTCGCCGCCGAGTTCAACGACATGGCTGACCGGTTGCAAACGACGGAGGACGCGCGCCGCCGCTTCGTGTCGGACGCGAGCCACGAGCTCAAAACGCCGCTGGCGGGCATCAGGCTTCTGTCCGACTCCATTTTGCAGACGGAGAACATGGACGCGCAGACCGTGCGCGAATTTGTCGGTGATATCGAGCAGGAGTCCGAGCGCCTGGCGCGCATCACGGAAAATCTGCTGCGATTGACGCGCCTGGACAGCGGCATGCTGCCCGAGGCGCAGCGCGTCGACCTCTCGTCCGTGATGGCGCGCGTGGTGCGCATGCTGCGCCTTGTGGCCGAGGAAAAGCAGGTCGACCTCTCATATGAAATTCGCCGCGAGGGACAGACCCTTGCGAGCGAGGATGAAATTCACGAAATCATCTACAACCTGACGGAAAACGCCATCAAGTATAACCGCCCCGGCGGCTTTGTGAAGCTGCTGCTCGCGGGGGATGAAAAGGACTGCCTTCTCACTGTCAGCGACAATGGCATCGGCATTCCGGAGGGGGACATGCCCCGCATTTTCGACCGCTTCTACCGCGTGGACAAGATGCGCTCGCGCGCCGCGGGAGGTACAGGCCTTGGCCTTTCCATCGCCGCCGACACGGCGCGCCGCCGCGGCGGCAGCATCGAGGTCCGCGCCCGCGAGGGCGGCGGCACGGTGTTTACCGTGCGCCTGCCGCGCTGCGAAGAGGGAGGGGATGAGACATGAGAAGACGTCTTTCCCTGACTGCGGCATTAGTCCTCCTGCTTTCGCTTCTCTGCGCCTGCGCGGCCCAGCACGCGCAGGAGATGGACGAAAACGGCTACGAGCTCTATTTTCTCAGCGATCCCAACTCCGCGGGCGGCGGCGACGCCATCCGCACGCAGGAAAAGCGTCTGACGCTCGACGGCGCGATGGAGACCGAAGACTGTGTCCGCGCGCTGATGGAGGCGCTGCTCGCAGGGCCCGACGAGCCGTCGCTCTCGTCGCCCATCCCGGAGGGAACGGCGCTCAAGTCGCTCAAGGTGTCGGGCCGCCGCGCGCAGATCGACTTGAGCGCACAGTATGCGCGCCTGACGGGCATCGACCTGTCGCTCGCTGACTACTGCATCACGCTGACGCTGACGCAGCTGCCGAATGTGAACGCTGTGAGCATCACGGCGGACGGGCGCGAGCTGCCGTACCGCGAGACGCAAGTGCTGCTCTCGGCGGATACGCTGCTTTCCTCGCGTGAGAGTGGCCTGCGGCCGATCACCGTGTCGCTTTATTTTCTCGACAGCAAGACAGGCGAGCTGCGCGCCGAGCAGCAGACGCTCGCGCTCTACGAGGGCCAGACGCGCGTGAACGCGCTGCTCGAAGCGCTCGCGCAGGGGCCGGAGGACGATTCGCTCGTCTCGCTCCTGCCGGAGGACTTTGCGGTCATCTCCTCTCGCATCGAAAACGGCGTGTGCTATCTGAATCTCCCTGCGAGCGGCTCACTGCCGGAGAACGAGGCGGAGCGCGATTTGATGCTGAGCGCGCTCGAGCAGTCCATTTTGTCGCTCGGCGGCGTGGACGAGGTGCAGTTTTTGATCGAAGGCTCGGCCGAGCCCGACGGCTACCGGTAAAAAAGGCCCTCCGCAGAAATGCGGAGGGCCTTATCATATCTTGCGCTATTTTACGCTCACTCGCGCGCGAGCATCGCCGCGCCGATCACGCCCGCGCGGTAGCCGAGCGTGCAGAGCTCGATGCGCGTGTGCGAGACGGCATAGCGCGAGCCGAACGAACGCTCGCGCACTCTTTCGCGCAGCGGCAGGAGCAGCGCGTCGCCCTGATTTGCTACGCCGCCCGAGAGGGCCAGCACTTCGGGGAAGAAAATGTTGACAAGATTTGTGAGCCCGCAGACCAGATGCTCGATGTAGTCCTCCACGACCTGCGCGCCCGCCTCGTCGCCGCGCTCCTTGGCGAGAAACGCTGTGCGGCCGTCGACACCGCCCTGCTCCGCGGCGATCGCGTGCAGCAGGCTCTCGGGGTGCGCGGCCATGGTGCGCTTCGTGTCGCGGATCAGCGCCGTGGCGGAGGAGTAGGCCTCGAAGCATCCGCGGCTGCCGCAGGTGCACTCTTCGCCGTTTTCCGCGATGACCATGTGGCCGATCTCGCTCGCCGCGCCCGTGTAGCCTGTCAGGAGCTTGCCGTCGAGCACCACGCCGCCGCCGACGCCCGTGCCGAGCGTGACGACGATGGTGCTCTCCGCGCCGCGGCCGCAGCCGAACAGCGCCTCGCCCAGCGCCGCGGCGTTTGCGTCGTTGCCGAGGTGGATGGGAAGCGCAGTGTGCGCGCGCAGCGCGCTTCGCAGGTCGAAGTTTACAAAGTTCAGGTTTGCCGCAAAGCGCACGATGCCGCTCGCGTCGTCCACCGTGCCGGGGCAGCCGACGCCCACGCCGCCGACGGTGTCCTCGCCGATAGAGAGCTGCGCGATGACCTGACCGATGCGTCCCGCGACCGCCTCGGGGCCGAGATCGACGCGCGTCGGGATAGAATGCTCCTTTAAGATCTCGCCCTTCGCGCTCACGAGTGCGCCCTTGATGTTCGTGCCGCCGAGGTCGATGCCGATATAGTTCATAAAAATGCCCTCCCGGGTGAAATGTGTCCTCATTGTATGCCGCGGCGACGGAAAATGCAAGAGCTCGCACGGGGAAGAAAAAAGTTTCTTAAAAAAATCATAAGGGTGAAACTTTTTGAGAAATTTCTCGTCTAAGAGAGTGTACGGAACGAAAAAAGCTCCGCATAATCAAGATGGAAAGAAGACGATGAAAGGAGAAACAAAATGAACCGCTGGGGACTAATGAGTGCCCTCGCACTTGCCGCCGCGCTGCTGCTCGCAGGCTGTGGAGGCGACTGCGGGCTTGACGATGACGACAGCGCCGACGAGCTGCAGATCACCTACGAAGACATCTGTGAGAGGAATAAGATCTCCGCGCTGCTTGAACGGCACAAGGTGGTGACTATTGTACGGGAGAGCACAGACAGCAGCAACGGCGGTCAGGACGTCAAGAGCACTGACCAGTACACGCGCGACGAAGAAGGCCGGCTGCAAAGCTGGAGCCACGGCTGGTATTATGATGAGTACGGCGCAGACGATATTTATAGCGTGAATGTCTGCCTGGATGAAGTGCCGGACGGTATGTGCATTATCGCTGGAACAAATGATGACGGCAGCGCTCGAATTGCCAGTGTGATCGCCTGCGGAACGGATGAGTGGTACGAAGAAAGTACCGCGCGGGAACCGTTTTTGCCCGTGGCCGGTGACGGTATCACGGTGGAGGCCGAAGAGCCGTATGAGCAGGACGGCCAGCTCGTGTTTCCGATCAAACATTATATCACCGACGATGACACTGACTACTCGCTGCGATGGCTCTATGTCGATCCAACCTCCGATGACCTGATATCGATCAAGTCGGAGCGACACAGAAAAGACTTGCAGGGAAAAGACACCTGCTTTGCCACGGGAAGCTATACGTTCAGCTATGATCGCCCTTATGAACCGGAGGAAGACCTCTACGCGCTGATGCTGTCGGACGATGTTCCCAAGCATGAAATCACGCTCGTGTGGGACCCGGGCACCGCGCAGGAGCACGAGCAGCACTTTACCGTGCCGAGCGCAGCGTACTTTTCCCCAGAGAGTGGTAAGGGCGTCATGCTTTACTACGACGCCGCCATGACGCAGGAGTATCAAACCCCTGAGATCGAGTGGCCGGACGGCGGCAGCACGACCGTCTATGTGAAAAGCGGCGATCAAGACTGACGGGAGATGAGAGAGGAGAGCACACCATGAAAAGCTGGAAGAGAGCCGTCACCGTTGCTTTATGCGCTGCGAGCTTACTCGCAGGCTGCGGAGGCGACTACGGGCTGAGTGATGACGACAGCGCCGATGAGCCGCAGATCACGCTCGAGCAGATCCGTGCCGCGAATGATCCGCGATCCCTGCTCGAAAAGCACGGCGCTGTGACCGTGACCGTGCAGGAGAGCGACCAGAATGACGCCGTGACGTATACGGCGAAGTTTCAGTACACCCGTGGTGTGGAGGATGTGCTGGCCTGGTATCATTGCCGGTACACCGAAAACAGCACCAGCGGCAAGAGCGAACTGTGGAGCGAGGCGAACGGAACGATGGATGCTGCGCGTATGGAAAGCGACAGCACCGAGGACCTAAGCCTGAGCATTTACCTTGAGGGAAAGTATGAGCAGTACGTTCTCGACATGATCCCCCGATGCCCTGCTTTGGAAGAGGATGTGGAGCAGACGGTCGACAGCTGCAGCGAGCAGGACGGCGAGCTGCTGCTCTCTGTTACCGCGCGTTATCTGGCTTCCGATGGAGATTATTACACGGTGCACTACCGCGTTGACCCTGCGACGAATGAGGTGCTGGAGGCGTCAGTGACGGACTACATTAAAAAGGAAAGCGGCGAGGTATCCAAGCTGCATACGACGCTCTACCGCTGGAGCTACGACGAGCCCTATCAGGCAGAGCGCAATGTGATGAACGAGGTTCTGTTTTCGACGGACAGCAAGGAGGACGTCTGCGATCTGACGTACTTCTATCCCGCGCCGGGCTCGGAGAAGGGCTGGGACGTCTGGGAGAACGGCTGGAGCGTCAGCGAGATCCGCGTGGCGCATGGCACGCGCATCCTCTTCCTCGACAGTGCGGATCTCGCACTTTATGCGGACAGGGAGCTGACCAAGCCCATCGACTTCTACGACGGCGTCGACACGAGCGGCGAGAGCGCAACGGTCTATATCGTGCCGCTGGAAGAAAACCGTTAAAAGAATTTGAAACGCGGGCGTGAGTCCGCACCCAAATAAGGAGGAAACCAAGGTGAAAAACTGGAAGAAAGCAGGCATTGGCGCGCTTTGCGTGATGAGTCTGCTCGCGGGCTGCGGCATGCAGGGCGGCAAGGACGATGGGAACGGCGGCAAGGATGACACGCCGATGGACGTGACGCTCGAAACACTGCGCGAGGTCAACGATCCGTGCGTACTGCTTGCAAAGTACGACGCCGTGACCGTGAACATTCAGGGCGCCGACCGGGACGGCGAGGTGACCTACACCGCAAGATTGCAGTACACGGACGGGGGTGACGGATCGATCCTCATGTCCTCGCACTACAACTATACCGCCAACAGCGGCCCGGGCGAGGATGAGCTGTGGTGCCAGGGGAACGGCAGCCTGTACGCCACGAGCATGACGAGCGACGACACCGCGAGCCTGAACATCTATCCCGTTCCGGGCGAGGGGACAGAGTATCTCCTTGACATACTGCCGCAGTGCGCCGATCCCGCCGCCAAAAACGCCGAGGAAACGCTCGACGAGCGCAGCGAGCAGGACGGCGCAGTGCTGCTCTCGACCACCACGCGCTTTGACGATCAGGACGACTACTACTATACCACCCTCTACTACGCCGATCCCGAGACGGGCGAGCTGCTTGCCATGTCCGTGACCGACTACATCGAGGACGGCGAGGGCGGCGCGACGGAGATGGGCACGACACTCTACAACTGGAGCTACGATGAACCCTACAAAACAGAACCCTACAAGTCAGGCCGCTACCTTCTGAACGATGTCGTGTACGCGACGGACGACACGAGACCCGCCTGCCTGCTGACGGTCTGCCTCCCCGCGAAAGAAGGGGGCGAAGACTGGTGGGTGAATGAATACCATGTGGCGAGGGGGACGTATGTCAACATCTGTTGCCGCAGCGGTTGCACCCTCTACGCGGACGCGGCGCTGACGCAGCCCCTCGACGACACCGTGTCCATCGACACAAATGGCGAAGAGATGACGGTCTACGTCGTGCCCGACGTGCCGATGAACTGAGCGTAAAAGCGCGAAAAGCGGCGGATCAAAAAATCCGCCGCTTTTTTTCAAAAAGGATGAAACATTTTTCGATAAATTTCGTCTAAATAATACAGGAAAAGGCTCGGTGCGAGAATTAAGGAACTCTTAAATAATTTGTAACCAAATCGCGCCTGATTGTAACGACTTCCTCATAAGATGAGATTATAATGGACCCAAGATTAAAATTGAGGAGAAACTGCGATGGCAAATGACCAGAAGCCCGTCATTTCGGTGCGAAAGCTCCGAAAGGTGTACATGATGGGGCAGGAGCACGTGGTCGCACTGCACAATATTGACCTCGACATCCCGCGGGGCGAGGTGTGCTGCATCTTCGGCACGTCCGGCAGCGGCAAATCGACGCTGCTCAACCAGCTGGCGGGACTGGAAAAGCCCACGCGCGGCGTGGTGCGCATCGGCGGCGTGCCGATCTCACAGCTCAACGAAAATCAGCTCGCGGCCTTCCGGCAGAAGCATATCGGCTTCGTCTTCCAGTCCTACAACCTGCTGCCGGAGCTGACGGCGGCGGAAAACGTGGCCATGCCGCTGATGTTCAAGGGCATCGACCCGGATGTGCGGCTGCTGGAGGCGAAGAAAATGCTCTGCCGCGTGGGACTGAAGGACCGCATGGACCACTTTCCGAACCAGATGTCCGGCGGACAGCAGCAGCGCGTGGGCATCGCGCGCGCGTTCGTCACGCATCCCGAGGTCGTGTTCGCCGACGAGCCGACCGGCAACCTCGACTCGAAGACGACGAAAGAGGTCATGCACATGATCCGCGGCTTTGCCAAGCGCTTCCACCAGACGATCGTGCTCGTCTCCCACGATCCGGAGATGACCGAGTATGCCGACCGCATCGTCACGCTCATCGACGGCAGGATCGTCAGCAACGTAGAAAATCAGGTCAAGGCGGAGATCGACGCCGCACCTTACATCGAATAACGGAGGAAATCGAACATGAAACGCATCTCAAGATCCCTGCTCTCGCTCTGCCTTGCCCTTGTGCTGTGCGCAGCGCTGCTGCCTGTGAATGACGCCAAAGCGACGGGCGGAGGCACGACGGCACGGACGGGAACCAGCTTTCTGATCACCGGCTACCGGGCCAGCAGAAGCAGCATTTACACCGGCGATACGGTGGACATCACGGTCTACTTATCCCGCACGGACGGCAGCAACGATTCGATCCGCGTCGTGCGCGGCCTTGACAGCTTTCAGGATGGCACGGCGAGCGCTGTTGCAAGCGGACAGAACGGCGAATATACCGTTACGTTCACCGGCCTGACCTACACCGGCGACAGCGGCAAGCAGCTTGCCTTTACCATTTATTATGAAGGCAACGGCGGCGGCTATCAGGACGGCAACACCGTTCCGGTGCGCGAGTGCGTGCCCTACACCGAGCCGAAGCCCGCCCCCGAGCCGACGCCGGAAACGATTCCCGAGCCGCGCGCCGTCTTCAACTCCGACGGCACGAGCACGTCTATTGCCGCGGGCGAGACGAAGACCATCACCGTTTACATCCAGAACGCCGGCACGACCGCCATGCGCGACCCTATCCTGACGCTCAAATCCTCCGGATCGCTTCTCATCATGGGCAGCCAGGACTACATGCTCGACGATATCCGCGCGGGCCGCGACACGGCCGTCACTGTGACGGTCAAGGCGCCCGACAAGATCGAGTCCCAGATGCAGACGATCGACGCGAGCCTGTCGTTCTACTATGACAACGGCACGCAGCTCACCGGCGGCAGCGCCAGCGGCAGCGTGAACGTTCTCTCCACCGTTACCAAGGATACGAAGGACGAGGAGACCATTGCGAGCCCCACGCCCATCGTCATTCTCTCGAAGTACAACTACGGCGGTTCGTCCGTTGCGGCGGGCTCAAGCACGAACCTGAGCTTCTCGTTCACGAACACCAGCAAGACCATCAAGATCGAAAACGTCATGGTCACCGTCACCGGCGGTCAGGACCTGATGCTCAACGGCTCGACGAACACGTTCTACTTTGAATCTGTCGCCGCGAGCGGCAGCAAGACCGTCACCGTGCCGATGAAGGCCGCACAGCTCATCAGCGCCAGCGCGCAGGGGGTGCAGATCGCCGTCACCTATGAGTATGTTGACCAGAACGCAAGAAAGTCGGGCAACGCCACGCTGTCGCTGAGCGTGCCGCTCTACCAGCCCGACCGCTTTGAGCTGAGCGAACCCAAGACCTCCTACACCGGCTACGTCGGCGAGGAGACGAGTCTGACGATCGACTATGTCAACAAGGGCAAGAGCGCCATCAGCAACGTTGAGGCGACCATCTCCGGCGATATCGACACGCCGACGGCCTATCAGCGCGTCGGCACGATCGACGGCGGCAAGAACGGCACCATCGCCTTTGCCGTGACCCCGCAGCTGGAGGGCGAGAATCAGGTCAAGATCGTCATCACCTACGAGGATTCCAACGGCAACACGAAAGAGCGTGTATTTGAAGCCACGGTCGAGGCCATGGCCTATGAGCCGTCTGACCCCGGCACGGACGATCCCGGCATGATCGACCCCGAGCCGCAGAGCACTTTCCCGTGGAAGTACGTCATCATCGCGGCAGTTGCCGCGCTCATCGTCCTTCTCATTGTGCTGCGCATCCGCAAGAAAAAGGCCAAGCAGAAGGCCGAGCAGGCCCTCTGGGACAAGTGGGACGAAGAGGAGATCGCCGAAGAGAAGAAGGAAGCAGCGGACGCCGCGGCGAAGGAGACTGCGGCCACGGGTGCTGAGGAGCAGAACAAATGAGATTCGCAGACATCCTGAAAATGTGCTTTGACAGCCTGTCACGGCGCAAGGGGCGCACGATCCTGACGGTGCTGGGCGTGTTCATCGGTTGCACGTCCATCATCGTGATGGTCTCCATCGGCGCGGGCATGCAGGAGTCCTACGATCAGATGCTCAAAAATATGGGTGACCTCTCCATCATCGAGGTCTACCGCGGCTACAACCAGAATACCGGCACGCAGACGGAGAGCAAGCTCGACGAAAAGGCGGTCGAGAGCTTCCGCGAGATCGCGGGCGTGCAGGCCGTCATGCCCAAGGCAACCCTTGATAACTACAACACTTCGTTTAAGGCGGGCATCAACGATCGCTACAGCGCCGCCTGGGGCAACTTTGCCGGCATTGACGTGAGCGCCCTTGAGGACATGGGCTATGAGTTGGTCGCGGGCCGCTACCCAGAAAGCAGCGACGAGGTGGTCGTGGGCCAGTATTTTGCCTATAACTTTAAGGATACCCTGATGCCGGACGGCAGAAATTATGTCAACCGCTATACCTGGGACGAAAACGGCAATATCGACACGGAAAATGTCCCCGACCCGTTCTTTGACCCGCTCAAGACGGACGTGAAGATGCTCCTGACCTCCTGGGACGACTCCGGCAATGAGACGACGCCCTACAGCGTCGATCTCAAGGTCGTCGGCGTTCTGAAGGAAGATCAGGGCAAGGGCTACGAGACGATCGAGGGCGTGATGATGGACATCAATGCGCTCAAGGCGCTTATTCAGGACCTGACCGGCAAGACCGACACGAAGTTCGAGTATTCGTCCATCAACGTCAAGGCGGAGAGCCTCGACGCCGTGGCGGATGTGGAGCAGGCCATCAAGGACCTTGGCTACGGCACATACTCCATGCAAAGCATGCGCGACGAGCTCAACAAGCAGACCCGCCAGATCGAGCTGATGCTCGGCGGTCTCGGCGCGATCTCGCTTTTTGTCGCGGCCATTGGCATTACGAACACGATGATCATGTCCGTCTCCGAGCGCACGAAGGAGATCGGCATCATGAAGGCGCTTGGGTGCTATGTGCGCGATATCCGCGCGATGTTTTTGATGGAGGCGGGCAGCATCGGACTTCTCGGCGGCGTGCTGGGACTCCTTTTCAGCTATATCATCTCTGTCGGCATCAATCTCTTCTCCTTCGGCGCGTTCGGCGGCGGAGGAGTGACGTGGGAACTCATCAAGCAGGCGCTCATCGGCGGAGAGAACGTGACGCGCGTTTCCGTCATCAAGCCTGAGCTTATCATCTTTGCACTGGTGTTCTCAGTGATGGTCGGATTGGTGTCCGGTTATCAGCCCGCGAACAAGGCGGTCAAGATCTCCGCGCTCGAAGCCATCCGCAACGAATAAGAAAAACGCAGTATTTTGCAAGAAGGCGGCGTCCTGGACCGGACGCCGCCTTCTTTTGTAAAAAGTGCGATATTGCAATGTTTCAAGCGCTTGCTTTGCTTGACCGCGCTGATGCGATGTGATATCATATATCAGTCAAAATATTTATGAAAACAGGAGGCGATCGCCTTGGCAACCGTCAAACGCAGATCCACCGTTCCCTATTATGCCGCGGCGGGAACATGGGTCATTTATGTGCTGCTGTTCCCGCTCTACCGCGTACCGCATTTCCTCTTTGTGGCGGTCGTGTCGGGGGTGGTGTTCTTCATTATGAACGCCGTGTGCGGCACGGTCGAAGTCACGGTGCCCGACCCGCCGAAAAAGGAAGAGAGCACCGGCAACCCCGAGCTCGACAAGATGATCAAGGACGGCAATCTTGCCATCTCCGAGATGAAGCGTCTGAATGATTCCATCAAGGACGCGAAGATCTCCGCCGACATCGACCGGCTCGAGGACCTGAGCGCGAAAATTTTCGCGCAGGTCAAATCCGACCCGTCGAAGCTGCCGCAGATCCGCAAGTTCATGGACTACTACCTGCCCACGACCCTTAAGCTCTTGAACGCCTATGACCGTATGGGCGCGCAGGGCGTGAGCGGCGAGAACATCGACGCGACCATGCAGCGCGTGGAGAGTATGATGGGCACGATCGTTACGGCTTTTGAAAAGCAGCTCGACATGCTCTTCGGCAGCGAGGCGATGGATATTTCCGCCGATATCACGGTACTTGAGAACATGATGAAGCGCGAGGGCCTGAGCGAGGATACTGGCGAGCTGCATGCCGAGTCCGGCACGGCGACCGCCACGCAGGACGACATCAAGCTCGAGCTATAAAGGAGTAAGCGATGCGAAAGAAAGTGATGGCGTTCAACGCCAAAGTCAATGCGTGGATCTTGAAACGGCTGAAAGGCGTGTGGCTCGACCCGATCTTCTGTGCAATCTTTGCCATCATGTGTGTGGCAAGCATCATCGGCGCGATGCATCTGCACAGGGATACGCTTTACTATTCCGCGCTGATCTGGGCGTTGGCCACGCTGCTGTGCCTGCGCCGCATCCAGCGCATCAAAAAGTACGAAAAAGAACAAACTCAAAGCCAAAATACGGAGGAGAAATGATATGAGCGACAACATGATGCCCGAGTTGACCCTGAACCCCACCGAAGCGGCGCAGGAGGCCGTCCCTGAGCTGACGCTCACGCCCGAAGCGCCCACGGCGCCCGAGGCGGAGAAAAAGGAAGTCGAGCCTGTCAAGGTCGATGAGAGCATGCTCACCGAGCAGGAGAAGAAAGCCGTCGACGATTTTGCGAAAAAGATCGACATCAAGGACACGAATGTCGTGCTCAACTACGGCGTGGCCGCGCAGAAGAGCGTTGCGACGTTCTCGGAAAATGCACTGTCCTCCGTGCGCAACAAGGATCTTGGCGAGGTGGGCGAGACACTCTCGAACCTCGTTGTCGAGGTCAAGGGCTTCGGCCAGGAGGAAGTGAAGAAGGGCCTCGCCGGCCTGTTCCGCAAGCAGAAGGACAAGCTCGAGCTGATGCGCGCGCAGTACGGCAAGGCCGAGACGAGCGTGAACCGCATTGTTTCTGAGCTTGAAAAGCATCAGGTCACGCTGATGAAGGACATCGCGATGCTCGACCAGATGTATGAGCTGAACCTCAAGTACTACAAAGAACTGACCATGTATATCATCGCGGGCAAAAAGCGTCTGGCCGAGGTCCGCTCCGGCGAGCTCGAGGAGCTGCGCAAAAAGGCGGAGGCGAGCGGCCTTGCCGAGGATGCGCAGGCCTACAACGACTACGCGCAGAAGTGCGAGCGCTTTGAAAAGAAGCTGCATGACCTGGAGCTCACGCGCATGGTGTCGCTCCAGATGGGCCCGCAGACGAGACTTCTCCAGAACAACGACACGCTGATGGTCGAAAAGATCCAGTCCTCGCTCGTCAACACCATCCCCCTCTGGAAGAGCCAGATGGTGCTCGCGCTCGGCATGGAGCACAGCCGTCAGGCCACGGCCGCACAGAGCGCGGTGGCGCAGACGACGAACGAGCTTCTCAAGAAGAACGCCGACATGCTCAAGATGGGCACCATCGCCACGGCCAAGGAGGCCGAGCGCAGCATCGTCGATATCGAGACGCTGCAGCACACGAACGAGCAGCTCGTCTCCACGCTCGACGAGGTCGTGAACATCCAGCGCGAGGGCGCGCAGAAGCGCAAGGAAGCGGAGGTCGAGCTCGGCCGCATCGAAGGTGAGCTGAAGCAGAAGCTCATGGAGCTGAGAAGCTGAGACGCTCCGGATAGGAGAAGCATATGAAATTCTTTCAAAAACGCGGCGTCGCCATCGTCGTGCTGATTCTGGCGATCGTCGCATCCAGTGCGTGGGGACTGCACAAGGCACCCGCCGTCTCTACGCCGGAGGGCGGGGAAAAACTCGATCCCTCACTTTCTGCGGCGGCCTTTACGCAGTATGTGCGCGATGATGCCGGTGTTCTTTCCGACAAGACTGAGGAGGCTATCGGCCTCTACAACGCCAACTGGGACAAGATGTTTGGCAGCATCATGGCCGTCGTGACGACCGAATCCGCAAACGACATAGAGAATGCGGCGTATGATTACGCCATCGAGATGCAGCTTGCGGAAAATGATGCGATCCTGGTCATCGCAAAACAGCAGCAGGACTACTACCTGCTTGCCAGCGGCGATTTTTACGACCTGCTCAGCGGCCTTTCGCAGAGCTTTGTTGCCTCCTGCATGGCGGATAACGTGCAGAAGGGCGATTATGACGCGGCGGTGTGCTCGCTTTGCGCCGCGCTCCATGTGGAGCTGAGCCAGCAGTATCAGCAGAGCGAGGCGGCGCTGGACGAGGCGGCCAACGGTGTGATGTTCATCATGATCCTCATCATATTCTTTGTCCTCTGGATCATGCTTGACGGCATGCGTTATCGCCGCTATCGCCGCCGCTACATGATGCCCGGCATGGGCGTGCCGACGGTGATGTATCACCCCATCTTCTGGGGCCGCCGTCCGCCGCGCGGCCCGCGTCCGCCCCGTTCGGGCGGCCCCCGTCCTCCGCAGGGCGGCCCCAGACCGCCGCGCAGCGGCGGCTCCTCCGGCGGCAACAGCGACCTGTGGA
>OIZX01000859.1_pt1 | contig 18165 bp, 9 predicted proteins | sample 1588621 | NCBI WGS metagenome assembly OIZX01 (sample SAMN03283276) | human gut metagenome | biome: human-associated habitat; material: feces | host: Homo sapiens | place: Peru | collected 2012 | reverse complement strand
CTGGTCGTGAGCACATCCTCAACTGCATGATGGAGACAATCTCTGAGCCACGTGCTGAGATGAAGCCACAGGTTCCACGTATTGTAGCATTCGATATTCCTAAGGAGTTCATCGGTGCTGTTATCGGCCCTGGTGGTAAGATTATCCAGCAGATGCAGGAGGATACTGGTGCTACTATCACTATCGAGGAGACTGAAGGTAAGGGTCACGTACAGGTATCTGCTCCTAACAAGGATTCTATCGATGCTGCTTTGGGTAAGATCAAGGCAATCGTAGCTGTTCCTGAGGTAGGTGAGGTTTACGAGGGTACTGTTCGTTCTATCATGCCTTATGGCTGCTTCGTAGAGATTTTGCCAGGTAAGGATGGTTTGCTCCACATCTCCGAAATCGACTGGAAGCGTCTTGAGACAGTTGAAGAGGCTGGCATCAAGGAAGGCGACAAGATCAAGGTGAAGTTGATGGAGATTGATCCTAAGACTGGCAAGTACAAACTCTCTCACCGTGTGTTGATGGAGAAGCCAGAGGGTTACGTAGAGCGTGAGCGTCGTCCACGTCCTGAGCGTGGTGAGCGTCGCGGTCGTCGTGATGATCGTCATGAGGGTCGTGGTGAGCGTCCAGCTCGTCAGCCACGTCGTTACGAGCATCGTAACGAGGAGCAGGCTCCTAAGGATTTCAACGATTCTTTGGATCATAACAATGATGTAGAATAATCCTGGTATTATATACATTAATAAATATAGATGGGTGCATTTCGTCAAAAAAGCGGAATGCACCCGTTTTTTTGTCAGAACCCTATGAAACTGTTTCCTTAAGGAAAAAAATAAATATCCTTAAGGAAAAAAATAATTTCCCTTAAGAAAACGAGAAGAAACCTTTGTTAGGCACAATTCTTCTTTCTGAGTACAAGTACATAAATATTAGAGTACAAGTAAGTATTTTTTGGGGTGCAAGCGTATGCCTGCCGACTGCTGTCAACAGACCTGTTGAGCCTAGTGGGAACACCTTCTAATCGTACAACTATATACCTCTTAGTTGTACGACTATACACCTTTTGGTTGTACGACCGTGGCTCATCTTCTCCATTAGATTCCACTAACGTTAAACTTTCATATAAAATGCAGGTAAAATGGTGCTATTTCAGATATAATTCTTATATTTGCGTTTATAATCAAAAAATACTAGCATGACAGAACAGAATATCTATGATATAATCAAAATGCGCATGGCTGTATATAAGGCTGGCGTAAAAGCTGGATTTTGGGAAGGCGTAGATCAAAGTGGCGCATCTGAGATGATGAATTACATTTTCCCAAAATCTGGTAATATCGCCTATTATAATCTAGTGATGGAACTGATGCGCAAAGCTCACGGCATGTTCTTGGGTGGCGTCTTTTATCTCTTTAAGCTACCGGCACAGATAGAAAGGATGATAATGGACTATCTGAAAAAAGAAAAAATGGATGTTGCAAGTCTTGGTGACGATGCGGATGTTTATCTGCAGAGTATGGATACTATTGCGACAGACCATTGCTTTACAACTGTTCCTATTGGAGCTTATCGGCAAGATGAAATCGACAATCTCTTGCGTCTGTGTGCCTCTCATTATAGATATTCGTTTCAGGAGAATGTCAAATCATTCCCATATATGCAATGACAAGGAATACGAAATATACGATTGCATTGGCGAAGGGGTGTGGACTGATAGAGGAAACACTTACGTTGTTGTCCGTATGTGATGAGCATACGACACGGGAATCTCTCGCCCAATGTGTACATGAGCAAAACTTGCTTAGTAGATGTTCTGACATGCGTAGCATGGACATCGTCAAATTGGTATTCTATCCTCGCTTCATGAAGCATGAACCTCATGTAATGTTGTGGTTGGGTGCCATCCGAAAAAAAGGTTTGCTGTTATCTCAGTTTAAACAGTTATTGATGCTTTACTGTGCAAGAGAGAATGCCGTTATGTATGATTTTATAGTGAATGAATTGAATGTTTTGCGTGTGAATCAGACACAAAAGTTGGAACGTGATCGAATCACTATGTTTATTAAGGGCATTGTAGATGAAGGAAAGGCGAAGTGGGGAGAAAGCATACAAAAACGACAGGCTTCTTATATAAAGGCTGTGTTGGTGGATTTTGGTTTTGTGGCTCGCAATGGAGATATCTTACCTTATGAAATCTCTAATTTTGTATTGCTCTACTTAATGCATGAACTTCATTTCGCTGGTCTTTCAGATATGGCAATTTGGAATCATGAGGATTGGCAGTTGTTTGGGTTGGACAAATACACTTTGCGGGATCGCATCATGGATATGAATATCAAGGGTGGCTATATTGCCCAGTGCTCGGGCGAATTGCTCACCATTTCGTGGAACTATCAAACAATGGAGGAATTTATTGATGCTACATTATGAGAATAAGATAGAAAGGGCTTTGGATTACCTGAAGTCGCCAAGCAAGTTGTCGCCTACTGGCTACAGCCCTATTGTGTATATGGTATATCAGCCCGAGGATGCCTTCGTGGTTAGAGGATTGATTGACTCGTTTCTGAAACCAAAGGCGGAATACATGGGATTTCATGCCCATGAATTTTCTATGGGGCTAGTCATTGATAGGTTTATCAATACGAATGACTATCTGGATATTTGGACCGACCCCGATGTGGAAGAGCCAGAACTCTATAATAGCATCAAACAGGCCATTGTGAACGACAGGTATATAGAGAAAGCTCTGTTGGAGAAGCAAGACCAACTGTTGGCTGAAGAAGAAAATCCGCTCTTGGTTATCCGGGATGTGGAGATGCTTCATCCTTTCTATATGATTGGCGCTGTAGAGAACAATATCTACAACCAGATTCAGATTCCAATGTTGGTGCTTTATCCGGGAGAAACGCAAGGCACTGCCCGTTCTTTCCTCGGCATTTATAACCAGGACGGAAATTACCGTTCCATTAACTTCTAAAGATAATCAGTTATGCATAAGATACAGGAATTATTCGATCCTTCCAAACAGCTCAACCGTAAGATTGAGAGTGTTGTCACCTTTGGTGCCAATACCACGGAAGATTTGGACCATGAAATTCGGGAGTATGTCGTTACGGACAAACTGCACAAGAACTATGAGGACGTGCTTCTCGATTTGCAGTCGGCTTTTGATAATTCAAGTAAGGAGATTGGTATCTGGGTCTCAGGCTTCTATGGTTCTGGTAAGAGTTCCTTTGCCAAATATCTGGGCTTGTCGTTTGATAAGAGCCTGATGATTGATGGCGTTACTTTTGGTGATAAGTTGTTGAGTCGCATTCATGATACAACTATCACAGCCTTGCACCATGCCATCATCAATCGCCATAATCCGCTGGTTGTGATGATTGACCTCAGTACTCAGTCGGTTGCCGGCAATATTTCAACGGTCAGTGATATCGTATATTATGAGACTTTGAAACAGTTGAACATCACCAAGTGTACCGACCAGAAGGTGATGTGCTTCGTAGATATGCTTCACAGCGAGGGAAAATATGAGGAATTCTGCCGCATCGTGAAGGAGGAGAAGCACAAGGACTGGGAAGTGGAACAGTGCAACGACTTGGCTGCGAATATGATTGCGGCAAGTCTTGCGCCAAGACTCTTGCCTGCCTATTTCCCTGATAGCGCCAGCTTCAAGAACATCAAGATGAATAGCGCCTTGAACGAGAAGGAACGTTTCAAGCGTCTTTATCAGCTGATTAAGGAAAAAACAGGAAAGGATAAGGTAATCTTTGTCTTGGATGAGGTAGGACAGTATGTGGCTTCAGATGTAACAATGATTTTGAATTTACAGGGCATGATGCAGATCTTTAAGGATGAGTTTCATGGAAATGTATGGGTGATTGCTACTGCGCAGCAGACTCTTACAGAAGACAATCCTCAGGCTCAACTAAATTCCAATTTCTTGTATCGTTTGAACGACCGTTTCCCTATCAAGGTGGATATTGAGGCTAACGACATCAAGGAAATTATCACCAAGCGTCTGCTGGGTAAGTCGCAGGAGGGCAAGGAATTCTTGGTTAAGCTCTTCAATCAAAACGAAGGCATCTTGAAGAATAATACCCATTTGGCTGTGCAGCAGCGTAGCATCTATAACCAGGTTCTTACAGAGCAGTCGTTTGCCGACCTCTATCCGTTCCTCCCGGTGCATATTGATATCCTGCTTTCGCTCTTGCAGAAGCTGGCAAGCCGCACGGGTGGTGTTGGTCTCCGTTCGGTTATCCGATTGATACGAGACATCTTGGTGGACAATCACTTGGCTGATGCTACCATCGGACAGCTGGCGGGTCCGGAATACTTCTATGATGTGTTGTCATCTGATATGCAGAAGAACTCAGCCAAGGAAATCGTCCTGGCTGCAGATAAGGCAGTACGTATGTACACTGGCAACGAACTGGCTGTGCGCATCTGTAAGACCATCGCCGTGATGCAGTTGCTTGACGACTTCAATCTGTCTTTCGACAATATCTGTGCGTTGTTGAACAACAAGGTGAGCGAAACACTCGACCGCAACCGTGTGCGTGAGATTATTGACGAGATTTCGGGTTCCAACGAGCTTACCTTGCAGGAGGTGGAAGGCAAATACCAGTTTATGACCAATGCCATCTTGGGTATCCGTGAGGAACGTGGTAAGATTGTGCCTCGTGAAGTAGAGAAAGCCGAGGTGATGCAGGATATGCTGAAAGACTTGCTGACTCCTGCTCCTGCCGTGAATGTGTATGCGAGCAAGACAATCACCGCAGGTGTGGAACTTACAGAACGCAACCGTCCTTACACCATCTATAACACAACTAGTTTGAAGATGAACGTGCGTTTTGTCAATGGTGCGCATTTTGAGGAGACTCGTCAGCAGTTGCTTACTGAGAGTACCCGACAGGAAAATATGCGTACCCTCTATTGGCTCTGTACGCTTAATAAAGACAAGGAGGCTCTGCTGCAGGAGATTGTGAAATGCCAGAACATCCGCAACCGCCATAAGAACGAGACCAACAAGGAGATACAGGCTTATCTCCGTGCGCAGGGTGATATGGCAGAGGAGAAGAAACGGCAGTTGCTCTGTGCGCTCCGAGAGGCGCAGGCCAACAGCGAAATCATCTTCCGCGGCTCTCCACAGCAGGTGAATGCTGATACCTACAAGACGGTTGCCTTGAAGGGAATTGCCGAAAAGGTGTTTGAGAAATATCCGTTGGCTTCTGCCAATATGAAGAGCGATTGCGTGAACAAGCTTGCTTCGTTTGGTGATGTTACCACCATTCCCGATTCGCTCAATCCGTTCAAGATCATCAAGAAGAACGATGGAACGATAGATGCTGCTCATCCGGCTTTGATGGAGATAAAGGATTTTGTGGCGTCTCGTTCTGAGGCTACGGGACAGGAACTGATGACCCATTTCGAAAGCATTCCGTATGGCTGGGCAAAGGATACCATTCGCTATCTGGTTGCCTTGATGCTGAAGGCTGGAAGCATACAACTTCGTGTATCGGGCAAGGACATCACCGTGTTTGGTGAGTCGGCAGTGGCTGCCATGGGCAATAACAATGCTTTTGGAAAGATAAGTATTTCTCTCAATACAGATGGAACTTTAACGGTTCCTGAACTGCTGAATGCGGCAAAGATACTGATGGGCGTATTGGGGGCTCCACGCACAGCTCCTGTCAAGGATCAGATTGCACAGGCTGCCAACAAGCGTATCAAGTATCTGATGACTAAGTGGAATAAGTTGGTGCCTAACTTCGAACATCTGCATTTGGCAGGATTGCATCAGCTGAACAAGGCAATTGTCTATGGCAATCGTATCTTGGAGAGTGAGGGCGGAGAGGCTGCTTACTTGTTGGGCAAGGACAAGGAATGTGAGAAGGCGTTCCGTTATGCGATGGAACTCGTCAAGTGTAACGAACAGGCTGGCTTCCTGGATCGTTTCCTTCACATGGAAAAACTGATGGACGAGGCTGATAACTTGGCACCGAATGGTATCCTTGATGGATTCCGCAAGCAGGTGAATGAGGTGCGACAGGTATATAATGGCTATGTGGCTAATCCTGATTTGCCTAACATCGTGTCGGACATCACCGAGCTCAGCTCACAGCTTGATGCTTATCTGCAGCAGGCTTGTCTTGAATTCCAGACACAGAGCAACGAACAGCTTAATAAAAAGCGTGTGGCTATATTGGCGAATCCCGAAATAGAGAAGTTGAAGGAAGAGCAACGTGCGCAGATAGAAACGCTGTTGGGTGAATTGACCATCGAGAGTCGTGGCAGTTCTATCGACAATTTGCGTGATATGCTGAATAAGTTTTCTGGATTCTATATGCCGATGGGCGCAGTGGAAGTTATTGAGGGACGTGTCAAGACGATGGCTGCTGCCAACGCTCCTGCTGTTACGACGGTCACGTCATCAACTGCAGGTGAAAACACAGAAGGGAATGATGACAATCCTGGTAAGGGAACGCCTACGCATCTCCATTCTCCTTCGTATAGCTCAACTCAACTCTGTATCAAGCATAAGATTACTTCTCGTGCGGAATTGCAGGAGGTCATCGACCGACTCACACAGTTGTTGGACAAGGTGGGCGATAATTCGCCAGTAGAGTTTATTTTCTAATTTTTAGCTATTCTGAAAGAATAAAACGATATGATTTCTCAAAACGGAAAGAAGATAATAGAGCGTTTTGTTTCGGCAGCCAAGAACCTGCTGATGCAGAACGTAACGGAAATGTTGCAGCAGTGGTATGGCATCTGGGCGGATGGCCATACCATTGGTGTGGAGCAGTTGCCAAGTCAGGATACTGATATTGTGCATACGGCCCGTATGCTGCGCGACCGCTTGCAGCATCTGATGGCTGCTCTGCCTGATACGGATACTGATGCCGACAAGGAGCGACAGGCTGTTGGGCAGTTGGTGGCTGAACAGGCTTTTACCCAGCTCAACCGTTTTTGCGCTCTTCGCATGTGCGAGGAGCGTGACTTGATTATGGAGAGTATTCGTGGGGGCTATGAGTCGGCAGGATTCATGGCTTATGATAGTATTGCCCAAAGTGTGGGTGCAAGCCGTTATGAGCGTTACCGCTGCTATCTGTTGAGCGTGTTTGATGAACTGAGCATCGAACTGCCGGCAGTCTTCGACCGTTTTTCACCGTTCGGTCTTCTTTTCCCTGATGAGAGTACATTGATGAAGCTCCTGGAACTCATCAACGACAGTCAGCTTTCTGCCTGGTTTGACGAGCAGAATGCTGTGACCGTGAATTTCTGGAAAGAGGACGAAACCTTGGGATGGATGTTCCAGGATTACAATTCCTTGGAGGAGCGTAGAAAGATGCGCGAAGCGAGCAACAAGCCTCGCAACAGCCGAGAGATGGCGGTGCGCAACCAGTTCTTTACGCCTGAATATGTGGTGCGTTTCCTTACCGACAATTCCTTGGGGCGTATCTGGTATGAGATGACCCATGGTGAGAGCCGCATCGGTGAGGAGCAATGCCGATATATGATCCGTCGCCCTGGTGAGCCGCTGGAAGAGCGCAAGCTGAAGGAGCCTACCGAGATTCTTTCGCTTGATCCTACCTGTGGTTCCATGCACTTTGGTCTTTATCTCTACGAAGTATATGAGTATATCTATATGGATGCCTGGGATCATCAGCCTTTGTTGCTTCAGAAATATCGTGAGGTACATACCCGTGAGAGCTTCCGCCGTGAGGTGCCTAAGCTGATATTGGAGAATAATATCTATGGTTGCGAGATAGATCCTCGTGCCTTGCAGATTGCCGCCCTTAGCCTTTGGCTCCGTGCGCAGAAGAGTTATAGCCAGATGAATCTTGATGCAGCCGAGCGTCCTTTGATAACCCGAAGCAATTTGGTGTTGGCGGAGGCTATGCCAGGCAATAAGCGTCTGCTCAAAGGTTTGATGGATGAGTTTGACAAGCCGATGCAGCGTCTGCTTACCACTATTTGGAACAAGATGAAATATGTGGGCGAGGCTGGTCTGCTCTTTAAGATGGAAAAGGAAATCAGCGATGATATAGAATACCTGCGCAAGAACTGGAGCAAGGTGAACCAAAATCGTAATGCCAATATCTTTGATTCTGAGGAGCGCCGTGCTGAGATTGCGGCTGCCAATGAGGCTCGTACAGAGTTGCGCCACCATAAGGATGAGTTTTTTGAGGAAATCGCAGAGCGTCTGCAAACTGCGTTGCAAGAACTTTCTTCCCGATTGAGTGAGGAAGAAGGTTACGAAAATGCGCTCTTTTCAGAAGATGCCACCCGTGGCTTTGCCTTTATCGAATTGTGCCAGAAACGATTCGATTGCATTGTTATGAACCCACCTTTCGGTGAGGGTAGTGAGCATACCAGTCAGTATATGAATGATAACTATCCTGCTTGGAGCAAGAACTTGGTGTGTGCTTTCTTCGATCGTATGCAGGAAATGCTGGATGATGAAGGCAAATTGGGAGCAATTTTTGATAAGTCCGTTTGTAGCCGTGTCTCTTATGAGAGTTTCAGAAAGAATTTTTTCTGCGGACAAATTTTTGCCTGTGCTGATACCTATAGAGGAGTTCTTGACGCAAATGTAGAAACTGAAGTTATAGTGCTTGATAAAATAAAAAGCAACCAAAAGGGATTGTTTGTTGATTTAAAGGAAATCGATTGTTCAAAAAAGGATATAATTTTATTAGATAGCATAAATGAATTCAATCATTCTAAAGATAACAAAATCTGTTATTATATTGCGTCCATGGATTTCTTAAAACTTCCCAATTCCATAATTGGCTATGATTTTGATACTAATGTTTTAAACTTGTTACAATTTGATGATATCGAAAAACGTGGCTATAAAGCAAGGGAAGGTTTTCATTTCTCGTCCCTTCTTCATAACAGGTTGTTCTTTGAAATAGTGAATAATGATAATTTCGAACTATTGTATAATGGCTCATTCTATACATTGTTCTACACAATATACAGGGAATGTGTGTTTTGGGGAAAAGATGATGGTAAAATTGTGAAGGCTAATATATCATACCGCAGTTGTGATTCTACTTACTTAGGTTCCTATATGGTTGGTTATGGAAAAAGAGGCGATATTTTAGATGCTCATGTCGTTAAAAAGTTTTCTTATTATACAGCTGAAGGATTAGCAATACCGTATTTGAAAAGTGAAAAATCTTGCTATGTAATAAATAGTTATCTAAACTCAATATTGTCTCAATATATAATAAACAAATTAGCAGGTCAACACAAACGTCCAGGCTATGTCAACCTCCTTCCTATGCCCGACTACGACACACGTCAATCTGACATCGAGCGTATCGTCAATGCAATCATTGACATCAAACGCAAGTGGTTCAGCTTGGATGAAACCAACCTGGAGTATCATGGTTTGATAGCTCAGATGCATATCGATACCACCATTGATGCAGCCTTGAACAAGATGCAGGAGCAGCTGACAGCTGATTACACCCGATATGAAGAACTCGTGAAAGAGAACGATGACCTGTGGATGGACTTGGCTGATATAGATAGAGATAGCGAATTCCGCCAGACGTTAAACGACTATAAATCACGTCGTCCTTATGAGGAACTGCTCTCTATAGACGGAGCTAGCAGTCAGAACGTGATTGACAAGAAGGTGATGGCGCAGGAAATCGTGATGGAATTGGTGGGTATGGCTTTCGGCAGATGGAACACGGCATACGTCAAGGGCGAACAGGCTATTCCTGAGTTTGGCGATGTGTTTGATGCTCTGCCATTTATGCCAGTGGTCAGTCAGGGCGAGGCAGCTTGTCCTGCTCAACTCGACGTACCTACGGATGGCATCTTGACCAACAATAACGACTCCTCTCTCTGTCTGGCAGGCCACGTGAGAGAGGTGATGCACTGGCTCTGGGCAGACCGTGCCGACGATATGGAGTATGAACTCTGCCAGCTGATAGGCTGCAAGAGTCTGCAAGCCTACCTCGCATCGCCTACCGGGTTCTTTGACTATCACTTCAAGCGCTATACCAAGAGCCGCCGTAAGGCACCTATCTACTGGCTTCTTGCCTCGGAAGACGGCACAGTGGATTACTGGGTGTATTATCCGAAACTCAGCAAGAATACCTTGCCGCAGCTTATCATCCATCTGCGTGAACAGCAGGAACAGTTGCGCACTCGTCTGAATGCCGCTCTTGCTGCCCACGATAAGACACAGGAGTCGCAGATTCGTGCCGAGCAGGAACAGGTGGAAGGCATGATGGACGAGCTGAACCGCATCCTTGCCGCAGGCTATGTGCCTAACCATGATGACGGAGTGCCGGTGACAGCCGCCCCATTGCTCCATCTTGCAGCCAGCCGCCCATGGCGAGTGGAATGCGAAAAGAACATGGAACTGCTGGAAAAAGGCGACTACGACTGGAGCCATCTTGCCATGAGCATGTATCCAGCCCGAGTAACCCAAAAGGCGAAGAAAGACTGGTGCATGGCGCTGACCCACGGTTTGGAACACATCTGTGAGAACAAGCCGAAGGAAAAGAAGGCAAGAAAGAAGAAAGGTGAAGGCAATGAACCTACCCAACCTATGTTACCATTTTAAAGACATCAAAAACAGAATAGAATATGGATGTGAATCAGAAATATACCAGTCAGCTCAATGAGCAGATTGCCAAAATAGGAAAGGAATGTAGATATTTGGAGTTCAAATCCAATTATCAGGAAGTGGATAAGCTGGGACGATACATTTCAGCCTTATCGAATGGTGCATGCCTTGATCATCAGGATTTTGCCTATCTGTATTTTGGGGTGGATGATGAAACGCTTGAAATAAAAGGAACCACCTTTGATTGTGCAAAAGTGAAGGCAGTAGGTAATGAGGCTTTGGAACTGTACCTGAGAAGAATGGTTGTTCCTAAGGTGAATTTCTCCATCATAGAGTTCATGTATGAAGGGAAACAGCGTGTAGTGCTGTTCAAAATACCTGCTGCTGTTAATGAGCCAACCACTTATAAGCAGAAGCCTTATATCAGAGTGGACAGCCATGTGACAGACCTTACTCCATATGTTGACTGGATGCGCCAGATATATACTTCGCAAATCGACTGGTCGGCACAGATAGTAGAGGATGCTACACTCGAAGACCTTGATCCCGAGGCAATAATGATTGCAAGAAAAGGATTTAAAGAACGATTTCCCCAATTTTCCGCAGATGTAGATAATTGGGCGGATTCCGTTTTCCTTGATAGGGCAAACTTGACACAAGATGGAATGATAACACGTACAGCATTGTTGCTTGTGGGCAAGAGAGAAAAAGCTCATAAACTGGGACACATAGCACAGATAGTGTGGAAGTGTTATCAAGATAAAGAAACATTCGGTGATATTTTTACAATACCATTTATTAAGGCAACTACGGATGTCTTGGGGTGTATTCGTAATTATCGTTTCAAGATATATCCGCATAATTCTATGATACCAGCGGAAGTGCTTAAATATGACACCCGTAGTATTCTTGAGGGCATGCATAATTGCATTTTGCATCAAGATTATGTATGCAATGAGCGTATTCTGGTTATAGAAGACAATGATAAACTGACTTTTGAAAATGCCGGTGGTTTCTATGAAGGTGATTATGAAGAGTATATTACCGGACAAAAAACACCTAAACGTTATCGCAATCCATTTTTGGCAAAGGCAATGGATAACGTGAAGATGGTAGATTCAAAAGGCTATGGTATCCACAATATGTTTTTGCGACAGAAGGAGCGGTATCTGCCAATGCCTGATTATAAAGGATCGGATGATTCTCGTGTCGTGATGCATTTGCCAGGTACTGTTTTGGATGAGAAGTATAGCATTATGTTGTTGGAAAACTCTAATATAAATTTGACTGAAGCTGTTTTGCTGGATCAGGTACAAAAGGGCATCCTTCCAAATGATAATGCCATTGCTATGTTGAGAAAGAAGCATCTTATCGAGGGGCGTAAGCCACGGTTGTTTGTTGCTAAACAGTTGGCACAGAATACGGGTACGAAGGTGGAGTATTCTAAGCATAAAGGTCTTGAAGTGAAATCTTGTGAGAGTTTGTTGCTTAGTACTCTAAAAGAGCATGGCAAATTATCACGTACAGAGATTGATTCTTTACTATGGAATGTAGTCTCTGATCAGTTGGATGATAAGCAGAAGAAGTCAAAGATTGGAAACATATTGACTAATTTGCGAAAGAGAAAGCTGATAGAGAATGAAACTGTGGGTAATTATTCCAAGTGGTCGCTCGTAAGGGAGGAAAATTAAGAGCGATTTACGAGCAGTTTAAGAGCGAAAAAGTTTTGTTCTTGATTGTAAGTGCTTGAAAATCAAGAATTGCGTCGCTCTTAAATTGCTTGTAATTACGAGCGAAATTACGAGCGAAAGTTTAAATGGATACAAATAAAATTCAAGAAGATGGACATACAGGGATATATCATAGACCACTGGTTGGGGAAGATGAGTGCAGAGAAGCCTGTGCTCGTCATCTACGACCGTAATGCGCTTTATCATAGTGTTTTGCCTCTTGCTGAGGAAAAAGGAGTGAAGGTGATAGACACAACCAAGGGCTTACTGCATGCCCGGCTGGCTGCGTCTCGTTTTTGGTGTGGTGAACTGGCGGAGAATAGTGATTTGCGTATGATTATCTATCGCCAGATGCCTCAACCTACTACCGACCGTCAGTGGGTAGAGGAGCCTTATAGTGCTTTCAAAAACGCTGCTGCAATGTTTCCTGTAGGTCCACAAGATGATTATAAGTATATCTGTCAGTCGTTTTTGCCAACTAAGAAAGACGAGATTGAGCGCCTGTTTGCGAGTGGAACAACATCTTTCAATATGATTAATGCCTTGCTTGATGGAGCGGCTTATCCTGCTTTGGAACAATTGACTGGTGGCAAGAGCTTTGTTGAGATGACGGTGGGCTTGTTGGCTCAAACGTTTTCTTCGGATATGGCATGGTTACCTGAATGGGTTCGTTTTGCGGAGATTCAATATCCGGGTCTTGATAGTAACGGAATCTCTCTTCAGGATATTCAGCAGAAACTATGGATGTATTTGCTGTTTAGTGAGTTCGTTTTCGATTTGCCTTCGGCTTTGCCTGATAGCTTGAAGACGGTTGCTATGGCACCGGTTGAAATCAAGGATAAGATCTATTCGGTGTGTGACCATCTGCGTCGCAGAAGCGACTTGCGTGAGATTTATGTAAGAATGGCACGTAAGACGGCGGATGCTTTCCAACTTGCTGATTTGTTTGCGAAGTCCAAACATTTGGGCGACCGTGTGACTTTTGCTTTTGAAAATAAGGTGGAATATGAGCGTTTTGTAGCTTATCTCAAAGAGGGTAAGTTAGGGGAGGCTCATAAGTTGCTCAAAAAGAATATTGAAGACGTTTGGTATCAGGAAGATTCTGAGGTGTCTACGTTTTGGAAATTGGCTGGTTATGCCTTGCAAATCGCTGATTGTGTGAATCGGGGAGTAAAGAGCGATGGAGATATCCAGGATTTGGTGGAATGGTATGTTGGCAGTGGTCAGGAAGCTGATAAAGCTTTCCGTAGATATTTGACTGATAGCCAGGAAGTAGTCTCTCTTCCTGCTGCGGTAAAGGCAATGACACAATATGTAGAAGGCTTGTATGCTGACTTTACAGAGCGTAGTGTCAAGGAATATCAGATGCGTGCCGGGGAAATCAAGAATCATGAGCAACTGAGAAACCAGGGTTGTATAGATATCGTATATCCTGCCCTGAAAGAAGGTAAGCGGGTGGCTTTGTTCTTTGTGGATGCTTTCCGCTATGAGATGGGTAAATGTTTTGCTGATAGTATGATGCGCAATGAACCTGAGCAAGTAAAGATAGGGGCTAAGTTGTCTTTCCTGCCTTCTGTTACTCGATTTGGTATGGCTGCTCATCTGGGACATGTGAAAGTTGTGGAACAAAACGGAAAACTGCAACCTTCTGTAGATGGCAGAGTGATTATAACCCCTGATGACCGACTGGATTACTTGCGACAGAAAACCCATGTAGTAACGCAAGATGTGCGTTTGGAAAATTTCGATATGTCTGCTATAGAAGACAATGTACAATTGTTGGTTATAAGAAGTCAGGATATGGATACTGCTGGAGAAGAAATCAAGTTGAGTGGGCTTGCTGTGATGGATAAGGTGTTGGTGCGTTTGGCGCGTACCTTGAATGCCTGCAAGCAAAAAGGCTTTGATATGGCAGTCTTTGTTGCTGACCATGGATTTATGGTGCAGTCAAGTTTCCATGTGGGTAATTTGATAGATAAACCTATGGGTAGTGATGTCTCGCTGGAAGAAAGTCGCTTGTTGGTAGGTAATCTGAATGACAGCGAGGATACCTTATCCTTTACTCCTGAAGAACTGGGACTGGATGCTGAGGTTATGAAACTATGTTATGCCAAGAACTTTACTGTGTTTAGAAAAGGTGAAGTGTTTTACCATGAAGGCTTGTCGCTCCAGGAGAATGTGGTACCTGTGATAACTGTGCAGTTGCAGAAAAAGCAGAAAAAGCAGAAATACAGCGTGGAATTAAAGTATAAGGGGAATACGTCTGGTACAGTTTATACTTGCCGTCCGTTGATTGATATTAATATCCATCAGGATGATTTGTTTGCAGATGGAGTAAATATAAGATTAATTGTGACTGATGGCGAAGGCCACGCAATAGGCGCGCCGAGTGGCAAATTCTATGATGATGTTACGCAGACTGCACAAATACCTTCAGGTGTTACTCAATACCGTCAGCCGATAGTCATAGATGAAGAATATGGGGGTGACAGTATTGTTGTGTCTGCGTTGGATGCCGATACCCATGCTACGCTCTCTACATTGAAGTTGAACTTTGAAAATGATTTGTAAATGGATGCTTTAGATATGAAACTTAACCATGCTTTCCCAGGAAAGGTGGTTCGCAAGGACTTGCTGCATGATATTAAGCGTGCAGTGAACGTACCTTCCTTTGTCTTGGAGTTCCTGCTGTCACGTTATTGTGCCAGTGAGGATCCCGAAGAAATAGAGGAGGGAAAGAAAGCTGTGCTGCAAACCATAGAAAAATGCTATGTTCGACCAGATGAATCTAACAAGGCACAGGCAATCGTAGAGCAGAAAAAACGCCATAAATTCATTGATAAGATTCATGTGAAATATGTGGAGCGGGAAAAACGTTACTGGGCTGAGATGGAGAACTTTGCCTCCAAGCGTATTGCCATCAATCCTTGTTTCTATCAGGAAAACGAAAAATTGCTTGAGAGTGGCATCTGGGCAGAGATAACTTTGGCATATAATGAAGTGGAGGAGGATGACTATGCCTTCTTCATCGAAGATTTGCGCCCTATCCAAATTGCCCATTTTGATGCAGAAAAGTTCTTTCGTGGTCGTGAGCAATTTACTACTGATGAGTGGATGGATGTTCTGATTCGTAGTATTGGCATTAATCCTGATTGGCTTTCTGAAAGATCACGTCAGCTGAATAGCGATAAGAATGGTAGAAGATTGAAATTTCATATTCTCTCCCGCTTCCTGCCATTGGTTCAAAGTAATTATAATAGCATTGAGTTGGGAGGCAGAAGTACCGGTAAGAGCTATTTTTATTCGGAGTTCTCTCCTTATTCTACTTTGTTGTCTGGTGGACAGGCTTCAACTGCCACATTACTATATAATAATCAACGCAAGCAAGTGGGTGCTGTTGGTTATTGGGATAATGTCGCCTTTGATGAGGTTGCCAAGATGAAAATCAAGGATGCCGATACCGTGCAAATCATGAAAGATTATATGGCTAATGGTCGTTTCTCGCGTGGTAGGGAAGTGACAGGCTATGCCAGTTTCTCTTTTGTTGGTAACTTTGACTTGAATATCCAGCAGATAGTTAATAATTATGATAAAGATTTGCTGGTTACTTTGCCTGAAGCTTTCGATCTCGCTGTAATCGATCGTATCTACAACTATATTCCAGGGTGGGAGATACCGAAGATTGATGACAGTGCTTATAATAACGGTTTTGGATTGATCACGGATTATATGTCAGAGGCACTTCATTACTTATTTGTGCATGATAGTGAATACGTGGGGGTAGTCAATGCCCGTTTGAAGAAGGGTGATAATATTGAAGGCCGTGATAATCGTGCCTTACAAAAGACGATATCTGGCTTTATCAAGTTGTTGTTCCCGACAGGTGAACCAAATGATGAGGAGTTCGATGAAATAGTGGAATATGCGATAGAAGGCCGTCGTCGTGTGAAGGAACAATTGAATAAGCGTAAGCCTGATGAGGAATACGCTCGTATCAATATGTCATATATAAATAGGGATGGAAAGAAAATTATAGTATATTGTCCGGAAAGTAAGTATAGCAAGGCAACCCAGAATCCTCGTAAAGATCCTGAAGTGGCAGTTTTGACCGAAGCTTATGATGAAATGCCTTTTGAGAATGCACCTTCAAAGGTTATGGAGGATCGTCCTATGATGAAACCTCTAATTGTTGAGGATGATTCTCCTAAAGAGAAGACAATTGATGTGCAATATGGCGATATAGGTTATGGTTATGATGACTTGTTTGCTGACTATCTGAAGGGGGCAAAGGTGGTTATGCTCGAAGAACCTTACTTGTCACATGGTTATCAGGTAACCAATTTGGTTCGATTCATCGAATTATTGGTAAAGATAGGTGACTGTAAAGTTTTTAAGTTGATTACAAAACTCGGCGATACGGTAGAAGAGTCATCTTATATAAAAGATAGTTTGAGTGGTATCAAGGAAACCCTGGCTGATATGGATGGCAACATAATGACATTTGAATATGAATTTGATGAAAACTCTCATGACCGTTACATCCGCACTAGTAATGATTGGGACATCACCCTTGGTCGTGGTCTTCATTTTTATCAGAACTTGAATCCAAGCAAGGATAGTCGTAACTACTTCCAGATGGGAACCTACGATCTTTCCCTTCGTCCATGTTTGAAGACAAGATTTACTTTTATCAAAAGAGATTCTAAAGAATAAATGCATATGGATAGTAAATGTAAATATTGGATGTTATTATTGACACTGTTGTGTGTCATATCATTAGGTTTTTCTTTATTTAGAGTGTTTCCCTGTGAAGTTGGCAATGAGACGTTTTTAGGAATAGTACTTTCTGCTGTCGGTATCATTGTTACTTTGGTTATGGGATATCAGATATTTAGTGTTGTTGAATTTAGAGGTGAACTTCAAAAGCAAAAAGAAGAAAATATTAAGTTGGCTCATGATAATGCAAAACTTCAACAAATGATTAGAAATCAAATGGGTGCATTAGATAAGCAAAAGGGTCGTATAGAGGAAGGGCTTAATATGTGTTTTTCTTATATTAATTATTTTTCGGGTCAAGATGTTTGTACTGCTTTTGGCGCATTTGTACCTATGTTGGATGCTTTGTACTATTCATTAGATTCTGATGAAGATGGTATTGACGATATATTCTCTACCTTACGGTTATTTGTTAGCAAAATCCAAACACAATCTTTTGCAATACCAGGAGGGTATGGTGATGTTCATGGAAAGTATATAATAACAGACCCACAGCATCCTTTTTATAATCGCACAATTGATGAATATATGAATTCTCGTTTGAAGCCTGTAAAGACTATTGATGATAAAATTCGCAATCATAAGAACTATAAGTTTATTAAAGTTTCATATGAAGATATTATGGCTTTATTCAATGAGAAGGTGGCAAAGATTATTCAGGATCCTCAGAATTTATCTTTTTCGAGATAAGACATTTTGAAAATGAAGTTTCTTGTTGACGGTTGAAAGATCTTAGTGATTTTCAACTTGTCAACTTTAATACTTGACAACCCTTAAAAATCTCTATAATTTAGTAGAGTTATATGCTCAAGGATTCTGCAATGGGTGCAAAAGAGAGAACAGACTATAAATATTGGGTGCAAATCCTCTGATTTTGCAGAATTGCATGTTGAAGATTCTGCAATGGGGCAAGTGAAATGGAGGTCTATGAATTATGGGTGCAAATAGGGTGCAACTTTGAAATGTATAAAAACAAAAGAGCCTTGCAAGTAGTTGACTTGCAAGGCTTTATCTTCTGCGCTTCAAGATGGGCTTGAACCAACGACCCCCTGATTAACAGTCAGGTGCTCT
>OIZX01000858.1_pt1 | contig 18167 bp, 20 predicted proteins | sample 1588621 | NCBI WGS metagenome assembly OIZX01 (sample SAMN03283276) | human gut metagenome | biome: human-associated habitat; material: feces | host: Homo sapiens | place: Peru | collected 2012 | reverse complement strand
TCCAATCCCTCCGAGTGCAACAAGTTGCACCCACCTCCCTTTGCAAGGGAGGCAAAAAGGTTTTTTAAAATTTATTCGGTGCGGTTTAGCCACTTTATCGAAAGTCTATAGGGCGACACAACGGTCGCCCCTACATATAAATATATCTATTAATGATGGAAAAGGCGAATACCTGTCATTGCCATTGCCATACCGAAACCGTCGCAACATTCGATAACAGCGCCGTCACGAACAGAGCCACCCGGCTGAGCAATATACTTAACACCGGAACGAGCCGCACGTTCAATATTATCCTCAAATGGGAAGAAAGCGTCAGAGCCGAGAGCAACATTTGTCATCTTCTCGTGCCAAGCTTTCTTTTCCTGGGCAGTGAAAGGCTCAGGGCAAGTGGTAAAATATCTCTGCCATACTCCGTCTTTGAGTAAATCCTCATATTCATCTGAAATATAAAGGTCAATAGCATTATCAGCCTCGCACTTGCGAAGACCGTCAATAAACGGAAGATTAAGCACCTTTTCATTATGGCGAAGCCAAAGATTATCAGCTTTATTGCCTGCAAGGCGGGTGCAATGGATACGGCTTTGTTGGCCTGCGCCTACACCGATAGTCTGTCCGCCCGAAGCGTAGCAAACCGAATTTGACTGAGTATATTTAAGAGTGATAAGCGAAATAAGAAGGTCAATCTTTGCAATTTCCGGAATATCCTTGACCTTAGTAGGCATATCGTCAAAAAGTGACATAGTAAGCTTAGCGTCATTTCTCTTTTGCTCAAACTTAATACCGAACACCTGCTTTGTTTCCATTTCCTCAGGCTGATAGTCAGGGTCCATCTTAATAATAAGATAATTACCTCTTCTCTTAGCCTTAAGAATTTCAAGTGCATCATCGGTGTATGACGGAGCAATAATACCGTCGCTGACCTCTTTAACAAGGAATTTTGCAACGCTTGCGTCACATTCATCGCTCAAAGCGGCAAAATCGCCAAATGAGGAAACTCTGTCACAGCCTCTTGCACGAACGTAAGCCTGTGCAATCGGAGAAAGTTCTAAATCATCAGGCACCATACAAACCTTGCGCTCAACATCACTGAGCGGTTGAGCAACTGCCGCACCGGCAGGAGAAACGTGCTTAAATGAAGCGGCACTCGGAAGACCGGTAGCCTCCTTAAGTTCCTTAACAAGCTGCCAAGAATTGAATGCGTCAAGAAGATTGATATAACCTGCCGCACCGTTCAAAATTTCAAAAGGAAGTTCTTTACCGTCCATATGAATCCTTGCAGGGTTTTGGTTTGGGTTGCAACCATATTTAAGCTTATACTCTGTCATCTTTACATCACCTTTCAGTAATTTATAATTTAGATATAATATTTTATACCATTACATTGAAAAATGCAATAGAGAATGATACAATAATTCAAGGTGATACAAAATGAACGGCATATTAGCAGTAAATCATTTCTTAAAAGGCGAAAAATACGACACACTTCACAAGCATCTTTCAGCTTCGGCAAAAAAGTGCGGCATTAATCTAAATATTAAAACGAACTTGGAGCTTGCAACGCAAAAGGCGCAGGCTGACTTTGTGCTGTTTTGGGACAAGGACATTAACCTTGCAAGAAGAATTGAAAAAAGCGGTGTTCCCGTTTTTAATTCTGCCGAATCAATTGAAAAATGCGACGATAAAGGCAGAACATATATTGAACTTGACGGCATTGTGCCTCAGCCTAAAACTCTCATCGCCCCAAAATGCTATTTCAAATCGGATATGAGTGAATTTGTTGAAAAAGCAATTGATATTCTCACTTTGCCGCTTATTTTCAAAGAATCATTCGGCTCATTCGGCGCTCAGGTATTTTTATGCAATACTAAGGAAGAGATTTACTCCCACATAAGCGAAAAGCCGTTTATTCTGCAAAAATTTATTATCGACAGCAAGGGTCACGACAAAAGAATTGAAATAATCGGCGGAAAATTTATTTGTGCGGCTGAAAGAGAAAACAAAAACGACTTTCGTTCAAATGTTACTAACGGCGGAACAATGACGCCCTGTAAGCCGACTGAAAAGGAAATTGAAACAGCAATAAAAGCGTGCGAAACCCTCGGTTTAACCTTTGGCGGAGTGGACATTCTTGATGACGGCAGTGTTTGCGAAGTAAATTCAAATGCACATATAATTAACATAATGAACTCAACAAAAATTGACATTGCGCCGTATATTTTTGAAACAATTAAGGAAAAAATCAAATGAGCGGAGTATTGATTTACAGCGAAAAGGAAGCAAAACGCAACACCTTTGCGATAAATAAATTTAAAGAAGAACTTGGCGTAACGCTTGCAATTAACGATTATGACGGCACGGCTGATTTTATAATCAACAGGACGAATAACTATAAAATTGCAGAAAAATTTGAGAAAAAAGGGATACGTGTTTTTAACCCCTCCTCCCTCTCAAAGCTTGCAAACAACAAGCAGCTTTGCTACGAATTTATGGAGAAAAACAGCATTGAAATTTTACCGATAAACTACAAGGAAGTGCCTGCGGTTAAAAAGCCGATTGACGGCCACGGCGGTCAAGGGGTTGTGATAATAAATGAAAAAGAAAGCTTTGAAAGCGGATTTGTTTATCAAAAGCCTTGCGCCACTCTCGGCAAGGACTTGCGTGTTTGGACTATAGGAAATGATATAATTACGTCAATTTTGAGGGAAAGCGATACTGATTTTCGCTCAAATTTTTGCCTCGGCGGCAGAGCAACGCCTTATAAAATGAACGAAGAAGAAAAAAGCCTTGTAAAAAAAATTTTAAGCCTTGTTGAAAGCGATTATATCGGAATTGATTTTCTTTTTGACGGCGGTCATTTAATATTTAATGAAATTGAGGACACCGTCGGCGCAAGAATGGTATATGACAAAACAGATATCGATATAATAAAGCTTTATTGCGATTATATAAAAAAGAATATTTAGTATAAGAATATAAAAAAAGAACTTTCCCAAAGGGAGAGGCTTCGTAAGGAAGTCTCTCCCTTTGGCTTTTGTAATCGGTTGGAATGATGAATTGTAGGTATAATTTATTGTTTTGGAGGATTACACAATGAAAAAGTATATTTTTGACAAAAGCAACGGACTTTGGTATGAATTGCAAGGTGATTATTATATTCCTTGTTTAACCATTTCTGAAAGTGAGAACTACTCTATCGGCATTTGGGGATAAAGGCACGAAAGGTGGCTTAAGAAAAATCGTAAAGTCAGATACTGCAATCTTATTACAAGCGGTAAACTAAATTCTTATCTTCACGATATTGATTTACTGGCAAGTGAAATAGAAAGTAGGTTTATTGATGAATTTGCGAAGAAACAAGGCATAACGGAAGAATTGAAAGCTAATGATATGATGGCTTGGGTCGGTGCTATGAACAATATCAAAAATCAAGTCGTAGAGATAATATATAATGAAATAATTTATAATTAATAACTATTGAGGTGGGATTTTTCCTGCCTCATTTATATTTGTATTTAGTATAAATATTGATAAATTAATTAAAATCTTGCATTTATGCCATATTATTATGTTTTTTGGCAAAAGCCCTTGACAAAATATTTGTGATATTCTTTAATTAGATTAGATGTTTTTTCAAAAAATAATCATTGTTAAATTGCATTTATAATAATATCAATTATTGAAATCAAGGAGAATATTTTGATTAAATTTAAGCCAAAAAACAGCAGTGAAAAATCCATTGATAAAATAATGGAAGATTGCGAGCAATACAGAAAAGATTTAATTCGTTATTGTTATCAATTTTTTGAGTATGAATATGAGTATGCAGAGGATTGTGTTCAGGAGGCTTATGTTGCATTGCTGGAAAGCCTTAATAACGGTGTTGAAATAAAAAATTATAAATCTTGGTTATACGCTGTTGTTCTCAATTACAAAAACAAAGTAATGAAAGATAAAATCAAACGCAACGAATTTGTTTTTACTGATAATGAAGAAAAAGATGTAGTGATTGAAAATTCGAAACCGTATAATCCTGATTATATAGACCAAATGACAACCGATAAAATGATTGAAGAACAAGCGTTACATATTATTTCACAACTTAATCCTGACGAAAAAGAATTATATATATTATATTATTGGAAACACAAAAAGCTAAAGGATATAGCTATTGAATTAAATGTTACGCACGCCACCATACGCAAACGGCATGAGAAACTAAAGAAAAAATTAAATTCTAAAATAAAAAATTTTGAAAATTTATAAAATAATTGTTCACATTTTTCGATAAACTGACACTATGTAGATAGGAGGTAGCATTTTGAAGAGAAAATTAAGTAAAAAGAAACTGAAAAAAATGATAGATTCTGATTTTACTGATTTATCAACAGAGGAAATAAAAGCACTTATACAAAAGGAGGTTAATAAAGGTCCTGATAAGTTAGATACCGATTATATTGACCTATGCTTTGAGTTATTAGCTGTCAAAGGCAATGCTAAAGGCAAAAGGGTTAAGTTTAAAAAACCGGCTAAGGTATTATTAGTTGCAGCAGCATTGATGGTTGTATTTATTTCAACAGTTACTGCGTCTGCACAATTTAATTTTGACATTCCTCAAAGCATTGCAAAGCTTATAGACAACAATGCGGAAATTGATTATAATTTGGGAAATGCCGATACAACTGCTGACGGCTATGCCCTGTTAAATACGGATTTGGCTAAGCAACTTGCTGATTACGGAATTACTCCTGTTACATTTCCGGAGGAAATGATAAAGGAAAATTCTAAAATAACTAAAATAAAACTGGATATGAATGAAGATGTTCTAAAAATTGTTGATATTGACTTTGAATATAACGGACAAAAAGGCAGTTTATATATCCAACAAATATCAGAAAACACTGAATCAACAGGTGTTAATACTGTTCTGGATATTAAATCAGGACGGATGATAAATGTGAATGGAATGGATGTTCTTGTGTTTGAGCAGGAAAATAGTTGTTCAATAAAATATAAGGATAATTTTACTACTTATGATATCCATTTAGACTGTAATTTAGAAACAGCAATAAAATTTGCAAAATCTATTAAATAATGAAAGGATAAAATTATGAAAAAATACATATCTATATTTTTAACACTTATAATAATAATTGCTTGTTTTACACCTGTTACAGCTTTTGCTGCAGATAGTTCAAAAGATGATGTTAGTTTTACACAAGAAGAATTGGATTTGCTTGAAAATACAAGTGCGGTTGGAATTAGTCCGTATTCGACAGGTCTAATTTCAGGATGTGATATAAGAATTGCCAAACAAGGTTCGACCACTTTATTAATAAGCGGATATACCAACGGAAGCAGTGAAGTGGTTAAATGCGGTTTTACTAAAGTAGTGATTCAAAGGAAAAAATCAAGTTCCACTTCTTGGTCAAATTACAAAACATATAAAGATTTATATTCGAATAGCACAAAATATAAGTTGAGCAAATCTATTACTGTTGAAAAAGGCTATCAATATAGGGTGACGGCAACACACTATGCAAAAAAGTCATTGTTATCAACTCAAAAAATTGATTCAACAACAGGCTATTCAACATTTTAATAATAAATTTTTAATGGCGGATTTTTCTCCGCCATTATTTTTTTTGAAAAAATTTACAAAAAAATGTTCACATTTTTCCAAAAAACGACACTATATAAATGAGAGGATATTTTCTTAAATAAAGCTTTATTTAAATTTGTGATAAAAGAGGTGTTTGAAATAATTAAATATCTTTGTGTTTCGACATAAAAAACAGAATAACATTCAATAAAATAAAATTAAGGAGAATTAATATTATGAAAAAATCAAAAAGATTTGCAGCCTTATTTGCTGCTGTATTAATGGCTATTACAATGTTTACAGGTTCGATTTCTGCTTATGCAAAAAGTCCCGAACCTAAAACAATCAAATGCGGTTCTTACAAAGCAACTTGCTCATTAGTAACTGCAAATAAATATTCCGGTGCTGCAATAACAGATTCTGCAAGTAAGGACAAAAATAAAAATAAAATCAAATTTGACACCTTGTGTGCTACAATGTTCGGAACAAAAGTCGATAAAAACGGAGACAATCCTAAATATATAAGCAGTAGCGGTACACCTAAAAAAAATGCAACAACTGCTTCAGAAGGAATTCCTATACTTAAAGCATCGTCCGGATATTACTATGCAAAAATGGCAAGTGCTCACATAGCCAAAAAAAATGGCATTCAAAACGCAACAACATTGAACACATCATATTAAAAAACAGTATGCCGGTATTATTACCGGCATACTCAACAGAGGAAATTAATTTTACGGAGTATGTTTTATGAAACGAAATAAAAAGAGATTTATTATTTTTTTAATTTTCATAGTTTTTATTGGCGCTTGTGCAGCCGTGTATTTTGGTTATGGTTCAACGATGATTAATCCCGATAATGAACAATCAATAATAAATGTGTTATCTACTGATAAAAGTAATCCAATAAATATTCTTGCAACAAAGAAGTATGGCAATAGATTTCTTGTTTTATATACCGACCCTGTAAAGGTTAAGGAAAATGAGAACAGTTCTTGTTTTTCCACTTTTGTAAAAAATAAATTTTATAAGAACAGATATAGCGCTTCCAGCATAGGAACGGGTGACGGAACAGAAATACAGGTAGAGGGCACAGAACTCGAGGATGCTTCTTTGCAAAAAGACACAAGAGTTTTTGCCATTGCAAATGTAGCTACAGAAGAAACCAAATGCAGTATATTTGAAATTGACCCCGAAACCGGTCAATATATTAATAGGTTGGATATAATTGATGTTCCAAAAAATCAACCATACATTATTGTTAAAGAATATAAAACCAAGTCGAAAAACAGTGTATTAATTGCGTATGACGGTATAGTAGAGTTAGAGCAATTGAATGCAGAATATTGATATGAAATCTTTTAACCGGTTGAGCATTAAGAAAATCTAATTACGGTAAAAGTTTTTCATACTTATATATAGCGACATTTGGAACTATAGTAGACAAAATAAATAGGAGAACTATCGATGAAAAAAGTTTCAACACTAATTATTATTGTATTAAGTATTGTGCTGATCTTTGTATTCGGATATGTAGGTTACGGTTCAACAATGATAAATATTGAAAACGAAAAATCAATTATAAATCATTTATCAAGTAACAAAAACAATCCTATAAATATTCTCGCCACTCAAAAATACGGAAACAGTTTTTTGATTGTATATACCGATCCTGTCAAAACAAAAGAGAACAAGTATAGTTCTTATTTTTCCTGTTTCACAAAGCATAAGTTTTATAAAAACAGATATAAATATCAAGGCGGAACAACGGGAAAACAAACTGAAATAATGGTATCAGGAATAACACTTGATAACGAGATTGAACAAAACGGTACGGTTGTATATGCAATTGCTAATGTTGCTTCTGAAGAAACCAAATGCAGTATATTTGAGGCAGATAGCGAAACAGGTATTCCTATCAAAAGACTTGATGTAATTGATGTTTTGAAAGGTCAGCCGTATATTATCGTAAAGAAATACCAAATACAATCACCAAATAATATGTTGATTGCATACGATGGTGAAATTGAATTGAGTTTATTAACCGGAGAAGAAGAAAATGAGACGAATTAAAAAGATATTTGTGCTGTCAGCAATATTAATGATTTTTTCATTGCTTTGTTCTTGCTCAACAAATCAAATAAAAACAAATGTCAATCAGGATTCAAATAATTATATTGCAAATGAGGATTTTCAAAATTATATAAGTGAAATGTCATCTTTTGTTAAAGTAAAGGACGGATATTATTTTACAAGTGACGCTTTATTGTTTTATTACGATACTGAAAACAATCAGGCATACCCTGTTTGCAATAAAACGAATTGCACCCATTCTGATTCAAATTGCCAAGCATATTTGTCTCCTCTCAAATTTTATCCTGAAATGAGCATGTATTATTATGATAATGCATTGTATCTATTAGGTCGAGAAAAAAAAGGTGCATCATCAGAAAGTGTTTATATTTATCAAATATCCCTTGAAAATTTCAAGCAAAAAAAGGCTGCATATTTATTTGATAGTGCAAGTAGCATATCGGTGGTTTGTATAATTCACCGAGGATATGTATATTTTTCATACGATGGCGGAGAAATGGAAGAAACAAAAGCTACACTGTATCGAACAAAATTAGGAGAGCTTAGCAAAAATTCGCCGGAAAAGATTTTTGAATTTAACGGTATAGGAGCATCTATCGCAAGATTAAGTGCTTATGGGAATAAGCTTTTCTTTAACACATCATCATATAGTGACTTGCAAGGGAACGGATATGAAACTGTTCTAAATTGTATGGATATTCACACCTTAGAAAATAAAACCATTCCGCAACGTAAATATTCACATTTTGCAGATGAGGGAAAAGTTTATTATTTCAAAGATGAAAACACGGTAGCTTATTATGATTTAAGCAATCAAAAACATAAAATTTTTTGCAAAATTGATGGACCTTGCTACATATCTGCAGATGATAATTATATTTATTTTGATAATTTGCAATCCATTATTGTGGGCAATAGCAAAGAAAGTGACAGAAAAATATTTGTTTATGACAAATCTGGCAAATATGTAACTGAAATTACACCGAAAAATCCGAAAGACGACTGTTATTTCGGCGGTGATGATATGATGATTTTCAAAGAAATTATTGCGGATGAAGTAACGGAAGCAGACGGTGCAAAAGGCTACTATGTGCTTGACAAATCGCAGTTAAAATCTCCTGACAAACAATTTATTGATATGGAATAATATTATGGAACTTATCAGAATATTTAAAAACAAAAAATTTATTGCAGCAGTAATTACGTTACTGCTGCTTAACTGCGTTTCTTTTTATATAACACAGCAAAAAAGCCTTAGTGATTTTGGCATTAATATTGACACTTATTCGGCTACATTCAAGGATAATGCAGACATTTTTACCGAAGTCGACAAGAAGTCAATCATCGAAAAAAGCAATAAATTTGAAATTCTGAAAAGCTTTGCCGATAATACCGAGGATAAAGCACAGCAAATTAAAGAATATCCTGATTTGTATCAGGAATATAAAAACAGTAATTATTCCTATGAAGAGCTTGCGACACAAGCTGAGTTTTATTCTCATTTTGCGTATCAGCTTGAATATCAAAACGATTACCCTGCATACATAAAATCAATTCTTAAAAATGCTCAAAATTTATCATCAAAAAAGCTGTTTTCAAACAAAACTTCATATTCATATAAATCAATACAAAAATCGGCAAATGATTTTTCAAAAAATAAAAATATCAAACTGTCTTTAGTTAATGATTTGCCTGTAAGTGCTGTTTTGAATTATCAAATCGGCGACTTCATTTTGATTTTAATTTGCGTGTTTATGGCAATATCTTTTGTGTCAGAAAAAAATGTTAATCTTTTGATCAATACCTGCAAAAACGGAAGACGGATATTGAAAATGAAGCAGCTTCCTATTTTGATTTTGTTTTCACTTTTCTTCTCCTTTGCAATTTATATATCCGAAATGCTCATATCTTTAAAGATTTATGATGCTCCGATGAATTTATATGCTTTGATACAATCGACAGATATATTTTCCGACTGTATTTTACATATTAATTTTTTACAATTATTTGCAATTCATATTTTGTTTAAAGCAATTATCGCAAGTATGATTGCACTTGCAATATGGCTGTTCATTTCGCTTAGCAGCAATATTATTCTCGTAAGCGCAATTGCAGGTGTGATTACGGCGATTGAGCTGTTGCTTTACAAAAACATTTCTGCACAAAGTAATTTGTCAATTTTCAAAACTTTCAATATATTTTCACTTTTTGATTACAGAAGTATATCAGAATATAACTTAGTTTCCGTTTTTTCAAAACCTGTAAGAGCGGAAAAAGCTGTGTGGATAATTGTACTGTTAATTATTTTTATTATATCGGCATTAATTTTAATAAGTGCAAATCGAAATTATCCTATAAAGTCGCCTAAAAAGGCTTTCAGAGTATTACACGTTCTTTTTGACAAATTATCCGAATTTTATGCAAAGCTTCAAAGTGTTATCTATGCAGGAAGATTTGAAACATTTAAAATAATGCATATCGGAAAAGGACTTTTAGTAGTTATTGCCTTTCTCCTGATAATCGGATTTAATTTCAATACAAATCCTCTTGTTTTTTCGTCAACCGAGGCCTTTTTAAATGATTATTATGAAGAATACGGCGGCGAGCTTAGTGAAAAGGTTTATAAAAATATTGAAAAAATGCGATCTGAAGCAGATGCCGTTGAAAGCGAATACAATTTTAAGAGTGAGCAATATGCAAGCGGCAAAATTTCACTTGAGGAATACGAGCTTGCAGCAGCAAAGAACGAAGCGTATGATACACAGAGAAAAGCTGTTGATAAATTGACGGAGCAAATTGACAGAATTGAATCACTTTCCCAAAAAGGGATTAAGCCTGTGCTTGTTAATGAACTCGGGTATAATAATTTGTTTTACAGTCAAAGCAATCAAACACAAATCTTAATTTTGATATGTGCTGTTGTCATCTTGTTTTCATCTGTCTTTTCCATTGAAAAAGGCTCAAATATGATCATACTCAATCATTGCTCAAAAAACGGCAGGAAACAGTTATATTTTAAAAAGATATTTACTGTTATTCCCAAAACCTTTATATTAACTTTAGTATCTTATTTATCGTTGATTTTACAAAATAATTATCTTTATAAGCTTGGCAATATGAATGCGAATATACATAATTTGGAATGTTTACAGGAGATTAATTTAAACCTCTCAATAGCAGAATATGTAATTCTCAATTTTATATTTGAATTTATATTTGTAACAGTCGTTGGGTTAATTATCACTTCCCTCTCCGCATTTATGCCACAGCTTGCAGTAATCATTATATCTGCTTGTTTGTTTATACTGCCGAGTGCACTTTATATGATAGATATTTATTCGGCAAAAGGAATATCAACATCATATCTGCTTAATTTTAATGCATTGATTTTAGATAAAGGCATCAGTATCGGAAGTTTCATTATGCATTATGCTTTAATCGTATTTTGCATTGTAATGCTTGTTTTATCTAACAGAAAATGGTGTTTAACTAAGGAAAGATAGCTATGAAAATTGAAATTAAAAATCTTACAAAAATATATGGAAATAATAAGGCTGTAAATGACCTAACGCTTACTCTCACCGACGGAATATACGGCATACTCGGTCCTAACGGCTCAGGTAAAACCACTCTGATAAATCTTCTAACCGACAATGTAAAAAGGACGTCGGGTGAAATTTTGATTAACAACAAGGATATAGTATCCTTAGGTGCAAAGTATCGTGATTTAATAGGATATATGCCGCAACAACAAGCACTGTATAATGATTTCAGTGCATATATGTATCTGAAATATATGTGCACTGTTAAAGGCATAAAGCACAATAACGAGCTTATTAATGATATGCTGAAAAAGGTTAATCTCTATGATGTGCGAAATGCAAAAGCGGGCAGTTTTTCAGGCGGAATGAAACAGAGGCTGCTGTTTGCACAAGCCTTGCTTAATGATCCAAAAATACTTATTCTTGATGAGCCAACCGCAGGACTTGACCCAAAGGAGAGAATTAATTTCCGTAATATGCTTGCCGAGCTCTCAAAGGATAAAATTATCCTTCTTGCAACACATATTGTATCTGATATTGAGTGCATTGCAGATGAAGTTATACTGCTGAAAAAAGGTAATCTTGTAAAAAAATATACGCCTGAAGCTCTGATGAAAAGTATTTCCGATAACGTATTTGAAATAAGGGGCTCAAAAGAAGAACTTCTATCTTTACAGCATAGTGTCGGACTTGGTAATATTATTCACGACCAAAACGGTATTTCTTTAAGAATTGTAACTGATAACCCCAAAGAAAACTATATTCCGGTTACCAATAACATTTCTCTTGAGGATGTATATTTGTATTATTTTGAATATTTGAAATAATAATTCGTTGCGAAAAAAGTAATTGCCGTTGGTTAAACCCAACGGCGACTTTTACTATATGATAAATCTCTTAAAAATCTATTAGTTGTATGTGTCAATCAACCTTTATACTTTTCAAGGCTTGTTCTTTTGTGATATTTCCCTGAATATAATTGTTTCTTGCTTCGGTTGCCTTATCAAGCCAAGCATAATAATCAGAATAGTTGAGTAATTTTTCTGTATTTGAATTGAAATCCGTTGTTCGCTCAAGCCGTTTATACATTTTGTTTTTCTCTTTATCAAATACACATATAACTTCATCCTTCATTGATTCAAGCTTATGCTTAATTGCAGGTGCCGTTTCCTTGCAGGTCTTTCCTGTTTTCAAAACTCTGTCACAGTACAGGGTTTTCTTTTTTGTCTTGGGAATGAAAAATCTGTTGCAGGCTTGACATCTGCTGACTATAGGATTTAATTCAATGAACTTATGAATTAAAAGAATATAGTATTCATTAACGCTTTGAACTCGGTATCCTGTTTGTACTCCGTCATTTGTTCTGTAAAAGCTTTGATTTACTTCGCAAAATCTTGTGTGTATGCATTTGTTTTCAAAATCTATATTTTCGCCCTTACTCATTTGGGTTAGTATGTAATCAAGTTCCAATGATATGAAAAGTATATGATTAAGATTTTGTATAACACAATCAATCTGAGTGGGTAAATCTTCCGAAGCATAAAAGAATAATGTTCCCTCTACTAAAGATTTAGTTAGGTATGCAAGTACAAAATCATTTTCTTCTATTGCGTTACAAACATCATTAACCAGCCTAAGAAATCTTTCTGCTTTAGCATAATCCTCTTTGCTTTCGCCTTTAATATTCTTCGACATTTGTTCAAGAGTCTGAAGTAATATTATATATCCATCGTGTCTCATTTCCGATAAATCTATAATTACTTCCTTTAAATTCATCGGAGGCAATTCATATTCTTTTTCATCATCAACGATAACTCTTTCCAAATCACCGTTATCGTGAATTATCATATGCAGACCTTGAAGCTTCATTGGTAAATCATTAATTAACATATCTTTATTCCTTGTCCAAAAGTAAAGTTGCTCAAAATTTTATAAGATTACTTTAGCATAGTGTAATTATTTTTTATCAGTTACAATCATAACAGAAAAAATATTTTATTTCAATCTCAAAAGAAAGGAGCTACTGATAATGAACGGAAATTATTTTTTACTGCCGAATAGTATTTTTGATGAAGGGTTTACGCATATGGAATTTGTAGTTTACAGTTTTCTTGTAAGCAGGAAGGATAAGCGTAATCAAAGTTACTATTCCATTCCTCATATATCGGAAAACTGTGGCATCAGTGAAACATCATGCAGAAAAGTTTTGAAGGATTTGTCTGATAAAGGGTATGTTGATATTTCAAAGCGATATATGAATAACGCACAGTTGAGTAATCTGTATACGGTCAACAAAATTTAGACCACCCCCCGGTGCGTGAGGTGATGACAAACAATATTAAACCTCGTCAAACAAAAAATGAGCAAGAAAACTCAAATAAGCAAACTAATCAAATGACACATAAAACTCGATTTGTGGGCATTTGTCGCGGCCACAGGAACAAGTATTATGTTTCTGTTTAATCCAAAGCAGATACGAAAGTAGATGTTTTGGTATCTGCGAGTTTCGGCTTTGTATTACGCAAAGCGAAAACAAATCCGGCGGGAGACCCACACCCCTCGTCCAAACATATTCCGTGATTAAATATGTTCAAGAAACATATAACAATCACTCCATATGTTTTTCCTCTCAGCGACAGTACAAGTATCTGTCGCTGTAATAAAAATAACAAATACGGAGGTACAAAGCTATGAATGACAACCGTACTGAAATATTAAATTTCAGAGTAACCAAAGAAGAAAAAAGAATGATTGAAGATAAGGCATATATCAAATACGATACTCTTGCTCCTTATCTTCGCGACTGTGCATTAGGTAAAGAAATACTTGTCATTCCCGGATTATCAGGAATACAAGATGAACTTAATGCAATAGTCAACAACTTAAATCAATTAACCCGTGCAGTCAACAGCGGAATGTGTTCTGCCGTTGACTTAACAGAAATGCGAAAGGAGGTGGCAGGTGTATGGCAATTATTAAACTCAGCTCTGCAAAAATATCTCCTCGTGTAGGCATTGATTATGTTTGCAATAAAGAGAAAACTTTAGGAAAGTTAATAAGCGGTAAGGATTGCATGACTGAAAGCTGTTACGATGAATTCCAAATGGTCAAGCAAAATTTTAATAAACTTGATGGCAGAACATATTACCATATGATTCAATCCTTTGCACAAGATGATGACATCACACCTGAAAAGTGTCACGAGATAGGTGTGCAAATGGCCGAACATTGCTTCCCTGAATTTCAGGTTTTAGTAGCAACGCATATTGATAAAAAGCATATGCACAATCATTTCATAATTAACTCTGTTAGCTACAAGGACGGCAAGAAGATGGATGTATCCCCACAGGACTTAATTGACATAAAGAATTATTCAAATCAATTATGTAGAGAAAACGGTTTCGTAACTACCGAAGCAAAGACAAGAAGAAATCAAAATCCTAAATGGAAACAGAATATCAGATACTGGGCACTGCGTATGATGCAAGAATCCTATGATATGGAAGAATTCATTTGGAATATGCGTATGCACGGAATAGATATTAAATATGATCCCAAATACAAATATATGACCTACACAGACAGTGAAGGTCATAGGTGCAGAGACGCAAAACTATTTGATGAGAGATTACTGAAGAAAAATCTCGAAATGTATTTTGATTTGGGAGGCTGCAGTTCAGTTCTTGCAGAGGACATACAAAATTATGAAACACCGAAGACAGGTAACTGTACTGACGGATTGATATTATCTATTTTTGAAATGCTTTCAAATTCACCATCGATTGAACCTGATGAAGATTACTATGACGGCGGATTTGATGATATTAAGCTTGACAAAATCATTGAGAAGATGCGTGCACACGGATTGAAAATTACAAAAGCACAGCTTATTCATTGCAGAAACGAATACATCAATCAAGAGCAGGAACAAGGCTTTGAAATGTTAATGTAGGAGGTCAATATGAAGAAAACAACTAATGAATTAAAATCAATAGCAAGTGAAATCTCAGGACAGTATGGATATTTTTTGAATGTAACCCAAGTCGGAAAAGTGTTTGGCATCAGCAGAGAATCTGCACGAAAGCTCGTTGCTGATATACCTACCGCTGAACTAACAGGCAGTAAGAAATATTGTCTTTATGATATTCTAAAAAAGGTTTACAAATAGGCTGGATATTCAAATGCAAATAGTGTATTGTGTGTCACAAAGGAGATGATTTTATGTATGAAGAAAAGCGACCTGACGGTTCGATACTATACAGAATGACTCGTCAGGTTACAGACATTAACGGAAACAAAATCCGTTTGACCGCCCGAGGTAAAAGCGAAAGGCAAGTCAAGAAAAATATGGAACAGAAATTGTTGAAGTGGCAAAAGGAACAGGATGAGCTCAAAAACAAAACTATGTTCCCTGAAATTAACTTTAAAGCATTTGCAGACAACTGGTATGAGCTAAACATCAAAAATGCAAATATCAGTCAAACTACTAAGAATGACTACAAATATTATCTTTACAGCAATATCATTCCGTACTTTGAAAAGTTCAAACTATGTGATATTACCGAAGACGACTGCCAAAGATTTTTAAATCAATATGTTGGTTACAGCAAGGCTAATGTATCAAAAATTAGAATGACGCTTCGCAGAGTGCTACGCAAGGCACAAAAGCAAAAATTAATAGGTGAGAATCCTGCGACCGACATTGTACTGCCACAGGTAACAGAAGGTCAACGCAGACCAATAACAGACGAAGAAAGGTCGCTGATAATTGAAACAGCTAAAACTCATTACGCAGGTGCGATGGTACTAACAATGTTGTGCTGTGGACTGCGGCCTGCAGAAATCAGGCGAATGGAATGGGATTGGGTTGATTTTGACAATGCGATACTGACTGTCGGTAAATCAAAGACTAAAGCTGGAACGGGCAGAAAAATTCCAATGCCTCCGCAATTAGTAAAAGCCTTGCAAGAACACAAGACTAAAAACTTAAACGAACAGTATGTATTTGTCAGATGTAAAAATCCGAAATTGCCTATGGATGAAAACGCTTTCTATCACGCATGGCATAATTTCAAAAGAGAAATGGATATTGCTAACGGTGCAAGGGTATATCGTAATCAAATTAAAGAAAGTACGCTTGCACCGGACCTTGAGCCGTACCTGCTACGGCACACATTCTGCACAGACTGTCAGGCAGCCGGAGTGCCTATCAATGTAGCCAAAGAATTAATGGGACATAGTGAATATTTCTGTAACTGCTAAAATTTATACGCATATGGTAGACGAAGTATTTGAGCAAAACAGAAAACGCCTTGCAGAATTCACTGAAAACAAGTTTAAGACAACATAAATTCTGTAGCACCTCTACTGCAAAATTTTTTATATACTAACAATATATAAAATCAAAAACTCACTGCTCTTGAAATAATAAGAGCGGTGAACTTAATTCTTATTTTCTATTCGAAATTCATCTAACATATCTCGTAATAGTAATGCGTTTTTATAATCGTATCTAAATGTTTCACAGTTATATCCTTTTATGTTCTCGATAAAAGGTATATCATATTTGTATTTTTCAATATCGTATTTATTATAACTTGCATATACAAAATGCTCAAATTGATCTCTTTCATCTTCGTTTTCAAATATCAATATACAGGACATCAACATTGTTCTTGAATATTGTGCCTCTAAACTATTGTTATGAAACAATAGCTTTTCTAATAAAAACTTCAATGAATCTTTCACAAAACTACGATAGAAAAAATCATTGCCATCTTTAATTTTAATCATTCTCCAATCAGGTGCCGGTGTAATATAGCGACCACCATCGAGTAGATTACATATCACTTCCTTCATAGGTGTTTGATGATAAAGTAAATTAATCAAATACCAATGTGGGCTACTGTCAATATGTGAAAACATATAATATTCATATGCTGTTCTAGTATCATCAGGTGTTTCAATAATTCTAAATTCAGGAGCATACTTATAATACCAACCCTCTCCATTATTAATCTCCTCCCAATCTTCAGGAGTTGATAGATATCTTTTGAATCTTTCAATTACGGTTAAATCTATTCCAAATCTTCTTTTCCATAGTTTTTCAATGTCATTAATATCAGCTGATTTATTAATTGGAGTATTTGTATCGCCAATTCTTGTGTAAATGTTGTTTTGAGAAATACTCTCATATCTTTCAACAAGATAGTACGGAACATTTTTGTCACTTATAACTATGAGTACATCGATATAATTATTTTCAATATATAAAGTTTCAACATATACTTTTGGCCTAATATATCCAGCAAATTTTTTTGTCGATAAAAAATCAACGATTTTTTGAGTATTATATCTATCGGTGTTTTTTGAGACATCTATTAATGAATAATCATTTTCTTCGTCAACCCCAATAATAATATATCCATTATGTCCTGTTAGATTATTTGCCATACAAATTATATCGTGAAGCAAATCAGATTTATTCTTATGCCACTCTCTTTTAAAATCCCAATACTCTCCCTCTTGCTTTAAACTAATTAATTGAGTTATTTCAAATGTTAATTTATTTTTATCCATTACAAATTATCTCCAACCAAATTTACCTAAATTATAACACAATATGTGCAAAATTTCTACAACAATCAATAAAGTACAAACCAACAATGTCTGTAAAGTGTCTGCATTTTTGTTGGCGTGATTTGGCTGTTTTGTGCAGTTGGAATTGCAATTTAGCGGCACATTAGTGTCACACAAGTGGCTCATTTTAGAGAAAGATGAAATAAAAAAGCACCTTAAAAGGTGCAAAAATGTGCCAAAAGGCGAAAAATAATGGACAGTTCGTTGTGAACTGTCCAAATCTGGCAGAGGTATAAGGATTCGAACCTTAAATGACGGAGTCAGAGCCTCGCAATCCTTTTTCAAAACCGCCT
>OIZX01000855.1_pt1 | contig 18204 bp, 14 predicted proteins | sample 1588621 | NCBI WGS metagenome assembly OIZX01 (sample SAMN03283276) | human gut metagenome | biome: human-associated habitat; material: feces | host: Homo sapiens | place: Peru | collected 2012 | reverse complement strand
AAATTCACGAATTATAGAATTGATTGGAATATTTCCTGTCTCAAGTGGTGTAAAGTTATTTAAATAAGCATATAATCTTCTTGCTTCAGAGTAAAACTCACTACTACTATCAACTTGTAACAAAAGTGGTTGTGCAAATGTTTTCATAACACTTGGTTCATAATTTAGACTTGAATTATATATAAAATCTGCATCATCAACAAATGGAAAAATATACTCTTCTTCACCTTTTTTTACATTTCCCCATAATTCAAATGTCCTGTCAACACTATGTCCACGAGTTGTATAATCTCTTACCATTCTTCTTAAAAATCTTGAATCGGAAGAAGATATTTTAGTATATCCATCTATATTTAACGTAGTAATAGGAGCAATATATACTTTATATTTATTTTCATCTGGAGTAAATTTTGTAAGAATAGGATTTAGGGCATGTATTCCCTCTATAATCATTACATCATTTTTTTCAAGTTTTAAAAACTTTCCATTATATTTTTTTGTTCCTACAACAAAGTCAAACTCTGGTAATTCTACTGTCTTACCATCAATCAAATCTTTCATTTGTGAATTAAATAATTCAATATCAAATGCTAGTTTTGATGTAAAAATAAATGGCGATGGAAAAAATGATGGTATAAGGTCATTTGCAGATTTTAAAATTACATCTGAAGACGTTATTAATTATTTTGATAATGGTGGCGATTGGAATGAAATGAGAATTTCATTAAGAACTAGTGAGTTATTTGAAGAGTTAAAAAAGGCTTTATTATATTAAAAAAAATTTTCTTTTCAGTTAAAGATAGATATACAAGTCTATCTTTTTAATATATTAGAAAAATGTAAAATGTTTTATTAATGTTAAAATCTATATAAGATGATAGATTTCTGCTATAATATTGATATGAATGAAATAATATTAAAATTATACAAAATGTTTAATGAAATATTTGATAAACAAATTAATGATTATTTAGACAATGCTGAAAATAACAAAAAAGTTCCCAAAGAAAGCTGTATTTTTTTAGAATCAGCTAAAAAGTCAATTAATAATTGTTTGTCATTAATTGATAACGATGAATATATAGATGCATTATGTTTGCTGAGAAGTTCGTTTGAAGCCATCATGTTTTCGATTGCAATTACTTTGGATGAAAAAACTTATGACATGTATAAACATTACAATAGCGATAATTATGTTAATGCATTAAAATTGAAATATAAAGAAATGCAGAAAAAAAACCCAAAACTTCAGATACCGGATTTAGAAAAAGAAAAGAAGAACTTCTTAAAACCATATAATATAAGAAAAACTGTTGCTAATAATTATAAAGTATTATTTGAAGATTTATTTATCGGATGCCAAAATGAAAAAGAAGTATTACTTGAACTAAATGATTTTTATAGATACTTATGTGATTTTACTCATCCATCTATTGTTAAAACATATGTATTTAAAATTCAAAATGATATAAATAATTTAAATAGTATTAGAACAATATTTAGATTAAATATTCATTTTTGCAGAATGTTGCTACTATTAACATTAAACTATATTTCTGGTCGAGATATTACAGAGGATGAATATGATTTATATGCAATTATATGTTTACTAGATATTAGTTTAGTTGATAATTACGACAATGTAAACTCATTACTAAAAAAATATAAGGACTATCTATATTTAAGCACTACACGAAAATATCTTAATAGAAATAATAATAAAAAGTTAATTAATGAGTTAAAATCTGAAATTAAGAAGGTAGATAATGTAAATAAATTTAATGAAAATTTAAGGGAATATATTGATAGTATTATCTTGAAATTTGATTCATTAGATATATATAACAAATATTTTGAAAAACCATCTTAGAAAATGATTTTTTTGTTATACAAATATAAATAAAATATTATTCTTAATAAAATAAATCAAAAATTGTAAAAAATATGCAAAAAATTGATTTAAAATACAAAAAACATATTTTAGATAAAATGTTATAACTCAAATTATAGATTGTTTATATTGAAATTACAAAACTCACTATAAAAAATAATTGATTTTTGTTATAATACTATTATAGTAGGTGGCAGTGTGAAAGAGGAGTTTATAAAAAAATATAATAATCATGAATATATTTCAAATGATTTATATTTAAATGTATTAGCAAATTATAGTGGTGCTGTGCCCTCTAACTTTAATATTGATACTTATAATGATATAGTTTTAGAAAAAGAGTATTTATTAAATAAAGATTACTTTGATAATTTTTATAAAGATATTGATCCTAATATAAAACTTGATAAAGAACAGTGTAAAGCCATATTAAGTGATGAAAAATATAGTCTTATTATTGCTGGAGCAGGTACAGGTAAAACTACCACTATGGCATCAAAAGTAAAATATTTAGTGGAAAAGAAAAATGTTTTACCAGAAAAAATATTAGTATTAAGTTATACAAGAAAAGCTACTGAAGAACTGGATAAAAGAATTTGCTTAGATTTTAATATCCCAGCACACGTTACAACATTTCATTCACTTGGTTATGAATATATTAGAGAAATATTTAATAATCGAAAATGCGTTATACTTGATAGAAATAAAAAAAGAGAAATCTTTTTAGAGTATTTTAAAAACTTATATTTAGATAAAAATAAAATTACAGAAATAATTAATAATTTTGATACTGTTAAACAAATGAAAAACTTTGTATTTAGCAAATTCTTTATTGATAACTATCAAAAATTTAATACTTATGATGAGCTTATAGAATACTATGTAAGTGTTAAACTTAATGAAGCCAAAACTGTAGGAACTATAAATTTAATTAAATCATGGATTGAAAGGCAACTTCAGAAAGATGAAAATATTATATCTATAAATGGAGACTATGTTAAATCAGCCGGTGAAGCAGTAATAGCAAACTTTCTTTATAAAAGAGGTCTTTCATATTCTTATGAAGAAGCTTATCCAGAACTAATGGAAAATAATATAATATATAAACCTGATTTTACAATCGATTATGCTGGTGAAAAAATATATATTGAATACTTTGGCTTAGAGGATGAAAACTATAATAAAATAAAATTAGAAAAAGAAAAATACCATAAAGAGCATAATAATAAATTTATTGAAATTGAAAGAACATCACTTTCAAATATTGTTAGAATTTTAGATAACAAATTAAGAGAGTTAAATGTTGAATATAATGAAAGAACTAATGAAGAAATATATGAACATATTCTTCGTCTAAATCCACTTTCACAAGTATATCCATTTGAATATTTTATGTACTCAAGTATTAAATATTTAAAATCATCTGCTTATAGAGAGGATAAAACAGTTATCAAAAAATATATTATGACTTTAAAAGGTGAAGAAAAACAAAATGTTATGATCGAGGCAAAATACTTCTTAGACTTTTATAATTATTATTCAAATAAACTTTATGGTGGAGAATATTATTACTTTGATTTTGATGATTTATTATACTATGCAGTTAAGTATATTGAAAAATTAACAAGTGAAACTCATTTATTATTTGATTATATAATTATTGATGAATATCAAGATATATCTAATATTAAGTATGAACTTACTATGAAGACCGCTAAAAGAAATGATGCTAAAGTATTCGCGGTTGGAGATGATTGGCAAAGTATTTACTCCTTTAGTGGCTCAAGAATAGAGTATATTTATAATTTTACTAACTATTTTAAGGGAGCAAAACTATTTAAAATTAATAAGACGTATAGAAATAGTCAAGAACTTATCAACTTATCTGGACAGTTTATTATGAAAAATAATAGTCAAATAAAAAAAGACTTAGTATCTGATAAACATATAGATAAACCAATTATTATTAAGACTTTTGATGGAACTAAATCTGATAAAGAGGAAATTAATTTACTTAAAAATACTATTTTAGAGATATATGGTGATAGTCCAGATCATAGAATTTTAGTATTAGGTAGAACAAATAGGATTATAGATAATTTATATGATGATGAAAGTTTCTTTGATGGAATAGAATCTAGTTTAGTATTTAAAAATTATGAAGATATAGATATTGAAGCAATGACTATGCATAAATCTAAAGGTCTTACTTTTGATGATGTAATTATTATTGGATTAAATACTTCATTTCCATCTGTTAAAACAGGTATGACTTGGATAGAAAAATTGTATCGAAATGAAGTTATTGATGAAAGCATTCCTTTTGCTGAAGAAAGAAGATTATTTTATGTTGCTCTTACAAGAACTAAAAATCATGTTTATTTACTATGTGATAAAAATTTAAAAAAAGATAGTGAGTTTATATCAGAAATATATGGAATAATGAAAAGTAATATGGTTGGTAATTAAAACGTTATTTTAAAAATACTTTACACTAATTTGACACAATCTCTTAAAAATGATATAATTATCGTACACAAGGGGAGTTTTGTGATATGAAAATAACTAATAAAGATAGTTTTTTGAATTATTTAAAAAGTCTTAGATTTTTAGGTGTTGGTTCACAAGGAGCTTGTTATTATGATCCTAAAACTAATCAAGTTTTAAAAGTATTCCACATATTTTTTGATGATGATTATGATGATGTTATATCCGAAGATTTAACCCAGTTTAGTAATATAACAAACTCAACTTTTATATGGCCGATAGAAACTATAGAATATAATAGTTTTGTTATAGGTTATACTATGAAGTTCGTTAAGTCAAAAAGTTTATATGAAATAAATCCATTGTATGTAAATTTAAACTCATTTGCAAAGGCTATAAATAAAAGTTATAAAGATATTGAATTATTAACAAATAATGATATAAAGATTTATGATATTATGTATAATATTTTATATTCAAAAGGTAAGATTAATGTAATAGATACAATGGAATATTCAAAAAGAAATGTAACATTAAAAGAAAACTCTGAAGGATTTAATTTAGAGTTAAAATACTTTTTAGTGGATAATCTATTTAATAACTTTGTAAATAGTAATTCCTTTTTAAGAGATTTATATGATTCAAAAGATGCAAACGCTTTAGAACTTCTTAATGAATTAAAAAGAAAATTAAGTGAATATGTTGGTTTTGAAATAACTATGTTAAACGAAGTAAGAATGTTAACATCCAAAATAGATAGGCCTAAATATATTAGAGAGATAAGTAAAAGATGATTTTTTTGATCATTTTTTTAAATATTTTATAAAAGTAGAACTTGCGAAAGTAGGTAAGATTGATTTGTTAGTACCTAAATAAACATTTATTTTTGGAATATCTTTGTTAATTTTTAGTTCTTTTAAATTGTTATAATTCTTTTTTGCTAAGTCAATTATTGTAAAACCAATGCCTAGTCCAATATTAGTAAATTCAGTAACTAGTTCTTGACTTACAACTTCCATTTTAGGTATTAAAACTGTATTATTTTTTAAGGCAATACTATTTAATAGTTTCCTACTGTTAGAACTTTCTTTTTGCAATATAAGAGGGTAATTATTTAAGTCTTCAAAATTATTTATATCATCTTTGAAATAGTCTGGATTATAAATGAATCCCTGTTTTAGCTCGGTTATTTTTTCTAAATGTAGGTTTGTTTCTTTGATATTACTTTCATTAAATATTACAAAATCTAGCTTTCCTAATTTTAAATCGTTAATTAAATTACTTGTTAAATCATTGGTAATGTTTATTGAAATGTTAGGGTAGTCTTGATGAAATCTTTTTATTACATCTAATAAAATTATTTTTGTGAGTGTTGTTGAACAGCCAATTTTAATTTCACCTTTAGATAAATCTTTAAAAGAGGTAAATTCATTTTCAGCATTATTTATAAGTTCTAAAGCACCTTTAACATATTCATAAAACATTTTTCCTTCACTAGTAAGCTGCATTCCTTTATTACTTCTTAAGAAAAGTGTTCCTCCGAGCTGGTTTTCAAGTTTTTTTATAGATTGTGATATTGCTGGTTGTGATATATGAAGTTCTTCACTTGCTTTAGTCATATGTTTATTTTTAGCAACAACATAAAATACTTTATATAATTCTAGGTCAATATTCATTATAAGTCCTCCTTATATATACTATAACATAAATATATTTTACTTATCAATAAATAAGGAATAAAATATTATTGAAAAGGAGAAATTTTTATGGATATTGAAAAGTTAAAAAAAGAGTTTATTAAACTTAAAAGTGGGGAACTAGAGTATCTTGATAATATAGCAAAACTAGGTTATCAAAAAACTTTTTCCCAAGAGGAAAAATTAAATATTTATCGAAAGTTAAAATTTTATGAAAATGAAAATGCTAGATTTTATAAATTGCTTTCTGATATTTTATATGAAAGTAAAGAAAAAAATATGGACAAAGTATTTATTGAAATTAAATTAAAGGATGACTTTTTTAATAAAGTGAGTGATATATTTAATAGACATAGATATTTAATTTTAAGAAGATATAATATTAATTTAGAAAATAATAGTTACATATTAACAGTTAAGGATATTATTGATGGAAATTATACTAAATATCGTTATTCAGATTTTGATTATTTGTTTAATAAGCAAGAGCTTTTTGAAAAACCAATTTATATATTTTTATATTATGATGATCACTCTGACGAATGTTTATTGCCTAGTGATTGGAATTTATTTGATTATTCAACAGGGATTTATATAGACTTTGTTTATGGAGATAAAAAAGAAATTTCTATAAAGAAAATGGAAAATTTTGAAAAAGGCAAAATTATTATGAGGGTTACTCCACGCGTTGATGAACTTGAAGTAAGAACTATTTTTAGGGAAGAATTATTAAATGAAAATAATAAAACTTTAGAGGACTGTGCTAATAGTACAATGATTAGAGTAAATGAGTTAAATTATTTAAGAAGTTCAGAGTACAAAGAAAAAATGTTGTTAGAAAAAATAACTAATATTTATGAAAAGGTTAAAGGAAAACTAACTAAAGAGGAAATATTATATAGTGGTGATTTTATTAATCTTATAAAAGAGGTTTATAGCCTTCCTAATAATAAAACTATCACAAGAGAAAAAATAGTTAAAAATGGTGGAAAAGATTCAGTTATAATTGTTGCAACAGATAATAATGGTGATTATATATTAACCTTTCAAACAAGAATTAATGATAAAATAATTGCTGAATTTCCTTCGGGTTATATTGAAAATGGAGAAGATGTTATTGAAGCAGCCAAAAGAGAGTTAAAAGAGGAAACTGGATATGTTTCAGATAATGTAACAATACTTGATAATTCATATTATTCTGTAGGTATAGATAATTCGATTTGCTATATTGTACGTATTAAAAATTCTATTAAAGCATTTAATGTAAATCCAAATGAAAACTTGACATATGGAATATTTACTGAAGAAGAATTAAAATACCTTTTAAATAATAACATTATGAGTGGTAGTTTAAATAAACTTGCGTATCATAGTTTACAAAATAATGGTTGTAAAAGAACACTTAGAATGTAAAATCATTGTAAAAAATTTGTATAATAAATTTATGTATTATTTGTAAATATATTAAGTTTTAAAATAGTATATTTGATTTATGATTTATTGAAATTAAAAACTCCATTCTTCCTACATGACCTTTCAAGTGATAAAGGTAATACTTTGATTTGTATAGTGTTTTTATATGACAATATCATTATTAATAATTATTGTTGTTGTTAGTATGCTACTAGTTTTATACTAAACTATTATTAATGATGAATAAATTTTAAAGTTATAATTTAAAGATAAAAAATCATCAAATTAATGATATAATTATATAAGATTAAATAATTAATAAATAATAATTTGAAAGTGAACTAATAGTATGTTTAATATTAGATAAAAAATTGATATATTGTTCTTGGATGGTGATAAAATGAATCAAGAAAAAATAGGAAAATTTATTGCTAAATTAAGAAAGCAAAAAAAATTAACTCAAGAACAGTTAGCAGAAAAATTAGGGATAACCAAAAATGCTGTAAGCAAGTGGGAAAGAGGATTGGGCTTAATGGATTTGTCATTGTTAAAACCATTAAGTCACATTTTAGAAGTCTCGGTTACGGAAATATTAAATGGTGAGAGATTTACTAAAGAAGAAATCGATTCAAAAAGTGAGGAAACTTTAATTGATACACTTGATTATTCTGCAAAAGAAATAAAAAAGGTAAAAAAGAATAAGTTTATAATAATATTATTAACAATAGTTATTACTATTTTGTCAATTGTAATATTAGACACAATTCAAGCAATAGTATTTAAAAATAGCCCAATAATAAGTTGGAGAATTGAAGATGCTAATGATAGTGATAGTTATGTAGACAAAGGTATTTTAATTGATACTTATTATTGTGTTAGCGATGATGTAATAACGGTAATTCCAACATTTAAAAATACAAATTATAATTGCCCATCAGAATAATAATTACAAATTACAATTTAGTGATTTGTTAAATAAATAGTAATTTGCCGATAATCATTTTTTGAACAAAAGTTGTAACTTTTTTAAAATATGTTACTATGTAGTTGATTATTAGTAGAATTAAAGCTTATTTTTATTAAAATAAGAACAAAATAAAGGAGGTATTGTTATGAAAAAGAAAAAAATTATTATTTTATCTATTTTAGTTATCTTTATAATTGCTATGATTTGTGGTGTAATTTGGTACTTTAACAATAGAAATTCAAATTATAAGCCAAATGGCAAATTAAATTATGATACAGTACTTGTGAATGAAGAAACAAATCCATATTATCAAGTTGGATTTGCTGATTATGTGTTTATAGGAAAGGTAGATAAGGAAATTGAAAGGACATTCTCAGATTATGGCTCAGCTAGAACTATATATGAAATCGAGGTAACAGAAAATTTGAAGGGTGATCTACAAAATATAATTAAAGTAACTTATCCTGGTGGATATGATAAAGATGGAACTCTTATATTGCATAAAGGTGATTATATAACGGATGAGGAATTACCAAAGATAGGTGAAAATTATATATTTGTGGGTATTGGACAGCCAAACGGAACAATATTATTACAAGATTTATATTCTGATACTCCATATACAGAAGAAAATAAAGAAAAATACTTGGACTATATTAATAATCAAGAGAATGTAGACAGAGAAAGATTTAAAAGTATTTATGAGAATTAGAAAAATGCAATAGTTGATTAACAATAACTACTTTTCTTTTTTATGCTATTATTGTAAAAGACAAATTACAATTTATTGATGAGATTAGTTTGAAATATAACTAGTCTTTTTATTTTGAATAAGATTTATATTTTTTGTCTAACATAATATAATAATATAATATAAAGAATTAATATAACAAGAATATAAATAATAATATAAATTAGTATAAATATTTATATTAAAAAACAAGTATTAAGTTGGTAGTTTACTTGTTTTAAAAATATTTTTATATAGCAGTGTTCCATCTGGGCTTTTTATTTTTGATAAATTAATAGTGATTATTCCGAGTTCTAATTTGTTACTTTTAAATTTATCATTATCTTTTATAGGTATTATTCTTATTATTTTTTCTATATCATTTTTAGGTGTAAATGATAAATTAGTGAAATCTTTATTCGGTATAACTTCATAATAATTAACATCATACATTTCTTTTAATTTATTAACATAATTTTCTATTTCAATTCTAGTTCTAAAACCATTATGTGCTACAGGTATGGGAAATTTATCCTCATCCATAAACATAAATAAATCAAGCGGCGTGTCATAATTATTATGATAATCAATTAAGTCATAATAAAATGAGTTTCTTAAATTTAATTTTTTTATTTCTATTTTTGTACCTAACTTTTCTATTTCTATGTCATCAATATATTTAGAAATTAGTTTTTGTTTATTTGTTTTATCTAAATAATTCCAACGAACAAACAAATCAATTATATTTTCAGGGTGAAGATAATCTTCTATTTCTTTTTTATCTTTAATAAGCAATAAATCATCCATAGTAAAGTTTAAATTTTCATATTGTTTGCTATCTTGCTCTTGTTTTTCTAGTACTTGTCTTTTATATTCTATTTGTTTTAATTCATTATCAAATTCATCCAGTTTAACTATACCTTTAATGTATGCTGTTTTAATCCTATCTTTTTCTTTATCTAGTTCTTTTAATTCCTTTTTATAATCTATTTTATTATAATCAAGTTTTGACTTTATAAAAGGCGTATAATAGTCGTTAAATAGGTCATCTATATAAACAAGTGCTAATAGTTCTAAAAGAATCAAATCTTCAATAGAATCTTCTTTTAAATTAATTTTACAATGATTACATTTATAGTAGTAATACTTTTTATTAAGTTTCTTTTTAACACTAGCTTTACCACCAAAATAATTACCACATTTAGAACATTTTAATTTGTTAGTAAAAAGATATGTTGAAGTTCTTTCATAGTGTCTTGCATTTCTTAATTTTTGATATTGACAAGATTCCCATTTATCTTTATTAACTAAAGGTTCAACTACATTTTCATAATATGTTGGATGTTTAGTTCTTTTACCATGAATATAATCACCTTTATATATTTCATTAGATAATATCTTTTGAATAGTAGAATCTCTCCAAGTTTTACCTAAAACATTTTCTTTATTGTAGATGTTTGCTATTTTTTGGTGACTTTTACCTTCTAAATATAAATCAAAAACTCTCACTACAATATCTTTTGTAAGTGGATTGGGAACTAACTTTTTATTTTCTCTTTTATAACCCAGTGTAGTTCTACTTGGCAAGTGTCCTTGTTTAATTGCACCTGCTAATCCGACTTTAGTTCTTTCAGAACATTTTTCTATTTCATTTTGACTTACACTAGTCATAATTCTCATAACCATTCTGCCATTTGAAGTAGTAGTGTTAGATTCATCAGCTAGACAATCGATATCACACTCTAAATCATTAACTATTTTCATTAATTTTTCAATATCATAAACACTTCTAGTAAGTCTATCAAGTTTAAATGCTACAATTACATTAATATTCTTGCTTTTTATATCCTCAAGCATTTCTTGATATGCTGGCCGTTTATCACTTTTAGCACTGATTCCTGCATCTTTATAAACTTTAAATATTTCATATCGTTTAAACTTACAAAACTCTCTTAATCTTTCTTCTTGTTCTCCTAAACTAAAACCTTCACGAGCTTGATCCTCTGTACTGACCCTAATGTAAATACCTGCTATTTTATTTTCTTTATTCATATTTTTTAAATATCTCCTTTCATATGTTTGGCATCTTAAATGAGAAAAGTTAAGTCTAAAATTTTAAAAAATTTAAATATGCTTCTCATATGTTTGGCACTTTAAGCTTGAAAAGTGTAGTCTAAAATATAGATATTTTAAAAGACACCTCTCACTTGTTTGACATTTTAAAGTTAATTTTACGAAGTCTAACATTTAAAAAGATTTTTAATGACTATTTATATAATCTTCTAAATCTTTAAATACTATTTTGTTTTTAAATGTATTTACATAAACATTATCACATTCATCAAACATTAGGTATTTATTATTCTTAATAACTATAATATGTGGCATAACATAAGCAACATTTGTACCTGTTATATTTTTAATTGAACCATTATTTATAATTGGAGTAGTATTAGTAAATCTTCCAATCATCTCAATTTTTCTTTTTAATTTATCACTTATTTTTAATTCTTTTGTTTCTATATCATTGCCATCTTTTAGTGCTGTTAAATTGTAAATTAAATCTTTGCCTATCAATTTATATCCATGAGGTAAGTTATTAAATGTATAATTTTCTTTAAATATTATTAGTGTTGATTCATAATCTGAATTTTTAATAATTTTTTTAATTTTATCTTTTGTTTTATCATTTATATCTAACAATTGTTGTTCTTTTAAGCCATGAATTAAAGAACTAATTATAAATGGTTTTGTTATTTTAGCTCTGTTAAATCTTTCTACATAATATCCTTTTTGATTTAATATTGAAATTGTTTTTGCTAATTGTTCATCAACTGGGATAACTTTATTATTTTCTTCAATTTCAAATGTTTTACTATTTAAATAAATATAGTCACTTTTCATATTAAAACCTTCTTTCATTTTTATATTATCTAAAGCTATCACATCCTATTTGATTATAACATATTTTGAAAAATATAGCTTTATATTGATTATGTTGTTCATAATTTTATTAAAAAAAGTTCCATAAAAGTTCCACGGAATGGGTGGAAAATATGGAAAATTATCGCTTTTTTTAGAAAAATGATATTAAAAAAGCCCTGATTTAAAGGAATTTTGTTGATTTTGTTTGTGCGAGTGTCGTAGATATCTACAACTTTTTTATTAATCTTGGAGATAACTCCTCAACTCTTTTTATATCACCATTTTCGTTAACATATATTGTCTTAAAACCTAGTGATTTAGGAACATCAATATCCAATCTTTCATCATCACCAACTATTACACATTCACTTGGTTGGTATATTCCTTGAGCCTGTTTATAAGCTAATTCATTTGGTTTTATAATACTTTCACCATAATATTCACTAAAATAATCATTGATTCCCATAGCAGTTAATCTATTTCTTTGTGATTCTTCAAAATAATTAGATAATAATACTAGTTCATATTCATTCATTGCTGCTAGCATTGATTTAATTTTTTCAGCATTTTCAGGAATTGCTTTTCTTAATTCCTGAAAGAATATTTCTAAAAAATGATTATCTAATTCACATCCTAATTTATCACCAAAAAATTTTAAGTATAGATTTCTATCATAGCTATTATATGTTTTTTCATACTCTTTAATATTTAACAAAAATTGTTTTGTCTTTTTTATGTCTTCAATGCCATATTTTTTAAGTGTATTTGCTACATAAGATGAAAAATCTACGCCAGCAATCAAAGTACCATCGATATCAAATATTATTCTTTTTATCATAAAACCGCCTAACCGTAAATAGATGATTATATTATACTATATAAATTAATCTTTGTATATTATTTTGTTTTGACAAAATATTTAACCCCCTAGGTATTTTGTCATTAATATCAAAATACTATGGTTTATTATATATAATAGAAAAATATAGTAAAAATATCAGGCTACGAATAAATGTTTGGTATAATTTTATTAGGAACATTTAATGTGAGTGTCGTCCTCCAGTCTTGAAAAAGGAAGGAGGTAGATATCGATGAAAAAAAGAGTTTATGTGATTAAACTCTTAAGATACATCTATATCATTTTATCACTTCATACCTTATTGGTATTAGTCATAAAAAAATAGACACTCATCTGCTTAGATAGAGTGTCCAACTCAATTAATTGAGGCGACATTCACTTGCAACTTTAAATGTTCCTCCTTTTATTTTATGCAAGTTTTCTTACTAAATACATAATAACATAAAAAAAGAACTTTTTTCAAGTTCTCTATATATAAAGTTCGAATAGTTCCGAACAAATTCACCAATGGTGCAAGAGAAGGGAATCGAACCCTCAAGGTATTACTACCGGCAGATTTTGAGTCTGCTGCGTCTACCAATTCCGCCACACTTGCATTAGTTATACTTGCATTCCTTATAAAGTATAACATAATATATAATAAATCTCAAATAATTATTTAATAATTTCAATATCTTTAATAAAATACAATGGATATTCATAATTTGGATCGCCATTAATACTTAACATTAGGTTTCCTAGTTGATAATCTATGATGATTCCGGTTATAGATTCATTGTTTTTATTTATAATTTTACATTCTTTATTTATATAAGAATTATTAAAGTTTTTATTATAATAATTTTTAAATTCTTCAATACTTTTTAATTTACTTAGTGGTATTTTTTGTTTGAAAGGTACTTCATGCATTTCTTCAGTTTCTTTCATGCCATCGTTGAATACTTCTACATATAGAATATCATTTTTAAAGTTTAATAATTTACCACGGAAAGTAGAGTAATACTCATCATCAATATACTGATTATAAATAATATATTTGCCAACTAAATTGTTAATGTTTTTGATATCTTCTTTTATTTCAAAAAACTTTTTATTTATTGTTTCTTTTTTAGACAACCAATTGTAGTCAGTTAGTTTTTCACTATTGGTTTTGTTTTTATCATTTTTTATATCTACTGTTATTCCCCAAAGAATAATTTCTTTTAATTCTTCATTTATATTTAGTTCATCAAGAGGTTTGCTACTTCCTAAAACTATTTGTTTATTATTAGATGTATATGTTTTGATTATTTCTTTTAGTTTATCTTCGTTATTTGATATATTTTCAAGCTCATCAATTATTAATACATCTATATCATTTGTTATTCTATTAATATCAGGTAAGTTTATATAACTTACTTTATAATTGGTTTCGTCTATAATATAATTAGCTATTGCATTTAGTAAATGTACTCTTTCTATTGTATTGCCACTTATAAATAATGGGGAATATTTTTTACCTGGTTCTTTTGCGATGTCTTGAGATAGGGTATATGCTAATTTATTACCTTTATTAATTTCAAAATTATTGAATTTGTATTCTTTATTTAATTTCATTTTCTACCTCCGTTTTAACATATTTTTATTATAATTGACTTAGAGTTAAATTACAATATTATTCGTTTATTATTGGAATTAGTGTTTTCTCCCATTTATTTATTATGTTCATGATTTCGTGTGGTACATCATTATTAAATCTTGTTTTTGCTTGAACTACTTTATTGTTTCTAACTTCTATAGTAACGAATGATTTATTGATGCTGTCTTTATGTCTCATAAAATATATTTGACATTCATTATTACTTACCATATTACAATATGTTCTTACACAGTTTGATTGATTGTTACTTTCATCTATAAGACTATTTATACTATCGGTTGGAAATATAATATATTTATCATCTTCATATTTATTTAAAATAAGAATATTAGCTAAACTTTTAATACGTTTATTTGTTTGTGGATCTTTTGTTATTATCATTTCGTTTGTAATTTTATCATGACTTTGAGTAAAGTATTTTGGAAATAAAATGTTGTTATCTTTTAGATTTAATTTCATTTCTTTACAACATCTTATATAATCACCATATTCATGTAAGTTATTTATTGTTAAATTTTGATTTTTAAAATAATCTAGTACTTTGTCTAAACTTGTATACTTTAGTATTAGTTCTATTAGACTTAAATTATTTTTTACAAAATTTAACATATTTATATCAGTTGTTGGATAAAGTTTTAGTGCTTCTAATTCTAGATAATCTATATTAATTTTTTTCATAAATTCATAATATTTTTTTTCAACTCCGAATGTACTTTTAAAACTACCTTTGTATTTTATATCAGAACTACTTGTAATAGCTAAATTATATAATTTTAATTTTAAAAGATATTCAAATTCTTTGTAGTGTACTGGATAAAATGTAAGACTTGATAAACTAAAATAATGATTATTAAGATAATCGTTTAAAGTCCATAAATTACTATATCTATATAGAGTAGTATTTTTTAAATCTATTAAGTTATCTGTATATAAATATTGATGTTCGAATGTATTAAATTCATATTCGTCTAGTAAATCAAAATCTTTATCATTTATTTCTTCTGTTGCACTAAATCTTATGATTGTTTCTTCTAGTTCTTTGTATGTAATATGTTTATTTTCTTTTACATTTATAATTTTAGTGGGTAAGATTTGATAAATAGTTTTAATATTTATTTTACTTTGCTTAAATGGATATGATGATGGTACATTTAAATAACTTATATTTTCACATAATAAATAGAGTAATATATCGTTATCATTAATATCAAATACATAATAATAGATATAAGTCCCTAGATTTTTTAATTTATCTTTAGTAGTAAATTGTTTAGAACATTTAGGACATTTATTTTCTTTTGTGAGTTTTTCCATATGTAGGGGACAATAATATGTCTCATCATCTTCGTCATAAAATGGAATTGTATCTGACGTTTTATTGATAAAATCTTTTATCTTTTGTGGAATATCATCTATTGTTTTCCAATATTCTATTGGTTCTTCTATTATTTCATCAAATTTATCATTAAACTTTAATGCATTCATATAAATTACACTCACTTTGAATAATATTTTACATCACATATATAATGTTTACAAGAAACTTATTTAATATATTTCTTAAATAAATATTTCTATTATTTTAAAAACTATGTTATAATTTAGTAAGAATGGAAGGTAATTGATATGAATACAGAACAAAATACTAATCAAACTCCACAAACTAATGGACAAGTTGTTAATAATACACCGACTACGCAGTCTACTAGTCAAAATGTAACTAATCAAAATGTGACTAATCAAAATGTACAAACAAATAGTAGTAATTCAATTGAAATGATAGAGTTTTCTAATGATATATCAGAAAGTAAAGGTGTTTTAAATGATGACACTACAACTAAACCTCAAGATGACTTTAGTGATAAAACAATAGGTGCTGTTAATAAGTTAATAAATACCACTGATTATACAAGTTATTTTGGAAAAGAAGAAGTTCAACAATATAAAGTACATGCTATGTTATGTTATGTACCATTAGTTGCATTTTATTTTAAATATATAAACAAATTAGGAAGTAAATCTAAATATCTAGATTATCATGTTAAAGAAGGCGTTAATTTATCTTTATTTTGGATAGTTGTTGTAGTTATTTCTAAAGTTTTATATGGAATGTTTACTAAAAAATATTTAATGAGTGAGGAAACTCCTATGTGGGTAAAATTTGTATCTTACGCATTATATTGTTTAGCTATTGTTCTTACTATAGTTGGTATTTATAGAACTAATAGTGGAAAATCAAAAGATTTACCAATTATTGGTAAATATAAATTTTTAAAATAGCACTTATGTGCTTTTTATTTTGTAAAGAAAATGTAATTTGAATATAAAATATTATAAATTATGATATGATTATAAAGTAGGAGAGTGATTTATGAGAGATGTAGGAACAGTTGTTAGGGGAATTAGAACACCTATCATAAAAGAAGGTGATGATTTAGCTAGTATAGTAGTTGATTCTGTTCTTAAAGCAAGTAAGAGTGAAAATTTTGAACTAGAAGATAAAGATGTTATTGGTATTACTGAAGCTGTTGTTGGTATAAGTGAAGGAAACTTTGCTACTTTAGATCAAATAGCAACTGATGTTAAAAATAAGTTTAGTAATAGTGAACATTTAGGTCTTGTATTTCCAATATTAAGTAGAAATAGATTTGCTGTATTACTAAGTGCTTTTGCTAGAAGTACTAAAAAAATTACCTTATTATCTAGTTATCCATCTGATGAAGTAGGAAACGATATTCTATATAGAGAAGATTTAATTAAATATGGTGTTAATCCTTCATCTGATTTAATAACAGAAAATGAGTACAAGGAAAAATTTGGTCATTTTAAACATTTATTTACTGGCGTTAATATGTATGAAGTATATCGTGATTTAGTATTAAAAGAAGGTTGTGAATTTGAAATGGTATTTTCAAACAAACCTGAAGATATTTTAAAATATACTAAAGATGTTATAGCATGTGATATACATACTAGAGTTGAAACTAAGGCTAGAATTGAAAAGTCTGATAGCGAAGCACGTGTACTTACATTAAGTGATATATTAAATCATAGCGTTAATTCTAGTGGATATTCTCCATATGGACTTTTAGGTAGTAATCGTTCTACTGAAGAAAGAGTAAAATTGTTTCCAAGAACAGGTGATACTTTAGTAAATAAAGTTCAAGAATTATTAAAAGAAAAGACTGGTAAAACTATTGAAGTTATGGTTTATGGAGATGGAGCATTCAAAGATCCAGTAGGTAAGATTTGGGAACTTGCTGATCCTGTTGTTAGTCCTGCTTATACAAGTGGATTAGAAGGAAGTCCAAATGAAATTAAGCTTAAATATTTTAGTGAGAATAAATTTAAAGATTTAAAGGGTGAAGAACTAAAACAAGCAATGATAGAAGAAATTAGAACTAAAGATTCTAAACTTAAAGGTTCAATGGCTACACAAGGTACTACACCAAGACGTTATACAGATTTATTAGGTAGTTTATGTGATTTAACAAGTGGAAGTGGAGACAAAGGTACTCCAGTAATACTTATTCAAAGATATTTCACTAACTATAGTAATGACTAATAAATATATAAATAGTTTCTATACGAAACTA
>OIZX01000850.1_pt1 | contig 18295 bp, 10 predicted proteins | sample 1588621 | NCBI WGS metagenome assembly OIZX01 (sample SAMN03283276) | human gut metagenome | biome: human-associated habitat; material: feces | host: Homo sapiens | place: Peru | collected 2012 | reverse complement strand
CACCTACGTCGGCGACAGCGACGTAGGACAGGACGTAAATTTCGGCTGCGGCTGCGTTACCGCGAACTACGACGGAATAAACAAATTCCGCACGGTTATCGGAAATCACGCGTTCATCGGATGCAACACAAACCTCGTCGCGCCTGTTGAAATAGGCGAAAACGCGACGACGGGCGCCGGCTCGACGATTACGGGCAACGTCCCCGCAGACAGCCTTGCCGTAGAACGCACCGACACGAAAATTATCGAACATTGGGAGAAAAATTCCCGCCGCAAACGTAAAATCTGAACCGGAGAACAAAAATGACAGAAAACGAAAATCTCGGGAACGGACTTTCCGCGCCCGACTGCATGACCGAATACCGAAAAACCACATTCAAAATAGGGCTTTTTGTGGCGGTGAGCTTTGCTCTGCGCGCCGCCGCACAGGTCACGATAAGCGCATTTCTCGTCTTTTTCGGCGAAAAATTGTCTGAAACCGCGCTCTATATCGGTCATCTCATGCTTTCCGCGCTTTTCCTGCAAATCCTCCCATCGGTGATAGCCGCAGGAATGTTCGGATTTTTCAAGGACGGCTGCGCGAAGCTGAAAGCGGTATACCGCGTGCCTAAGCGCTGCGCAAAAGCCGTTGGGAATTTCACGGCAGTCTACGGGCTTGGGCAGCTTGTGAACATAGTTACGATAGTGATTTCGTTTCTTGTCACGGCGGGAAGCGACCTGAACGATTCGTTCAACACAATGTCCTCGATTCAGCCGCCGAATATGGCGAGCGCGTGGTACCTGCTTTTCACACTCGCGGTAATCGCGCCTGTTTTTGAGGAATTTATCTTCCGCGGGGTGCTTATGGACGCGCTGAAGCCCTACGGAAACGGGCTTTCGATATTCGTTACGGGAATTCTTTTCGGGCTTTATCACGGGAATTTCAGCCAGTGCTTCTACGCCGCCGCGATCGGCATTGCCCTCGGATATATCGCAAATGTTACAAACTCGATCTTCGCGACAACCATTATTCACGCCATTTTCAACAGCGTTTCGGGCATTCTCCTGCTGCTTATGACAACTCCCGCCGTTCAGAACTACGTTTTAAGCGGCGGAAACGAAGAGATCCCCGACAGCGAAATGTTCCCCGTAGTATTTTTCGGGATATTCGTTGTCTGTGCGCTCCTGCTCATGTTTATCGGCGTGATACACGCAATATTGAAAATAAAGCAAATCAGAAGATATAAAGTACCGAAGGTCTGGGACGAGGTCTCAAACGCCAAGAAAGTGCGTATTCTGATTTTCACCGTGCCATCGCTCATCGCAATACTGCTCATAATCGACACCTTCGCGGGCGTGTCGTCGGAGCTTCTGAACAGATTGTTTTTATAACATAATTATGAAAATCTAAGGAGGGAACGCCGTGCAGTTTTTCACAAAAAACAGCGAGATCACTGAAAATACGCCAAAGCGCAGCGTTTCCGAGCTGAAAGACGTAACGCACCGCTTCGGACTTGGAATGTTGGTGCTTATGATAAACTCCGTTCTCGCGCCATTTTTCTTTTCTTTTATCATTTTTGTGCTTATCGGCGTGACGCCGGACGAGAGCGACGCCTACTATATAATGTTAATGCTTCTGAACGAGATCTCGGCATACACGTTCCCGCTGATAGTTCTGACCGCAATGTTCCGAAAGGACTGCGCGGCTTTTATTCCACAGACGCAGTACGCAAGAAAACCGCTCGAAAGCGTGATACTGTTTCTTGCGGGAGTTAGTGCGGGTTCGCTCGGAACGCTGCTGACGCAGCTCATCAACCGCGTTATCGACCGTATTTTCGGCACGGGAGAGATCCCCGAAGCGTTCGAGGGAATGACGCCCGCGAACGCGCCGCAGTTTGCCTTTTTCGCGGTGTGTATCTGCATTATTGCGCCTGTCTGTGAGGAATATATTTTCCGCGAGCTGCTGCTCAGACCGATGCGGAAGTTCGGCGATTTTGCCGCGGCGCTCACGAGCGGGCTTGTTTTCGGGCTTTATCACGCCAATTTTGACCAGTTCGCATATGCGGCGCTGCTCGGATTTTTCTACGCTGTGATAGCAATTCGCCGAAATTCGATAGTTCCGACGATCATCCTGCACGCGCTGAACAATTTTATCGTAACATTCTCGAATTATTCGCCCACTGAAAACACTTTTACCGGAGCAATTTCAACAATTTCGACGTTTATGTTCCCTGCAGGGCTTGTCGCGATAATCGCGGCACTGATAATGGGGCTGCTTAAATTCGGAAAAGATCCTTCCGCTCCGCGCGGCAGAGAATGTGCGGCGATAATTCTGAAAAACCCCGCTTTTCTTATCGGGCTCGCGGCAATGTTGGCGGGATTTTTTATCTGATTATGTTTTTTGTGTACACTGTGCGCTGTTTTAGGCGCGAAAAAGCAGATTTTTTGTTGAAAAAGCATAAATTTCAAAAAAATAAAAATAATGCTTGACAAACCCGTTCCTGCGTGATATAATAATTAAGCAATCAAGAGCGCTGGTGTAGCTCAGTTGGTAGAGCAGCTGATTTGTAATCAGCAGGTCGGGGGTTCGAGTCCGTCCACCAGCTCCATTCTCCGTTTTATACGGTGATATAAATTGACTGCTGATTTCAGCAGGAACGTTCTTGGCAACAAGAACTTCATATGCGGAAGCGTTCCCGAGTGGCCAAAGGGGGCAGACTGTAAATCTGTTGCGTTTCGCTTCGGTGGTCCGAATCCACCCGCTTCCACCATCTGAATATAATTTCAAGAGTCTTAATTATAAGGCTCTTGAAGTTATATCAGAGAATATTTACACAAGACGGCGCTAGTGACACCGCCTTGCGTTAAATCAAATCAATCCACGCCCTTGCTGCCTTTTCGTTTGATGTGTCGCCCGGCAACGCACAGGTTCACACCCTTTTACTTAATCCCGAGGTAGCTCAAACGCATTTGCATGGTTCTATACTCGCTATGTAAACAATCACGGCGCAGTTGTTACGGAATCAGAGGAACTTGTTTCTCACAAGAGTGGTTATTCAGTTGTAGTTTATATAAATTCAGGGTTGCTGAACTTATAACTGAAAAAAGCAAAGAACTCCCAGATGGTTTTATCTGAAAGCTCTTTACAAGTATTAAAAATTATGCTATAATAGTTGTAGGCTATTTTTAGCATAAGTAATAGCACTCGGATAAGTCTTCAGATGATCCCCCATCTGTATGATGAATGCATTATATTGATTGCCGTCAATGTAATGCTTCTGGGTGTTTTTATTTTTTATATCACATTTTCACAATCTAGTTTATCATATTAGTTCAACAATGTCAATACCCTGCCGAAAAAATATTTTCAGCTATTTTCATATATATACCTAAAAATACAATCCCGCAGAACCGCATATGGGGTTGTGTTATTTTTTTTGGCAGCAGCGCGGAACGCCTCCGCTTCTTCTTTCTTAACTTTACAGGAAACGATTTGCAGGTTTTCCCTATCCCACTTTGCCTTTGCTGCACGCTGAGAATCCGAAACGCTCATCATATCCCTCCTTAAACAATTTTATTATAACACAAGGCTTCTTGTTTGAATACTGTAATACAGTATGAATTTTACAAGAATAATTTGTGTATTTTGTATATTGCTTTTATAAAAAATATATTGTATAATTGTGTTATAATCATTTTTTACTAGAACTTACTTTATTTTTAGGAGAGAACATTTATGTTTTTTGTGCGCATTTTGCTTAGAATACTTTATGTGATACTTGCGATAGTATCCTTTGTAATCAACATTGCTGCTGCGCTTGGGGGCGTTGTGGGAAGAATCATTTCAGTTCTGCTTTTAATGCTATCGGGCTTATGCCTGTTTCTCAGCTTCATATCACCCGGTGGTGCGTTTTTATATTTGTCAGCTATATCTTTTGTTTCATCTCTTGGTATGCTTTTCATTCCCATGCTTGCTGAAAAAATAGCCGAATTGATTAGCGACGGCACTGAAGCCGTAAAAGATAAAGCCGATGATTTATTTTACGATGATGACTACTCCTCCGAATCTTTAGACAGGGGCGTCGTAATAGATTTTTTTGCTATAACCGCCCTTTCCATTTATCTCCTGTCTTTTGCAATCTTTGATATTCATGTTGTTTTTTCTTTTCTGATAGGTGCAGCTACTGTAATGCTTTCATACTGGCTCACACGCTTTCGAGTAACGGGAATAATCATTCAGGCTATGCTTGGACTTGCATGGATCGCGGGAATCTACTACGTTTTGGAAAACAACATTTCTCTAAAAAGCGGAATTGGATTTATGACGAATTTCAGAGAAACTCAAGCCGTTTGGTATTGGGCAGCTCTGGCTCTCGCTTCCATTTTGTCTGTAGGGCTGCACTTAAAAATAGCTGTAGACTGCATCAGAGAAAGAAGAACTGGGCATACATATTCATCATATGTAGAAGCGGATTCGTTTGTCGATGAACCATGCAATATTACACAGGAAGTATTTGATAGCATTTGTCATTTTAATTCAATAAGAGATAATTATTACCAGAATTACAGCGAAACCAGAAGCACTATTGAAAACATAATGAACAGCAAAGTGTATGCCAATGTCTCCTCTGACAATCTCGAGGAAACAATCTCAGACGCTGAAAATTTCCTTAAATACAGCCAAATGGAAAGCAACATTATACTGAATAGGTATATGGCTGATTCAATTGCAATTAAGCAAGAAGTCGTTGAAAATAACTTTGAACGTTTTTTAAATGATACTAAAACCCTAGAATTTCTTTGCGGAGAGCTTCACAGCTACATAGCCTCTTTAAAATCCGCCTATGAAGACGCACTTAGATTTTACTCCGACAACATCGGTAATAATGCCAACAGCCAGGCTGAAAAAAATGATTCAATCTCATTCTTCAAAGGCTGCGACACGCTCGAAAAGCTCAACAAAAGATACAAGAGCCTAGCCAAAGCATATCATCCCGATATGGAAGCCGGAGATACTGAAATGATGCAGATTATCAACAACGAATATGAACGTCTAAAATCCGAGCTTGGCAGCTGATAAATAATCAAAGGGCGAGAAAACTCGCCCTTTGATTTTGTATATGATGTGATATATGTAGCACAATTTAAAGGAATAAAAAAAAGATAAATGCATATATTACTATTGAAGAACCCTTTTTTACTTGGACACTAGTTTGCTGTAACCTAATGTTCAATCAAACAGCTTTAGTGGGTTCTTCATTTTTTATGTACCTATCATAAAAATCACTAAAACTAGCGTTTCGCTTACGTGCCAAATCAACATCAAACATTTTAGCCACCTCTATCATAATTTCAGTTTTTTGCAGTGAACATTTTTTTATAAGTGACAGAAAACCCTCTTTACTCACGCGGTTTGCATCGTCTTTGAACTTAATCTTATTTTTTTGACATAACTCCACATTCATTCCAGCATAATACCAACTTTCAATTTCAATGCATACAATGACTATCTGGTCCTCATTAATGCTCTTAAACTTGGTTTTTATATCACTTTTTCTTTGATCCATTGATTTAGTATCCGAGTCGGCAAAGAAAATGTATCGATCACTAGTACCGTTTAACGCTCTGATAAATTTAGCAATCGATGAGTTATTACGCCTAGAGTATTCTATAATACTTTTTTCTTCTGTGTTATGAAATAAAACATTGACTAACCGCCTATCATCAGCGCCCTCAACAAACAAGTATAACATATCATTTACCTCAACAAATCATTAATAAATAGTTCATCGATGCTTAGCTCATTATTCAAAAAGTTTATGACGGTTTTGCTTTCCCCAGGTTTTGAAACAATTGAAAAACCTGTTTTATCCCTCTGAATCAATCTAATATTTTCAATATCAGCATTTCTGAGCATTTCGCTATTATGAGTTGTAAAGATAATTTGCTTTTTTTGGGAGACATCATCAGTCATCGCCATTAAACTGCTCAAAAGTTTTGGATGAATATTACGCTCTGGTTCTTCAAAGATTAAGATTTTAGCTTGCGGCTCAAAATAAAGTGCAACAATAAAAGCAATAATACTAGCAGTTCCATCAGAAAGAAAATTTGAGTAAATGTCGCAATTGCAATATTTTTCTGTTATTTTATAAGAAACCGATTGATCAATGTTTTGCTGAACCGAAACGTTCGTTATAGCTGGAAGTATATCATTTAATAAATTGTTAAATCTATGTCTTGATTCCTTGGACCTCAATATATCATGTATTATTAGTGCTAAATTGCTTCCGTCTTCTTTTAAATGCTTAAATGCAGCTATTGAGCAGGAATGTTTTATTTTTTTGGGGTCAAAATCAAAAATATTTATAAACGATTCTTCATTAAAGAAAGGAGGCATAAATAGGAAAATTTTGCTTAACATTAATTCTTTATGTAAATCACGCATATATTCACAAAAAAAATCTGCACCAAGCGCCCTTGCCACAGCCTTAGTTTTGGCAGTATTTTCAGAACTTTCAATTAAAAATTCGCATGTGTATGTGTATTTGCATCGAGAATTCTGCTTATAAAATTTTAAAACTATACCATCTTGATCTTCTTCATTATTATTTGAATCTGTAGAAACAAAAGCATATTGAATTTCTAAAACATCCGAAACAATCTTATAACCATTTCCTCTTTTTGCCGGCTTAATTTTAAATGAATATTTTATTTCCCTTATACATCCGCGGTTCGCTTCTGCATTGCCTTTTCCGCCTACTCTAATTAGGCGATTCCATGGTTCATTAACTTCTAGAGCAAAATCAATCGAAATACACTCCTCTATATCTGCCTGAAAATTTCTAAGATATCTTATCCCGCCCTGGAGAGAAATAGCATCATCTATTCCAAAAAGGATAATATCCTTGATAAATTTTAACACACACACGAAATTTGATTTTCCTGAAGCGTTCGCCCCAACAATTAATGTAAAATCAGAAAAGTCAATATCAAGATGTCCAAAACTTTTAAAATTATTTGCTACAATTCTTTTCAATTTTATCATTGCTATACCTCACTATTTGAAAAATCAAACCTATTTGATTTAATTATATCTCTACATTGCCTATTTGTCAATAACAGTATATAAATTTTATAAAAGACCAAGTCTCAGAACGCAGCAAAACACTCACTTCTCACCCCGCCTCTGACCGCCTACTCCTTTTTCAAGCTCCTGCGACTTCGCAAGCTGATTTTTTAACGCTTGATTTTCCATATAAAGCTCCGCGTTTTCGACCTGTAAATCAATGTTTTCCTGCGCAAGTTTTTTATATGCCGCCTTATATTTATTACTTTCAATGTTTAAACCGTCAATATTCTTGTCTGGGGCAACAGGCTGCCGTTCCGCGAGCAATTCATCAACCATATGCATTTTTACAGCCGTTATATGTTGCTCTAATCTGTTTGGATGAGAGTTTTCATACGACAAAATACGACGAAGCTTTCGTTCTATTTTTTGAATTTCTGCCTTATCCTCAAGAACTAAGTGACGATTCAGGTTCAAAAATTCCTTGAGTATATACTTATCCGTTGCCGGTAAAGCATTGCTGATTTTGTACAGTGCCGGTTTTGTGGTTTTTCCGATATGATAATAAGCAGCTCTTATGTCATCACATTGCTCGTATTTTCTAAATTTTTCTACCTGCTCAGATGTTCTGTGTGATAAGTCGCTCGTGGGAATAAGCCAGAACAGACCATCAATCCTATTATCCTTTATGCAGCAGTATATCGGGCGGCTCTTACTATCAGCGTATTTGCCTCCCAGTGTATTGATTAAGTTTATGTACTCGTCTTTAAGTATGTAAAATCCATGTTCTTTCATAGATGCTCCTTGTAAAAAAAACCCTCTTATCCGAAAAAAGACAAGAGGGAATTTCTTCAATCCGTCAATTTTGGAACGCCAGACGGCAGGCACATTCTATCAATCCGTCAATTTGGGAACGCCGGACGGCAGGCACATTCTGTCAATTCGTCAATTTGGAAACGCCGAACGACAGGCGTGATTCTTAAAGCAAGCTCTTGCTTGCATTTATATTATACTCATTTTTTTCGGTTTTGTCAAGACAAAAAGGGCTATTTTGCTGCATATTTAAAACATTTTTTCAAAAATTCATCTCTGAAAAGAAAAAATGCCGTTTTTTCCAACAAAAATCAGCGAGCCTACAGAAACCTATCCATATATCTTATAGAATAACATCTAAGTAAACATAATTTACTACAGATTTTTCTTTTCTATAAGCCTGTTTTGGTTAATATATATGACATTACATTTCGGGGACTACCCCTGCCAAAAAAGTTTTGGTTCACCACTTGACAAATATCGCAGGACAGTGTATAATTGCAAATGGTATAAAACATATTATTTGCGGGGCAGTTCGACCAATGACGATTGGAGAGAGCAGCCTCTATTTTTTTATTTCTACGGCTCAGCCTCGGATTCGCAAAGAAAATAACCGCATATCTGTTGTCTGCATAGCTGCGGTTGCTTTTACAGCGCACAATCTGCTTGCGTACGTACTTCTTATCCGTAAGCTCACGGATTAATTTTATCGCGTCAGCACGTTTAACGCCCATACGGCGCGCCAAATCATTATAGCTGTTCCAGCAGAAGCCTATGCGAACATCAACGCAGCGACATATGTGCAGATACGCTTTCATCTGGCGGGGAGAGAGCAAACCATTTATAGCCTTGCGCTCGATCACAAAATAGCCGTCGGACAAATCGGGCAAAGAGAGGTTATAGCAAGTCGTTCCGGAATGATTATCTTGCTTGAGAATACGCGCAGAACGTTCTATAAGACGTTTTTCTAAAAGAGATGAAACAGCCCTGCCTACGGTTTGAACGCTCTTTATTGAGCATTTTTCGGCTATTGTAGTCTGCTTGACCTGTATCCAGCGCGATGCAGGACAAATCGAAGAAAGATATACAATTATGCTCAATTCGGCATCTGACAATCCCACGTCCAGCAGCGCATTAGGTATCTTTACATAATTTAAAGCGCCCGCTTCACATCTTGAAACGGGCGTTTTCGCATAAGTTTTTCTTTTCGGCGATGAGATTCCTTCAGGTTTGCCAACTATAAGCTGCATGGCTGCACGAAAGCTCATGCCTCTGACCTTAACACACCAGTCTATTGCATTTCTTCCGCATATGCAGCGACTGTTCCAGTACCAGGTCAGGCAATCGGATTTTATAACAAGGCTGTCATGCTGTATGCAATGATATTCTTTACCGCAGCGTTTGAAATCAAAACCCTCGACAGCAGCAAGAAACTGCATCATATCTGTATTTCTCGCTTCATTCTTCTGCTCATCGGTATAAAACAAAATCGTCAACTCCTTTTTGCGTTTTCATTCTCTTTTAATTTTTCATTCTCTTTTTCTTTCTCAAAATGCTCCTTAATAAGCCTGTCGATATAGCTTCCGCTGTGAACAAGTTCATAAATATCTTTCAGCCGCAGATACTCGCTTTGTTTAGCCTGCGTCTTAGGTATCTTATCATTCAGAATCGTAATTGCCTTTTTATTCTCAGCATATTGCAGCTTCAACTTTTCAATTTCCGCCAAACCGGTTATGCCGTTACGCTTTAAAATGATTTCCGCTGCCCTGACGTTTTCCTGTTCCGTATAATTATGTGTCTGTTTTTCTGCGAAGAAAATTTCTCCCGCTCTAATTACATCTTTGATTGCAATTTGAATTCGGTTCAGCTTATCGAGATTTCCGCTCATATCATCAAGACTGTGCTGATATGCTTCAATTCTGCTTTCAACATCAGCTATGCTTGTAATTTTATCATATGAAATAAGCGACATGGCAGATACAAGCTCATTGATATGCTTATCATTTGACATAGTGTAGCTCTTGCCCGCATTCAGTTTAGCCGGATATTTCTCAGCAGAATAAATCATTGCAATCGTCGTTTCGGTAACGCTATAATATTCATGAAGCATAGGATTCTTCTGTGATGCTTCCTCATAACGAGCCTTGAAATTATTTTCAAAATTACGTTTGTTTTGTATACGCCGCTCCAAGGCTTCAAGCACATAATCATCACCAAGAGTTTTTGTTCTTATTCCCCTGTCCGACCCCTCCGGTCTGATTGAAATGTATTTTCCGACGCGCACTGTGTATCCGCGCTTTCTGAGTTCATAAAACAGCTCAGATGTGCTATTAACCGCATATACAAGTCTGTCTATTGTAAGTTTTAATCGCTGGCGATATGAAAGCAGCTTCGGCTTATACGTTTTTGCGATTTCTTTCATCTTGGCTATCGCGTAAACAGGCACATGAATTCCATGCGTATCTTCTACAACAGGTATATTTGACTGAATCATTTTATCCGCAACGAAAAGAAGTTTCTGATCGTCGGGGATTTGAAAAAATGCAAAGCCTGATGATAATTTTTCCGACAGCTCCCGCACCTGCTTTTCTTTTTTTGTCAGCTCAGTCTTTACATATTCATTCTCGTTGCGAAGCAAATCAAGTTCATAATCGGTAATGTCTGCGGCAGAAACTCCGTTTGTTCGTTCCGTGAGTTTTTTCGTATGCTCTCTCAATTTTTCCAGTTTGTCTTTTTCATTTTTATATTCCTCCACGGAAACGTGCTGATGATGCGCAAACTTATTCTCAATTTTCAAATCATATTTTTTCGCAAGTTCTTCCATTGCCGAACGTTCCGACTCACACCATTTTGCGCTTTCATTAAGCGCTATCGTTTCCGGCATAAACCCTTGCTGCTGCAAAGCTGTCTTAAACGAAACGCGCGTTTCCAATCCGCGCTTCTGATTTGTTGCAAACGGTATAAAATTTATATGCAGATGCGGAGTGGCTTCATCAAGGTGCATAACTGCATTGAACACCCGCAGATGAGGGTTTCTTTTTTGAAAATCTTTCATATATTCGTCAAGCATTTTGACCGCCAATTTTCCGTTTTCACTTCCGACAGCACAACTGTCTTTATCTCCAAACTGCACGATAACTTCGCAGAAAAGTTTTTCCTGCTTGCCGTTTTTTATATGCTCATAGTAGTTGGAAATTTTATCGCGCGTTTTGGTTTTTGAAGCGTTATATTTTTTAAGAGCTTCACCAAAAAGTTCGGAATAAACCCTTTCGAGATTTTCTTTCAGATATGTTATGTTATCCTTAATCCTTTCTTTGTCCACATTCTTTGCAACGAATGTTCTGTTGTTGTGTCCAAGCTGTTCAACATCGTTATATCCCTCGCAGCGAAAACTGCGGCTGATTTTTCGACCGACCATTGTACAACCTCCGTTACATTATTTTTTCAGAAAATGAAAGCCAAAAGGCTCATATTTAGCACTGCGGTGTCTTTGTGATATACCCAATATCACTTTCACACTGTATATTTTGCAAAATATACAGTATGAAAGTGAGTATCGGGCAAAGAAAACCCTTCGTTTTCCTTGAACCTTTCTGCTCAATTCAGAAAAAAGAAATCATCTTAGGGCAACCCTAAAACCCGAATAAATCAAACATCAACGCCTGACTTTTTTATCAACGATATTGTCAGTAAGCGACTTTGCCTCATTCGCAATTTCCATTGCCGTTTTTTCTTTTCCGCCATGACCTACTTCTTCATCCGGCAGTTTCATTACGCCTTTTTTCTTCTGTATAAGTTCATTCCAGTCTTTTACTCCGTTCTCCTTCAAGACTTTATTGCACGACTTTAAATTGTTGTCGGAAATGAATTTTTCTCCCGCTATATCATTATCCACACACGCGAAGATCGGAATGCCCTGCTCTCTGTATTGCTCAAATGCCGCCGCTTTCAAACCGCCCATTGAGATGAGAACGCTGTTGTTTATTTTTTCAGGATTTGCAATTTCTTTAAAGGACATTAAATCAACTGCCGATTCAAACACATAAACTTTTTCAGGCTTTCCGATTTTAAAACTGAACGCATTATCTCCCTCTCCGACAATTCCCTTATATCGTTTATATGTATTTGTGCCGTGAACTTCTGCACCAATCGCGTTTCCGTTTTCATCGCGCCGCACGAATACCGCATTGCCTTTTTTGTCTTGATACAATGAATGCGATTTTACCATTTCGTCAATTACGGATTTGTCAATGTGGCGTGTAGAAATAAAATAGGCGTATATCTTTTTGCAGTTATTATCGCGCTCAGGCAAAGAAAAAGCTTTTGAGCTTTTTTCCGATTCAGACACAGCGGGCTTCTGATATGCGGCTCTTTCAAACGTTTTTCCCGTCAGTTCCTTGACCGCCTCTTTAAAGTCCATACCGATAACTTCCGTCAAGCAATTAATGGGATTGCTGCCCCCGCGACGTTCAGAAAACTGATACCACGAATTTTTCTCCGTGTTGATATTAAGCCCACCGAATCCCTTTATATGAACCTCGTTTCTATTCTTCTCATATTCGTACCCGGAGGAAATAAAGTAATTTGCAAGGTCGGCATTTCTCGCTTCAGTAATCAGCTCAGCGTTTATTTCTTTCGTTCTGTCTGTATGTTCTCTGTACGATTTCGGAGCGCTTTTTTCATTGTTCTCAAATTCCGCGGCGCGCAACTCAGCTCTCTTTTCTTCCACAATATCATCGGTATTCACAACCACTTTATTACGCCCGGTTTCCTTTGCCTCGTATAATCTTTCATCTGCGTTTTTTAAAGCATTCTTTTCAAAGAATTCGAAAATATTACTCTTATTAAGCGCCGAAATATCCGAAACCTTTATTTTTTCAACTCCCATGCTCATCGTGACATTTATTGTCCTTTCATCATCAATTACGCACGGACTCTTTTCGATTGCTGCCCTTAATCGTTCGGCAAGATTCGCCGCAATCGTTGTATTTGCATTGTTCATTACAACGACCATTTCTTCTCCGCCCCAGCGATAAACTTTGTCTCCTGTGCGAAGATTTTGCGATATGGTTTTCGCAACGTGCTGAAGCACTCTGTCTCCCGCGTCATGTCCGTATGTGTCATTCACGGATTTGAAATGGTCAATATCGCACATGATAACAGCCGTATCTTTTCCCTGCTGAAGCTGCGGCAGCACCGACGCGCTCAAAAACTCAGCCGCGCCCTGACGATTCGGTAAATGAGTCAGCTTGTCCGTTACAGCCGCCTGTTTCAGTGCTTTATTTTCAAGCCCCATGCGAAACGCAGACCCTATTTTCCCGTTTTTAAGATTAAACTTGTCAACGTCCGATTTATCGAAATCCTTATCCTTATTTTTAGCGACGACAACACCTATTACATCGCCGTTCTTCGACTCAATCGGTATCACGGCAATGTTTTTGGTATTCATATTATCGCGCCCGTCTCCGATTTGACCTCCTGCATAGTTGTTGTCTATGTAGATCTCATTTTTCAGCAGTGCAGCTGAAATCGGAGAATTTTCAGGAATGTCAGCATACACCCGTTCGCCGTATTCATTAACGGTAAATATCTTATCATCGAATGCGTCAACGCTGTATACGTCGCAGCTCTCCGCGTTCATTTCATTTCTTCCAAGGTCTGACATTATTCCGAGCGTTTCTTCAATCGACTTTGCCGCGTATATCTGATTGATATGCGCGGTGAACATCTCCTGCTGCTGAGTCACATCGCGGAGCTGTGCCGTAGTCTCGTCTACTTTTTTCTCAAGTGCGTTGATTTTTCCAAGCAGCTGTGAAACAAGCTCATTGTTAGAGCCGAGCTGCTCCGAAAGTTTTTGAAGTAATTCTTCATTTGTCATTGCTTTATTCCTCCAATAAATCAAGCCCCATGTTCCTCATGGGGCTTTTCCGTTACATATGCAGCTTATTTTTGTTGCGTTCTTCTCGCATTGTTTTTTCTTCCGAACCTATCTGTTCTTCTTCGCCAATTGATTCACTGTCAGGCGTGTCAGCATTAAGAACTGCGTTAAGTTCCTCAAGCCGAGCAGAATTGCGCCTCAGCTCCTCAGCGTGAGGAAAAGGCTTTGTAATAGCTTCCTCCGCTTCTTCAAGATTCCGCTTTGTTTCCTCTATTCTGCTTTCATAGAGCTTTACGCGTTTTTCAATGCTGCTTTTGAAAACATTCTCAATGCGCATCACATTCCCAATATCGGAGGCAAGTTCTGTTTCCGTCGTATAATTCAGCTTTCCTTTCAAGACTAGCTTTACAGAATTGGCAGAAAAAGAACTTTGCTCAGCCGTTAACTTGAATCCGCAATAGCTGCCCACCTCAAGCGACATATCACCCTTGCCGTTATAAATCTTCTCTATGAACGGTCTTAACGCTGTGCCTGCTTCTTTTCGGTCGTCATAAAAAACTCCGCCAATTTCAATTCCCGGGAATTTATCTGTCAGAGTAGTTTTGTTTCTTATTCCCAAGTCCTCTTTCGCATTCAAAAGAAGCTTCTCGTCAACAGCCAAATCACTTTTATACCCCGGGATCGTTTCGTCTTGAATCTTATAGATTTGCTTGTAGTGTTCAGACTCAAGAGTCCGCAATCTGGCAACTTCGCCATCAAGCTCGATCTTCTCTTTTATGCGAGGGTCACCGGAAGCTATAGCCTGCATTTCGGAATAATTAAGCACCATATCATCTACGTCGGAGCAGGTGCGTGCAGGCGCTTTATCTGTCATGACCTGAGAGATAAACTTCTGCTTTGTAGTGATAATGTTGAGCATATAGGCGTCAAAAGTCTTTTCGGTAACATAATGGTATACGCCGACCTCTTTAAACTCATTGCCCTGACGCAATATTCGACCGTTACGCTGCTCGAGGTCCGAGGGTTTCCACGGAATGTCAAGGTGATGAAGCGCCGCCAGCTTTTTCTGAATATTTGCTCCGGTTCCCATTTTTGACGTCGAGGCAATTACAATACGTTTTGTACCGGAACGAAGCTGCGCGTACATCTCATTTCGCTCAGCTTGGTTTTTCGCATCTCCCGCAAAACATATTTCCGTTTCAGGTATCCCCCGTCTTATAAATTCCTGTTTCAGATAATCATAAACGCTCCATTTCCCTGCTTTTTCATCGCCATTTACCGCAATATCGCAGAAAACGACCTGAACGCCTTTTTGCTCAGATGTGTTTTCATATATGCGCATAACGTTTTCTACGCACATATTAACCTTTCCGTTGGGATTTTCGGGTGCCGCAGGGTTTATTGCCCTTGCATCAAGCCCCAGCAGCCGCGCTTCATGCGTTATCTTAAGCATATTATCGACCGTAGAGTCTACCGCACCGCTATGGACACGCTCACTTCGCTCCGCAAGCTCCTGTATGTACGCCGTCTGAAATTCATCAGGCTTTGCAACGATTGTTATAGGCTTTCCGCCAATCATATCAGGCACGGGCAGCTTTAAATTCTCAGCGGTCTTTATATCTGCAAATTCCTTGTACATCCGCATTAGCTCCGGCAAATTGTTGAATTTCGCAAAGCGCCGTTTCGTTCTGTAGCCGTCTCCCGCAGGCTTTAGTTCGAGCTGGGATACCACCTCGCCGAAATTGCTCGCCCAATCGTCAAATGTCTGTAATCCTGCTTTTGCAAGCAAGTCAGGACGAAGATAACGCTGCATTGTGTAAAACTCAGACATTGAGTTTGAGACTGGCGTGCCGGTTGCAAAAAGTATGCCGCTGTAATCTGTCTTTTCATTCATATATCGGCACTTCATCAGAATATCCTCTGATTTTTGTGCGGGACGTGACGAAACTCCCGATACATTATTCATCTTCGTAACCACAAGTCCGTTCTTATAAGCGTGAGCTTCATCAACGACAAGATAATCAAATCCCAACTGCTCAAAATTGATAGCCGTATCCTTTGTTTTGCCGCCGTCCATAAGCTGCGTAATTTTCTTCTCCAGCTTTTTGCGTTCACCTTCGAGATCCTTTACGGAAAAGTTTGAACGGCTGCTCGAGCGCAGCTCCGAAAGTTGGTCAATAATTTCATTAAGCTCGTCCCTCAGAAAATTAAGCCTATATTCCTGCGACATGGGGATTTTTTCAAACTGTTCATAAGACATTATAACGGCGTCGTAATTACCGGTCAGGCACCGTCCCATAAATCGCTGTCTGTTATCTTTGCTGAAATCCTTTTCGCTTGCTGTAAGCAGATGTGCGTTTGGATACAGCCGCTGCCACTCCAATGCTGTCTGTCCGACAAGGTGCTTCGGAACAACTACGCAAGCCTTCGTAATTGTTCCAAGACGTTTCTTCTCCATTGTTGCAGCAGCCATTTCAAATGATTTTCCCGCGCCTACGACATGAGCAAGAAGAGTATTTCCGCCAAGTTTCGCGCGTGCAACTGCGTTCTTCTGGTGTTCGCGCAGCTGTATATCAGGACTCATACTGGGAAACGTCTGCCGCGAACCGTCATACTGCCTACCGACAATGCTGTTAAACAACCTGTTGTAACGTTCAACATATTTTTCTCTGCGTTCAGGCGTGGCAAAAAGCCACTTCTGAAAACCCTCAGACATCTGCCGCGCTTTTTCCGCTGCCAGTTGCGTCTGTTTCGGATTTATAACATATCGTTCAACACCGTCTGTTTCCTTGCGGTCTCTCACAACTATTTCACGCTTGTTCAATAAGTTTTCGAGGATCTCAAGGCTATTCATTCGGCTTGTCCCGTATGTTGACACAGCAGACATTGAATGCTTACAGTTCGACTTGTTTTCAATTTTGTATTCACCGCTTCGGGTACGATGAATCGGGCATGAGCATGATATAAAACTTGGCAGCTTTGAATATTCCGCTATAAACTCTCCGTAATCCTGTGTATCGACCCAGTTAACGCCGATCGAAACATTTATTGAAGCGGCGTCAATGGTTTGCGGCATTACGTTTTCCAAAGCGGCTCTATTACCCTCTATCCGTTTTAAAATTTCAGGCTCTGCGCTATATCTCAGTTCCGCCCAGTTCATCATATCGAGCTTTTCGCGAACATTGCCCGATAAATATTCGGACGCTTCTTCATAAGCGTCGTACACGTTGCCGTATTTGCTTATTTTTTCGGGATTGAGATAAATCAGTCCGGCGCTGCTCAGCTGCTCCACAACATTCTCTGCTGACAAGTCCGTAAGTTCAGCAATATACGGAATATCCAAGCCCCCTTTGACATCCATGCTTATATACAACGCTTCCGCAGGATTATCCGCATGGTTTACATCAACACTTCGGCGTATTGTGCGCTGGTCAAAGATCTCCGCCTTAGTCACCTGTTTTGTAACCGCGTCTACTTTTTCAAGAGATGCCAAAAGATTTATATCATCGTCCTGCGCAAATACTTTCACATTTGCCTTGTCGCTTATATACCCGTTTTTCTCAACGAATTTATCATACGCCTTTGTAAGATTACTCTGAAGTTCTTTAAGTTCTGCGTCATCACAATCGGATACCTGTGCGTTTATCAGTTTACGCAGCTCTGCTCGAACCTCACACAATCCCTTTATTCTTGCCTTATCCCGTTCCGTAACGGAAATCTCAAGCATTTTTTCATTCTCTCGGAAGTAAATCTTATCTTCAACTATCGTATGAGTAAAGTTGCGAACGTCAGCAGTCGCGGGAATTTCGCCATTCTGGCGCTTCTCCTGCATTTCTGCTTTTTTGACTTCAAATTGAGCCTGCAAATTTTTCACAGCTTCGTGAAGTTGAGTTTTCAAATCAGCATTTTCATTAGGAACACACGCCGTCGCCATTCCAAAACGCGAAGATACGGTTTTCATTTGCCCCAAAATCATTTCAGGGTGTTCGTCATAATACTGATTAAGAACTATTCCGTCATCATTGCGAACCGTATATATCCAATTCGGCTTTTCTACCGTTGGCTTAGTTCTCTTTTGAAGAAAAATAATATCAGTCGTGGCATTTGTTCCGGCATTTTCCTTAAACGCAGTGTTGGGCAAGCGAATTGCCCCTATTAGTTCCGCGCGTTCCGAAATATATTCCCGAACCGCTGTAGACTGCTTATCCATAGTTCCCTTTGAGGTTATGAACGCCGCAATTCCTCCGGGCGCAAGTTTATCGAGGGTTTTGGCAAAAAAATAATCGTGAATTAAAAATCCACGAGAATTATAGCGTTTATCATTTACTCCAAAGTCCCCAAAAGGCACATTTCCGATTGCAACATCAAAATAGCCGTCTTCAAAATTCTTTCGTTCAAAGCCTGTTATAGATATGTCCGCACTTGGATACAGCAGTTTCGCAATACGTCCTGAAACATCGTCAAGTTCAACCCCGTACAGGCTTGAACTATTCTTTATTCCTTCAGGCATTCTGCCGAAGAAATTGCCTATTCCCATAGACGGCTCCAGAATATTTCCT
>OIZX01000848.1_pt1 | contig 18328 bp, 16 predicted proteins | sample 1588621 | NCBI WGS metagenome assembly OIZX01 (sample SAMN03283276) | human gut metagenome | biome: human-associated habitat; material: feces | host: Homo sapiens | place: Peru | collected 2012 | reverse complement strand
AATTACGTCTAGTTTCACCAGTAAGTTCTGGAACTGTAAGCATAATTACTTCTCCATTATTAGTAGGAGCAATTCCTAAATTAGCTTCATAAATTGCTTTTTCTATATTTTTTAAAGATGATTTATCAAATGGTTTAATTGAAAGTACACGAGCTTCAGGAATAGATACTGTCGCAAGTGATTGAATTGGTGTTGGAACTCCATAATAGTCTACCATAATACCATGTAATATATTTGGATTTGCTCTACCAGCTCTAATAGTAGTAAATCTACTTTCAAGAGATTCAATAACCTTATTCATCTTATTTTTAATTTCATTTTCGTCTATCATTTTTCCTCCATCGATATAATTAATTATATAATATTTACTATTTATTATCAATATAAAAGCGTAGATTAAATCTATGCTTTAAAATTTAATTCGTGTACAAACCTCATTTTATCATCAATAATCTTATCTCTTTGTTCACTAACATCTTCTGGTACACTAGGAACATATCTAAGACCTCTATTAATATATAAGGTTGACTCAAAAACTCTACAAAATCTTGCAAACATTTCTTCATCTTTAGTACCTATAACATTAACAAGATCTATAAAATTATCATCAAATTCATGTTCAAAAATTATACTAGATAAATATTCAAGTGTCTTCTTATCTTTCTTTAAAGATACAATATCCTTATTAGCTTCTTTAATCACTCTATCAATTACATCATATTGGCTTCTGTAATTAGAATTAAAAACACCTGATATTTTCATTCTAGTCAAAGATGCTTTAGCTTTAATAATACCATTTAAAGCCATTTTATTTTTCTTTTTAGACTCTTCTAATAACATAGAAGATACACCATAATCCATATTATTCCTCCCTTAATCCAAGAGATAATCTAAGTGTTAAAATATTTTTATTTATCTCTTTTGTTCTATCTTTAACATCACTATTTGACACATAAGTAATACCATTTCCCCTACACTCAGCCATAGTATGTTCATAGTTATAATTTTCTATCATAGATACTCTTTTATCATCTAGTAATTGAAGTAAAAGATTTAATCTTGAATTACATTGTAATGTTTCCACACTAGCAAGTCTAATAATAGCCTTTTTTATTTCATTAAGTGTTTTCTTATCTTTTCTAAGTTCTATTATATCAGTATTAATAATAGAAAGGAGTCTAATATATTCTTCTTTTGGAAAATCAGAATCTCTTATTGATAATATAAAACTAAATTTTTTAACTAATTCAAATGCTATTTTATTAGCATACAAGTCTTTTAATGTTGCTTTATTTTTTCTTTTTTGATTATCAACTTCACGAAGCATGTTTGACATAATAGATACTTTAGTATCAGTAAGTGCCTTAGCTTCATCCACTGCATCATCAACAGTAATTTCTTCATCACTCATCCATGACTTAATAGTACTTTCTATTATATGTTGTCTATCTATTTCGTCCATAATTATTCCTCACTCTTCTTCTTTATTTTATCAAGTATAATTAGTGCCTCAATCGGAGTAACTTCAAGAGGATTTATTGTTTTGATGTAATCTCTTAGTTCATCACTCTTAGTATCTAAATCAAGTTGAAATTGAGTAACTTTTTTACGAGGTCTATTATCATTCTTTTCATACTCTTCAAGTAACTCTTGTGCTTTATCAATTACTGTTATTGGTAAATTAGCTAGTTTAGCTACATTTATACCATAACTCTTATCTACAGGTCCATCCATTACTTTATGAAGGAATGTAATATCTCCATCAGTTTCATCTATTGATACATGCACATTATGTATACCAGGTAACTTATTTTCCATATCAGTAAGCTCATGATAATGAGTTGAAAATAATGTCTTACACTTAACTTTAGTAGCAATGTAGTCTATTATAGCACCAGCTAAACTCATGCCATCATATGTACTAGTACCACGACCTAACTCATCAAATAATATTAAACTCTTACTTGTAGCGTTTAATAAAGCATAAGCACTTTCTTTCATCTCAACCATGAAAGTACTCTCTCCACCTACTAAATCATCACTAGCACCAATACGAGTAAATATCTTATCAAATATAGGCAAATTACACTTACTAGCTGGTACATATGATCCTATTTGATTAAGTATAGCTATAATACCAAATTCCCTCATATAAGTACTTTTACCACTCATATTAGGTCCAGTTATTATAAGTATATTAGTATTACTATCAAGTATAACATCGTTATCAATATATTCACCATCTATAACACTTTCAACAACCGGATGACGTCCACCAATTATCTCAACAATACCTTCATCATTAATAGTTGGTTTTACAAAGTTAGATTCTTCTGCTACTGTCGCAAAAGACTGCATAACATCATAATATGCTATATAGTTAGATACTCTTTGAAGACTACTAATATATTTCTTAACTTCCTCTTTTATACTACAAAATACATCATACTCTAAACTATTAATTCTCTCTTCAGCATTAAGAATTAAATTTTCTTTTTCTTTTAATAGTGGTGTTATATACCTTTCACAATTAGATATAGTTTGTTTTCTATCGTATTGAAACTCAGGTTTTACTTGACTAACTTGTCCTTTAGGCACCTCAATATAATAACCAAATACTTTATTAAACCCAATTTTAAGACCTTTTATACCAGTTCTTTCTTTCTCTTCCATCTCAAACTTAGATATAAAGTCTTTACCACCACTCTTAATCGCACGTAGTTCATCTATCTCACTATTAAATCTATCTTTAATAATATTTCCCTCTTTAATAGTAAGTGGTACATCTTCTTTAATAGAGTTTTCAAGTAAATTATATAAGTCATCAAAAGTTTCAAGTAAAGGTTCACCTAAAGACTTAAGAATATTATTTATATCAGGTATTACTTTAATACTAGTTTTTAACTGTAACAAATCACGAGCATTCAAGTTAGAACATACTACTTTACCAGTAAGTCTCTCTAAATCATATATTTCATACAAGAATGATTTTAACTCACTCTTAAGCAAGAATTCATTTATTAATTTTTCTGTTAAATTTTGTCTTCTTAAGATCTCATCTTTATTAATACTAGGACTTATCAAATAACTTTTTAGTAGTCTACTACCCATCGCAGTTTTAGTTTTATCCATAAATCCAAGTAAACTGTTTTGTCTATCTTTATTTCTTATAGTTTCAACTAACTCTAAGTTCTTAATACATTCTTTATCTAGTTCTAAGAATAAACCACTATCTATTACTTCAACTTCCTGTATATGACTTAAATCTTGTTTTAAAGAATTTGTTAAATAATTTAAAAGTAATGATGTGTTATTTATTAATTTAGAATCACTTACTCTACCAAAAATATCTTTCTTATATAAACTTTCATCATTATAATAAGATATAAATATATTATAATTAGTTTTAAGTCTATGTATTAAGTCTACATCAAAGTTATCATGAACAACTATTTCTTTTATATTTAAGTTTACTATATGACTTATTATCTTTTCTCTATTTTTTTCTACAAATGTAGTATATACTTTACCACTTAGTAAATCAGCATAACTAAGTGCATATATATAATTGTAATCAGTAACACTAGCTATATAATTAAAATCTTTTTCATTTACTATTTCAGTACTAGTTAATGTACCTGCACTTACTATTTGTATTACTTCTCTTTTAACTATTCCTTTCGCAGTTTTAGGATCTTCCATTTGTTCACATATTGCTACTTTATATCCTTTTTCAATTAGTTTTTCTAAGTATACATTTAAAGCATGATGAGGCACACCACACATTGGAACCCTTTCACTAAGTCCACATTGTTTACCAGTTAAAGTAAGTTCTAACTCATGACTCGCAGTTATTGCATCATCAAAAAACATTTCATAGAAGTCTCCCAATCTATAAAATAAAATTATACCTTCATATTCACTTTTAGTTTTAAGGTATTCCCTCATCATAGGGCTTACATCTTCAAGTTTTACATCTTTTCTTTCCATACAATTTATTATAATACATTTACACAAAAACGCAAACAAAATTGACATTTAATTACTTAAAATGTATTATTAGTTTAAGGAGACATTATGAATAAAAGAGCAAAAGAAGTTACTTCAATTCTTCTAGCAGCATCTATGATATTTAGTAGTGGTACTAAACAAAAACAAGTAGCCACCCTACCTCCAGAACAAGTAAAAATAGAAGAAGCAAAAGAAGTTAAAAAACTTAAAAAGAAATAAAAAAGTATATACCCATAAAAGTATATACTTTTTATTTTCTATCCTATTCTAAATGCAGGTGATACACCTGAAGTATCATTAGCAATACCAGCGTTACCCCAGCCACCAGTAGGAAGTACAAAGAAATAACTTTGATTATTATTAGAATATGCTGTTCTAAACCACCAATCATTGTTAGTATTACCATATTTCTTTATAGCACCTGATGAATTATCATCAGTAACACCTAACTCTTTATAATAATCTAATTGTCTTGTTAATGAACTAGCTGTATCATAACTATAATTCCAACCAGTATAAACTTCACCTGGAGCTAATAAATACAATTTACCAGTATTAGTAAAGTTAGCACTATCAGCATATCCTCTACCAGACACTACAGTTGTATCTATAATTCCATCTTTCATATCTGCAGGCATTGCATTATATATTTCATTACTTAAGTAAGTATGAATTAAACTTGCAGGATATCCATTTTTATTAGAAGATGAGCTATACATACTCTTAATACTAATAATATCAGTAAATTCTAATACAAAACCACATGCAGTTTGTGAAAATCCACTAGTAGAACATTCACTAGGTGTAGATTTATTAGCAATTCTAATTAGATGTTTTCCATAAGAACCTAAATCTATCTCCTTAGTATCTCCAACTTTATAGTTTTCATCTTTTCCATTTCTAACTGCATCTAATATAGTTTCCCAATCATCATCTTTAAATGATTTAGGTTTTTTACCACCACATTCATAATCATTTAAATTACCTTCTTCTAAGTCTTCAATTTTTAAACCTTCTACTTTTTGATCTCCTTCTAAAGTAGCTATCCACTCACCATTAGAAACTTTCATACTAGTTACATTTCCTTTATTATCTAAAATAATACAATATTGTAACTTTTTACCAGTCATATTTAATTTAGAATCATCTTCTGAATTAATAACTTTTACTGGCTTACCACTAATTGAAGAAGATACAAATTTTTTCCCAGCTTCTGTATAAATCTTTTTTGCTTCTGTTACAAATGTTTGTTTTCTAGCTTGATTAAACATATTAATTACATTTGGTAACGCTAGAATTACCAAAATTGCTAATATTGCTATTACTGCTAATAACTCTACTAACGTAAAACCTTTTTTACTTTTCACTTTACTCACTCCTATTTTATAGACTAAGTATAACATAATAAATAGCAATTAAAAAGAATTAACACATAATTTATTGTTATAATACTATAAAAAAATAAGAGTTACTTTTCACTCTTATTTTTTTTATACTTACTTACAAATTCTTCTCTAAATTCAAGTAAATCATCTTTTTCAATATGAAGTCTTATATCTTCCATTAACTTAGTCAAGAATCTTATATTATGAATAGAAATAAGCCTTTGACCAAATGCTTCATCAGCTACTAATAAATGTCTAATATATGATTTGGTATAATGCTTACATGCATAACAATCGCATTCTTCTTCTATTGAACTTAAATCCATCTTAAATTTAGCATTTCTTAAATTAGTTCTTCCATTTCTAGTTAAAGCATTTCCATGTCTTGCAAGTCTAGTAGGAAGTACACAATCAAATATATCTATACCACGAATAACTCCATCAATTAGATCTATTGGTTCACCTACACCCATTAAATAACGAATCTTGTCTTTAGGTAAATATGGAGTAGCATACTCTATCATCTTAAGTTTAGTTTCTTCATCTTCTCCAACTGAAACACCACCAACACTATATCCATCAAAATCAAGTTTAGCTGTCTCTATCGCAGAAAACTTTCTTAAATCTTCAAACTCTCCACCTTGAACTATACCAAATAACGCTTGATGTTCTGAATCTTTATGAGCATCTTTACTTCTCTTCATCCATCTAAGAGTTCTCTCAATACTATTCTTCATATACTCATGTGTTACTGGATAAGGAGGGCATTCATCAAAACTCATCATTATATCTGAATGTAATTTATTTTGTATTTCAATACTTTTTTCAGGTGTTAAGAATAAATTAGCTCCATCTATATGACTTTTAAACTTAACTCCTTCTTCACTTATATCTTTTGGTTTAGCTAAACTAAATACTTGAAATCCACCACAATCAGTTAAAATTGGTCCAGTCTTATAATTCATAAATTCATGTAGACCACCTGCATTATCAACTACATCTTCTCCAGGTCTTAACCATAAATGATACGTATTTGATAAAATTATATCAGCTCCAGCATCTTTTAACTCTTCTGGGCTAAGTGTTTTAACAGTTGCTTGAGTACCTACTGGCATAAACATAGGTGTTTTATGACGACCCCATCGAGTCTCAAACTCCCCAAGTCTAGCTCCACAAGATGACTCTTTTATTAATTTAAATTTTAAATCCATTACTTAACCTCCTCATTAGTTAAGAACATAGCATCTCCAAAACTAAAGAATTTATATTCTAGACTTTGTGCATGCATATAAGCATTCTTAATTATATCTACACTACTAAACGCAGACACTAACATTACAAGTGTACTCTTAGGTAAATGGAAATTAGTTATTAAAGCATCAGCTGATTTAAATTCATATGGTGGATATATAAATATACCAGTTTCTTCTACTGTTGCTTTAAACTCTCCATATTTAGATATATTAGCTTCTAAAGTTCTAAGGCTTGTAGTACCAACACATATTATTCTGTTTCCATTTTTCTTACATTCATTTAATTTATTTGCAACTTCTTCAGTTATTTCATATTTTTCACTATGCATATCATGATGAGTAATATCATTTTCACTAACTGGTCTAAACGTACCAAGTCCAACATTAAGTGTTACATATAATATATTTACTCCCATACTTTCAAGTTCACTTAATAACTCTTTAGTAAAATGAAGTCCAGCAGTAGGAGCGGCAGCACTACCTTCTCTCTTAGCATACACAGTATTATAACGACTATTATCTTTAAGTTTCTCATGAATATAAGGTGGCAAAGGCATAGCACCTACTTTATCTAAATGTTCAACTAATATACCACTATAAATTAATTTAACATGTATTATGCCATCTTTAAATACATCTATTACTTCGCACTTAAACTCTTCATCAAATTTAACAATAGTACCTTTATGTACTCTCTTTTGAGGTCTAACAAGACATTCCCAAATATCTCCTTCAATTTCTTTAAGTAGTAATACTTCAATCTTAGCATTTGTTTCTTCTTTATATCCAATAATTCTACTAGGTAATACTTTAGTATTATTAAGAACTAACACATCTCCCTCATGAAGATAATTCTTAATATTATAAAATATTTCATCTTTATATCTTCCATCATACTTATTGACTACGAGTAATTTAGAATGATCTCTTTTTTTAATAGGCACTTGTGCTATTAAAGATTCATCTAAAGGGTAATCATAAGTGTTTATATCCTTATAATCCATACATCTACTAGGAATACAGCCTAGCGATTCACCTCTTCTTTCAGTAAAGAATTATACCATATAAAAAGAGTTTTTAAAACTCTATTTTTTCTTGCTTGCCACCACTAGCTACTAATTGATTTCTTTCTAATTTTATTTTTCAATATGTAATAGAAGATACTATTTTAAAACATTCTACAATATCACTTCTTAAGTTCTTTTGTCATACTCTTATCAAAAGACTTATCTTCTCCAATTTCAATTCTAAAAGCACGTTTACCTACTTCATCCATTTTATCACTAATTACTTTTATTTCTTCTTTAGAACAATTATTTTTAATCATTCTTTCTCTTTCAGAATAAAGCCTTCTATATTCATTTTTTAAATACGAAAGAGTTAGTTCTCTATTAGTAACATTCTTTTTAGGAACATTCGTTTTTTTAATAGGAGTTGTAGGTTTTTTAGTAACAGTTTTTTCTTTTATTTTCTCTTGTTTTATTTTTCTAGTTACTTCTTTCTTCTTTTCTTTTTTCTCTTTTATTTCTGAAATTAATTCTTTAACTTCTTTTTTAATTTTTTTAGGTTTATTTCTATCAATATTTAAATCTTTCCTAGTACTCTTTATTGTTTTATAAAGAACATAACCAACTCTAGCACTAATAACTCCAAGAGCAATTAACATAGGTATATTTGTAAAAAGCAATTTACCAAAAAGTCCACCAAGTAATAAAACAGCAGCAATACCAAATTGAATAAATAATGAGTTATTAGCATACCCTGAATAATTAACTAAATTTCTTTTAAATACTTTCCTAGGTTCAGTATAAAAACTATCTTCATAACTAGAACTTCTGCTTTTAACTCTAGAACTATTAGCAATTTCACATAATTTAGATAATTCACTACTTAATCTAGTATTTTTACCATTTAATATAACTTTATAATCAGAATATAAACTATCGCTATTTAGTATTTCATAATAATATCCATCTTTAGTTATAATGAATTTAGTAACCTTTCCTAAAACAACATCTTTCTTTAATTTAGAAATATATTTATCTAAGCTCTTACTTTCACCAGCAAAATATACTTTTGAATTATTTTTTTCTTCCACTATATTTAAATATTCATCATCGTATTCTTTATTCATTATAACCCCCCAATAAATACGATAGATTTTACTACAAAATCAATTTTAAGTCAAATAAAAAGGACTTAAAGTCCATTTATTATTTCAAGTAATTCATCACTAGTATGATATCCAATAACTTCTTCTTGTTTTTGACCATCTTTAAAGAATATCATCGTAGGCACACTCATTATTCTATATTCTTGTGTTAGTTTTTGAAATTTATCTATGTCTACTTTTACTATTTTTATTTTGTCTTCAATAGCTTCAAGTTCACCTTCTAACATCTTACAAGGTCCACACCAAGTAGCATAAAAATCTACTAGCACATTACCACTACTAATTAATTCATTAAAATCTTCTTTATCAAGATATATCATTATAATTTTCCTTTCTCACGTAATTTATTAACGTTTTCTTCAGTAATTATATCATATTTAATAAACAATTTAATAGCTTCTTCATTTAATTTGTTTTTATCATTCTTATATGTCTTAGTTAAATCATATACTTCATTAATAGCTTGTCTAGTATCTTCAATAGCTGGACTCATTATTGGGGTTGAATCTAATATAAAGTTCCCTACTTTTGAACTTTCAAGTCCTGTTATTCTGATAAATGGTTGACTACATATAAACAAGAATATAAACACTATAATATATGCTTCTATAAATCCTACAATACCTCCACCTATTTTAGAGAAAAAGCCTAATATTATAGTAACATCTAATATTTTTTCTATAATACCAGTAATCTTTAATAATATTCTAAGTACTAAATATAATACTGAAAATATTATTAAAAAAGCTATTGATTCATAAAGTAATATATTAATTATAGATACATCACTAAATATTCCACCTAATTTAAAAAATGGTAAATGTTCGTACATAAATGTAGCTATTGGTGTTCTAAGATAAAAAGCAAATAATATACACACAACTAGTCCAACGAGTAATACAACTTGTTTAATGAGTCCCCTACTCATACCACCAAGTACTCCTATTATTAAAATAGTTATTATAACAGCATCAGTAATATTCATAAAACCTCCTATTTAGTTATTTTATATGGTGTAGTTAAAGTACCATCACCACTCAATATTTTAGTATCTTTTTTAAGTGTTATTACAGGTCTTACACCAGAAGCATTTCCAACACTATAAACTCTAAAATTACCACTTTGTGCAAGATAGTTATAAGCACCAGTACCATTATATGAAGCAGGTGACATAGTCCAATAATTAGTTCCAGTATCTAAGAAAATTTCTAAATCACTTGCAGTTGTAAGAGAACTATTATTATATCCAGCAAAAGAAAGTTCATCAACAGTAATTAAACCAACAGGATAAGTAAGAGCACTAATACCATTACTATTCTTAACACTTAATCTATCCTTTTTATTTATACAATTATAACTAGGTTTTCTCTCATAACTATTATTTCTATATGGTAAATACCCAGTATTTTTATTTCCATAACCTTCCAAACCAAAAGTAACATTACTAACAACAACTTTATTTGTTTTTCTATTACTGCAATATATAGAATCCTCTATATAACTAGAATATTCAGAAATATTAGCACTATACCAATTTTCTAAAACTGTTTTTATAGTACTAGAATTAACATTAGCATGTTCTTCAGAATAAGTTCCACTATTTGGAGCTCCATACATATATCCAACATAAGCATTATAATTAGTGTTATTATTAAATGCAGAAGTATTATCTAGTACACCACTAACTTCATCACTACATACCCCATCGATAGCTTCACCGTTATATATAAGTCTAATACCACCATCTATAGTAGTTCTTAAAATTTTAAAGCATTTTCCAGCAAATAAAACATTATTATTTAGATTTTTACTGCCTCTATAAAAATAAATTGTTTCACCATTTATAGAATCATTAGTATAGTAAACTCCTTCACCTTGTCTAGTTGTATAATCTATATTAGTCTCTGCTATAGCATTACTTACTATTTTACTTCCTAAAGTTCCATTTTCATATATTTCACTATCTGGATTATATTTAGCAGATGAAGTAATATTTATATTAGCAGAAAATGTTTTATTCATATTATCACTTTGATCATCTTCAGTTCTTAAAAATGTAATATCCATTATATAAGAATGTTTAACACCAGGATTGATTTTAACACTAGAAGCAATTATAGGATTACTAACTGGCATAGTAGTTTGCTTAATAATGGCTCCACCATTTGATCCACTCAATGTAAATACTAAATCAACAGGATCAGCAAAATTATTAACTAAATCATTTAATTTAATATCATAATAAGCAACTACATCACCCGTATTTTCTACTGTAAATGTTTTACTAATACTTTCTCCTGTATATGCATTAACCATTGATACATTACTAGTATCTACATATGTAATTTGAATATTTTTATTAAATGTTGCAATATTTATATCTTTGCCTTCACCTTCTATGTCCAAACTAAAATAAGCATAAGTAGCAGCAATCATTAAAACAACTAACATAATAATACCAACACTTGCAAATATCACACTAATTTTATTAGTTTTCATATACCCAACTCCTAGTTTCTACTAAAAATATTATATAATTAATGGTACTTTTTTTCAATAAAATTTGAAATATTTATATTTTTTTGGTAAAATACTACCGAGGAGGAAAAAAGAAATGATAAAGGAATCAGATATATTAAATGAAAAAGATATTAAAACATTAAAAAAAGTTAGTACAGAAGTTACATTTCCTCTTAGTGAAGATGACTTATATTTAATCAATAATATGATTATGTATCTAAGATTAAGTCAAGATGAAGAATATGCAAAAAAATATAATATAAGGGCTGGTATGGGACTTGCTGCTATACAACTAGGTGTATCAAAAAGATTTTTCGTTATTTCATATAAAAAAGATGATGGTACTTTTGAGGAATATAAAGTAATAAATCCGAAAATCATTTCTCATTCTGAAGAACAAGTTTATGTAGAAGAAGGAGAAGGATGTTTAAGTGTTACTAGATATGTAGAAGGTATTGTTCCTAGATTTGCAAGAGTAACAGTTGAATATCAAGACGAAGAAGGAAACAAAGTAACTAAAAGAGTACGTGAAGAAATCGCAGTTGCATTTCAACATGAAATAGATCATTTAAATGGAATACTTTTCACTGACAAAATTGATCCTAAAGATCCATTTAAAAACCAAGAAAATATGAGAGCTATATAACAAGTAAGAAATTACTTGTTTTTATTTTAGGTCTTTAGAATATACCTTCTATAATTATAAAAATATAATATTATAGGAGGCAAAATGAATAATAATTGTAATTGTAATAATAAAATAAAAGTATTCCCACCATTCTATACTTGTTATGGTGCAACTGGTCCTACAGGGCCAACAGGACCTAGTGGTGGTGCAACAGGACCTACCGGGCCTACTGGTCCTACAGGCGCAACTGGACCAACTGGACCAACGGGGCCAACAGGAATAACACCTACTCTATCAATTGGAACAATAACCACAGGAGATCCAGGAACTGAAGCATCAGCAACAATCACTGGAACTGCTCCAAATTATATACTCAATTTAACTATACCACAAGGTCCTACAGGCGCAACGGGACCTACTGGTGAAACTGGTGCCACTGGACCAACGGGGCCAACGGGACCTACTGGTGAAACTGGTGCCACTGGACCAACAGGACCTACTGGTGAAACTGGTGCCACTGGACCAACGGGGCCAACGGGACCTTCAGCATAATGAAAAAATATAAAATTTGTGTTTATGCTATCTGTAAAAATGAATCCAAATTCATTAAGAGATGGTATGAATCAATAAAAGGAGCTGACTATATATGTGTACTAGACACAGGATCAGAAGACGATAGTTTAAAAATACTAAAAGATTTAAAAATAAAAGTTAAACAGAAAGTAATTAAGCCATGGAGATTTGATATAGCACGTAATGAATCCATGAAATTAATACCAAAAGATGCGGATATATGTATATGTCTAGATTTAGATGAAATAATGCAATCAGGTTGGAAGGAAGAACTACTTAAAATATGGAACAATAATGTCACAAGAATAAACTATAAATATAACTGGAGTCTTGATAATAATGATAAACCTATAATAAGTTTTTATGCTAATAAAATACACAAAAATGGTTACTATAAATGGACTCACCCAGTTCATGAGATATTAACTCCATTAAAAGAAGAAGCACTTATAACAACAAATAATATAATCATTAATCACTATCCTGATAGTACAAAATCAAGAAGTAACTATCTTCCACTTCTAGAACTTTCTGTTAAAGAAGATCCAACTGATGATAGAAACATGCACTACTTAGGAAGAGAATATATGTACTATAGAAAATGGAACAAATGTATAGACACTTTAATAAAACATCTCTCACTCCCTTCAGCTACATGGAAAGATGAAAGATGCGCATCTATGAGATTTATAGCTACTTCATACATAAATCTAAAAAGATATGATGAAGCACGCATGTGGTTAGATAAAGCAATGATTGAAGCACCTTACTTAAGAGATGCATTCACAGAAAGAATGATATTAGAATACAACCTTAAAAATTACGAAGAAAGTATTAAATATGGAAAAAAAGCATTAAAAATTAAAACAAGAGTATATTCATATATAAATTCAGAACATAGTTGGAATGAGACAATATATGATATAATGAGCTTAAACTACTATATGATTGGAAATAAAAAAGAAGGCCTTAAATATTTAAACAAAGCACTCAAAATAAATCCAAACAATGAAAGAATTAAAAATAATAAAAAATATTTTATGTAAGAGACTCTTTTAGAGTTTTTTACTTTGTTTAAAAATAATTTATTTACTTTTTATATTATTTTGTTTATAATTATTCTAGGAGATAAGATATATGAAAAAAGGGAATAAAACAAGATTAATATTTTGGGGAATTATATGGATAATAGTTTTAATTCTTAGTGGAGTTGGATATTCCAGTTATCTATCAGGTCATGGAATTAAAGGCGAAGTTAGACGTAATTTAAAACCAATTGTAGAAAAATTTAATAATTTAAAAGGATTAGAATCTTATAAAAGTGCTGGAATTAGTATTTCTGCTGAAATAAAAGATACTCAAATAATAGTTACTTATAAAACAACTGGAGCAACTGCTACATTCACATTTGATTATCAATCAATATCAACAGAAAAAGTACTATATATGAAATATAGCTCTGCCGATGAAGCAACAGCAAATCTAATGATTAAATCAATGATTGAAGCTGTATCAATGGTAAATGGACATAATGAAGGCGAAGTATTTAACACATACAAATTAGAAGATTTCTATAACACAACTATTTTAGATGGTGTACAAATTAAAAGTGTAACAAATGGTAACGAAGTTTATATTGATATTAATAAATCAGTTGTAGATGGAATGAAAGATAAAGACAAAAATAATACTACAACAACAGCAGTAATTACAACAGATGATTTAAAAACATTAAAAACAGACTTAACAACTAATAAAGAATTTTTAAAAGAAAAAGAAACAGCAACATTATATATAGTTGATAATACAACAAGCTATATAATATTTATTACTGACTCTAATACAACAGAAAATAAAAATTATGAGACTATAACAAATGTAATAAAAGAATTAACAGACGAAGCAACACTTCAAAAATTCACAACAAACATAGTCGACTTAAAATCTAATAAACAATTTGAAAACATATCAGTTACAATTAATGCAGATATCACTAAAATACCAAAACTTACTGGTAAAACTAATGTAATTCAAGTAACTATAACTAAATAAGGCAAAAGCCTTATTTTTTTATGCATTAAAAAAGCTAGTGAAAACTAATTATCAAGTTTAACACTAACTAATTTACTAACACCACTCTCTTGCATTGTAACACCATAAAGTCTATCTAAGAATTCCATTGTTTTCTTTTTATGTGTAATCACAAGTAATTGAGTTTTATTTTTATAATTATGTAAATACTCACCAAATATAGTAGCATTATTTTCATCAAGAGCACTTTCTACTTCATCAAGTATTACAAATGGTACTTTTTCAAGATTCATGATTGAGAATAGCAAACTAATAGCTGTCATAGTTCTCTCACCACCTGATAGTAAACTAAGTGGTTTTTGATTCTTACCTGGTGGTATAGCTATAATATCAATACCTGTTTCAAGTATATTATCTGGGTCAGTCAACTCTAAATGAGCACTTCCACCCTTAAATAATGTTTTAAATACTTTACCAAATTCTATATTTATATTATTAAATGATTCTTCAAACTTATCTTTCATCACGTCATCCATATCATCAATAATACTAAGTAAATCATTCTCACTCTTTTCTAAATCTTCTTTTTGTTTATTTAAGAAGTTAACTCTTGTAGATATTCTTTCATATTCATCAATACTTCCAAGATTAACATCTCCTAAAGACTTAATCTTGCGTCTTAGAATAGAAACTTTACTTCTAGCAGTATCTTCATCTATTTCTAGAACATACTCTTTACTAGCTCTTTCATATCCAAGGCTATAGTCTTCACTAAGTCTAGTAAGTAAACTATCTAAAGACATATCAAGCTTAGTAATATCAAGCTCTAAACTATTGATTTCATTAGATAAATTATTATATTCTGCATTCATTTTCTTAATAGCAGTCTCTAACTCATTCAATGTATTATTAAGTCCTAACTTATCTTTATTATATATTTCTAAATTCTTTTCTAAAATAGTTTTTTCTTGTTCATGATTATAATAGTCTTCAATTACTTTATTTAATTCTTTATCTAAGTTATTTTCACTTAAATTATTTATTTCATTTAAAACCATATTATATTCATTATTTAAATTATCTAACTGACTAGTTTTAGAATTAATGCTTTCATTACTACTAACAAGTTCTATATTTAGTTTATATATATTATCTTTAACAATATTTTGATCTTCTTCATAAGATAATACTTTCTTTTCACTTGATTTTATATCATTTACAAGAGCTTCTGTACTAAGTTTTAATTTTTCAAGTTCATATTTATCACTTATAAATGAATTAGATGTTTTAAGACTTCCACCAGTCATAATACCACCAACATGAATTAGTTCCCCATCAAGTGATATTACTCTATATCTATGATTTATCTTCTTACTTATTTGTATAGCAGTAGTTATATTACTAGCTACTATTATATTACCAAGTTGATTCATTACGATATTGTAGTATTTTGAATCATATGTAACGAGATCACTTGCAATACCAACAAATCCTATAATATTTTGTACTGTTCTAAGTGTTTCAGGATCTACACTTTTAGGTTTAATAACATTAAGTGGAAAGAACGTAGCTCTTCCTTTATTATGACTTTTTAAGTATTCAATTGCTTCTTTAGCACAAGCCTCATCATTAACAACTATATTATTAGACGATGCTCCAAGTGCTACTTCAAGCATAGATACATATTCATCCTTAGTATCAACTAAATTACCAAGTATATTATGTATTCCTCTTAAGGTTGGATTATCTATTATACTTCTAACACTATAAGGAATCTTATTCATACTAGCAATATTAGTTTCAAGTACATCTATTTTATTTCTAACTTCCATTAAATTCTTACGTTTTTGATTTAATTCAAAATTATATTTTTCACGAGTAGTATTCATCATATTAAAGTCACAAGTCAAACTATCAAGTTTATCTTTAATAGAAGTTTTATTATTTTTTAGATTTTCTATTTCTACATTTATTAGAGAAATATTATTTTTTAGTTCACCTTCTCTATCTTTAAGTTTAATAATATTATTTTTAACAGCTTCACTTGTTTTATCATATTTATTACGTTCAGTCATTAAAGTCTTTTTATTACTTAAATCAAGTAAAGTTTCATTAATCTTAAATATTTCAGTGCTTGTTTTCTTAATCTTCTCATCAATGTTTAATATTTCTAATTTTATCTTTTCTACTTCAGTATTATCACTAGTAGAATCACTATTTAATTTAGATAATTCTTCTTCAAGTTTTAATTTTCTACTTTTCTTAATTTCTACTTCACTACTATAAGTAGTTATATCTTTAGCTATTAATGCAATTTCAACACTCTCAAGTTCACTTAATGCTTCTTTATATTCACGAGCTTTTCTTGCAGCTTCTTCTAAAGGAAGTAAATTTTCAGAGTTTTCACTTATTATTAAGTTTATTCTTTCTATATTATCATGAGTCTTAGATAATTTAGATAAACTCTCTTCTTTTCTTTTCTTATATTTTAAGACACCAGCTGCATCTTCAAATATAACTCTTCTTTCTTCCGGTTTTTCACTTAATATTTGATCTATTTTATTTTGTGGTACGATATTAAATGATTCTTTGCTACTTCTAGAATCCATAAATAGATTAGTTATATCTTTAAGTCTACACTTTTCAGAATTTATAAAGTATTCATTTTCACCAGTTTTATAAACAATTCTTTTAACAGAAACTTCTGTATAATCTATATTAAGTGTTTTATCACTATTATCAAAAACGATCATAACAGATGCAAAGTTAGAAGCAGGTCTAGATGAAGAACCAGAAAATACTACATCAGCCATATTATTACTACCACGAAGAGTCTTAATACTTTGTTCTCCAAGTACCCATCTAACCGCATCAACAATATTACTCTTACCTGAGCCATTAGGTCCTACTATACCAGTAAATGATTGATTAAGTTCTATAACTGTTTTATCAGCAAAACTCTTAAATCCATGTAGTCTTATTTCTTTTATGTACATAATATCACCACTTCTATTTTTAATCTCTTAATCATTATATCATATATTTTTTTTATTAAAAAGAAAAATGGTAACTTTTGTACCATTTCATCTTACTTTGCTCTTTTCATATATGCTTTCTTAGCTGCATTTTGTTCAGCTTCTTTTTTAGAATTACCTACTCCAACTCCATACACAAGTCCATCTATTATAACTTCTACTTTAAACTCTTTATGATGAGCAGGTCCACTCTCGTCTATTAAATTATATGTAACACTCTTTTTAACAGTTTGAACACTTTCTTGAAGTAAACTTTTATAATCCATTAAGAAATCTTCATGATTTTCTATATAAGGAACTATCATATCATGAAATAATTTTTTAACAGTATCAAGTCCTTGTTCTAAATATATAACAGCCATACATGCTTCAAACACATCTGCTATTATAGTTTTATTTGCTTCACTTATTCCATTACCCAAATATATATAATCCTTTAAATTTATTTCTTTAGAATATTCATATAAAGCATTTTCACATACATATAAACTTCTAAGTCTACTCATTTCTCCTTCAGGATAACTAGTATTATTATATAGGTAATCACTACATACTATTTCTAAAACTGCATCTCCTAAATATTCAAGTCTTTCATAACAGTCACAATTATGTTCATTAGAATAACTTGAATGAGTTAAAGCAACTTTTAATAATTCTTCATTTTTAATTTCAATATTAAATTTTTTAAATATATTTTTCATAACTATCACACAAAAATT
>OIZX01000847.1_pt1 | contig 18332 bp, 10 predicted proteins | sample 1588621 | NCBI WGS metagenome assembly OIZX01 (sample SAMN03283276) | human gut metagenome | biome: human-associated habitat; material: feces | host: Homo sapiens | place: Peru | collected 2012 | reverse complement strand
ACCTTAAGCTCCTCCATCGTCTTGCCCATTTCAATCTTCAGGTTAGAAGCGGTGTCATAGTCATTCTCAGCAATCGCCTTGCGAATAGCCGTGAAAATGCTCTTCTCCTCAAAGGAATCCTTCGCCAGCTTAGCACGCAGCTGCTGGATTTTGCGCCACATAGCAAGGTCGCAGTCCGTGCAGGTTTCCTGGTTGTGCAGACGCTTCATTTCGATAACAGCCTGATAGTTTTCCGGAATCAGACGAGTCAGAAGCTCGGTCTTCCAACGAATCAGTGCGCCCTGCATAAAGGAATCAATATATTCCTTTTTGAGGATGTTGCCCTGCGTGAGCACAGCAACCTTTTCCGGATATTTTTCGAAGGCACAGAGGTTTTCCCAAACGGTAGCAGGCGGTTCGCCGAACAGCTTGCTGCGTTCCTCAGCACTGAAATCCTCGAACACATCCTCTTCAGTACGATATTGACGCTCCTTCTCCAGATAGAAACCTTCCTCGCCAGCCTTCTTGGAAATTTCTTTTTCCAGCGCCTGCAGATCCTTGCCGGATTCTACGCAAGCCTTGATGCCGTCGAGGCAGGACAGATAGAAGGCAGCAATAGCGATATAGGTATTGGTATACGGATTGGGAGAACGCATTTCAATACGTGTAGCCTTATCGTTGTCCAGGTCGCGGATCAAGCCTGCCAGAATAGTTCTGTTACGAGACGGATTCTCCGGGCTCATGCCCAGGCTCGTTACGATGCAGACAGGTGCTTCAAAGCCAGGCTTCAGACGGTTCAGCGAATCAATCGTGCAAGAGATAAACGGATTGGTTACCTCATAGTTTTTCAGCAGGCCCATCATAGCGCCGTAGCCGACAGCAGACAGGAAGTCCTTATGCATATCCTTCGGCGAGAACAGATTGACGATTTTGCCGTTTTTCATTTTTGCAGCAATGCCGACATGCGTATGCTCGCCGCTGCCTGCAACACCCGGAATAGGTTTAGCCTGGAAGGAAACCTCAAGTCCGTTCATACGGAAAATTTCTTTAACGATGATACGTGCGAGCAGCTCGTTATCTGCTGTCTGCACGCCGCTGCTGAACTTCCAGTCAACCTCCAGCTGCTCCATAACGTGCGTCATATGGCCTGCGCCGTCAATCTGGCCCTTAACGCCGCCGCATTCCTTATGGCCCATCTCCGGCTCCAGACCGTACAGCTCCAAAGTCTGAATCGTCTGCTCCAAAGCAGTGCGGACATTGCCGCGGGTGCGCTGCCAATATTGCTCCTGCATAACCTGAGAGGAGCTCAAGGCCTCCAGCGGAGCGTCCTCACGCGGAGTCTTTACCCAAAATTCCAGCTCGGTTGCGCTTGTGAAGAGCAGCTTTTCGATTTCAGCCGGATTCACATGCTCCAGACCGGGAATTACCGGATGCTTAGCAAACAGGTCCAGCATTTCTTTTTCTACATATTCCAGAGTATCATTCAGAATAGAACGGGAATCGACATGATTACCATTATGAATTAAATAGCAGGGGATACGCAGCGTACCAATCATACGGCCGCTTTCCGGGTCAAAATGCTCGTAGTTATAATCAATAAACCAGTTGACAGTTTTGTCCACCTGCATATCAACACGCGCATCATTCAGCGTTGCAATACCGGTCAGCACAACGGAAGAGCCGTCGGTCTGCGCAGCACTGCCTGCCAGGAAGCCGTCAATATCCTCCAGAAAAATTTTCATTGGAATCTTTTCATCAGTATCGTTACCGGCAAAATCAACACCCATCAGAGAAACGAACTGAATCTCCGGATGCTGCGCCAAAAGCTCGCGCAGAGAATTTTCATTTTGCTGCTCAGGTTTAATTACATACAGTAAGTCTTTGTTGTTCATCTTTAGTTGCAGCCTTACGGCTGCCTCCTTTCTAAATGCTCCCTAATATTTCTAATATCAAAAATGCTCCCTACACACTTTGATACGAAATAAACGAAAAAGGACCTTCTCAAGCAGGACACACTACGTCCATGCTCAAAAAAGTCCTCGTTGACTATTGTGTATATTATAGCAGAATTATAGAGGGGTTGTCTAGTGTTTTTTACAGTAAAACGATTATAAGCAAACCGCTTAACGAAAAAGCTAGTCGCTACACATGACCTCATTAATGATTTGAATCATCTGCTTGTTGCCAATCTGCGTTCTAAAATGAACTTTATAGCCATCAGCCGTAAGCGTGTTAAAGAAAACCTTTGCGCAGTCAATTTTTACCTTCTCTTCACTTCGCAGATCAGTTTTCCCTTCAACATCCTTCGTTTCCACTATAATGTTTAACTCTTTTTCGCCATTACTATGCTTAACCACGTACATAAAATCAGGGCTATACATGCTTCCGGCAATTGTAGGAATGGCAATACTTGCTCTGGGAATTTTGCCATAAACAATCACTTCTTCAATATCTGCCATGATATTATCCCGTTCAAGCGGTGAATCATAAGCATAGGCATCATATAAATATTTTGCACTAGGACTTCCCGGCATAAGCTTTGTACCAATCCTTCCTTGTGCTATCTCACTTCTTACAGAACCATCTGCATAAGTTAAAGCAGTAGCTCCCAGCGGTGCCTTACTGCGTTCATATTTAAATCTACCTTGCAGATTTTCTGTTTTCCAGTCTGCAAATTCCTTGCAGAAGGCTGCTGCCGAATTATCATTAATTAAAAGTCGCAAAGCTGTTGCTATGCTTTTTTGCATACCTGCACAATGCCCTATGGAGCACCTTAATTGGTAAATTGGTAACGTTAGCAATGCGCTTCAAAAATAAACCGTAAGGTATTTTATTCGACACAACATACTGTACTCCTGTTTCATTAACAACGTTAGCAGAATAGCCGTCGCTAGAAATTCTATTACGCTCGCTAGACATAACAAGCGTTGTGAATACATCCTTTTCAAATATAGAGAGCACAATATCCTCAATAGCAGCATTAAGCTCGTCATCATAAAACATCAGATAACGGTGATTTATTGTTTCCCAAAGCTCTTTGATCTCGTTATATACTGCTTTACGAATCTTGACCGGCTTAGCCTTCTCGTTGTTTCTATCCTTTACCCTGCCAGCCTTCAGTCCGGCAGCAAATTCAGGATATTCCTCGAAAAACTGCGCTTTTGTTTCAGGGCGAATATTATAATGCCTGTCAATATAGCGTTTATCAACTAACAGCTCTATAAACAGATCTTCAGCTGTCTTACCAAGTTTGTCAGCAACCTGCTGCAATTTTTCCTCAGAAATAGTATTCGCTTGAGGAATTTCACCATTGATCTGGTCGACTAATTTTTTAGCAAAATCAGCTTCTGTAAAATCAACAATATAATTCAGTGTGAAGTCCTCGTTGCTAATGCGATTGCCATTCTCATCAACTGGAAGCCTGAGTCCTCGTCCGACCTCCTGCAGCTTGCTATTATCACTGCCGCTAGAACGCAATTTAGCAATAGTAAAGACGTTGGGATTATCCCACCCCTCCTTCAACGTCCACTTTGAGAATAAAAAGCGCAGCGTATTGGGAGTTCCATCCTCTTTTACAAAAGCAAGCAATTCTTTTTTTCCATGCAGAATAGTGTTTACTTCTTCAGCGATATTCTCATCAGTGTCGTTGTTATCCTGCGCAAAATATCCCGCATGACAAGCCGGTAAATCAGCAAGGCTAGCTTCAAGATATTTTTTATACTCTTCATCATGCTCGTCAAGAGAAGCTATTGTTTTTTCCAGCTGTTCCTTGAGCAATCTTTCAAATGCTAGCCGCAAATAAGGCTCTTTACCATCATTATCCTCTCGATAAGACGTGATATCGTCAATAAAGAATAATGCTAAGGTCTTGATTTTATACTTTCTGTCGCAAAAATTCTGTTTTTCAGTTTCAAAATGACGCTGTAAAGCAAGGCGCAGCATCTGCTCCTGATACGATGTCATATAAATATCAACATCAAGCTCTTCCCCGGTATTTTTCCTAATACCATTGGAAAACTCGACAAAATTTGTACCGATAGCAGAAATAGTAACGCCGGCAAAGGCTTCCGTAATTATTGACAGAGAGTCGCCTTTTTTTAATTCAAAGCTTTTAGCTGCTGTATCCTTCTGCTTAAGCTGAAAATGCACTGCTTCCTTGTTTTCGATAGAAGTGATTTTTACCTTGGCGTCTTTTTTCGAAACAGGCTCAAAGTGCTCCTTCGCTACGCCTTTAATCAAGCCTTGGTTAAAAGAAGCGCAAGCATTAAGGTCATATAATAAATTCTGGTAATCCTTGAGAGAAATTCTATTTCTTCCTCTGCCGACAGTCGTTTCCGGGAAAGTTGCACCATAACGGATTATCGCCTGCGGTTTAATTTGTTCTGTAATAACCTTGAAGGCCTTCTGATCTTTTGCAAAGCGATGCGGTTCATCAATCATAACAATTGGTTTAGTCGCAGCAATAGCGTCTAGCGGCTTATAAAAGCCTTCTACGCCATAATCATAATCATCCTTTGTTAATACCTTTGCACCAGTCAACAGCTGCATATTCACGAGCAAAACATATATCTTGTTCGTATTCTGACAAGAGCCTTTAACAAAATCACTAACAACACTTGGGAAATAAGAACGTCCCTTTCTCTTCTTTTTCGGTGCCGACAAAACCAAAGGCTCTATTTCAGCGTCATAGCTGCAGCTGTCAGTAAAATGCTTTTTTGCATAAGCATCCTGTAAAAATTGCGCAGTACCAGCCTTTATCGCCAGCGAAGGCACGGCAATGATAAATTTGTTAAAGCCATATCGTTTATGCAGTTCATATATTGTTTTCGTATAGACATAGGTTTTGCCTGTACCTGTTTCCATTTTGATATCAAGACTAAGATAGCCGTCATCAGTGAGCGGAGTTCTAGAACGAAGCTCCGCAGGCAAATCCTCTTGCAACGTTCTGATATTAGTCCTGAAATGCGGATCCTTTTGATAAAAAGTTGGATTTTCGTAAAACACGGCAGGCGGAGTCGGACGGATACCTTTAAAAACATCACAAACAACGTCTACCGCTTTTTGCTGGTGAGGCAAACCCTGCTGCAGGATAAGTTCCATGTTCTTGCCTCCTTAATAACGCACATCAAAATTAAGATGCAAATTTTTCTCCGTAGCCTTCAGCCTTGCCAAATTAACCTTCAATTCCTCCAAAGCAGTCCAGATAAAGCTGTAGCCAAAAATCACAATGTTTTCAGGATTAAAGCTGCCATCAGTTTCAAATTTATCGGCAATGGCAGCTATGGCATCCTTGCTGATTTCTGCATCCAGCAGATAAAAATGCTTATCCATGTAATAGCCATGATAATCAGCAAAAGCAAGCTTTTGTACAGGCGCAGTAAAGCCATAGCCATCACGCACAAGCCACGTAGTCAGCACCGTCGGCACGCCAAAATCGCTCAAAATATCATTGTCGATAAACATGCCTTGCTCTTCGGGAATAAAATCCTCCAGCTTATCTAATGTTTCTTGCTGCGTTTCCTGTAAAGTAAAATGCTTGAAGCCTAAATCGGCAGTTGTACCCGGATACTCTGCTTTATAATTAATTGCAGATTTAAAAATTCTATCCATTCCAATATCGCATATGTTGCGATAGCCAGCTTTATAAGCCGATGTCTTCTCTTTACACAACTCTGGTATCTGAATCATAATAAATCGTCTACTGTTCTCTGGCTCTAAGCAATTCAACTTCATTATTGCTTCAGCAGTCGTAGCAGAACCAGAAAAGAAATCTAAAACTATATCACTCTGTCTTGTACAAATTTTTGCTATCAGCATAATTAATTCCAACGGTTTTGTATGATCAAAAATCTTTTTACCTAAATTTTTATTTATATCTTTAGTTGCATTATCATTAGAATAGATATTATCTGTAGTTTCTAAAGTCGATAAAGCTTTAGTTCTATCACCATATTCTATATAATAAGAATCACCATCATCTTCAATAGTTGCTTTTTGATATGTTTTAGTATAGATGCGTTTGCCACCTCTACCTTGTTTTATAACAATAAACCCATTTTGATAGCCAAAATTAAATTTTTCTTTACTCCACCGCCATGCCCAATCAGCAACATCATGGTTTCCATTTTGTCTTTCATTATAAAGTTCTTCAGAACGACCAGGATAAAAAATTTCTCCATCAATTTCTATTGGATAATCTAAGCTAGAACTATACTGTAAACTATCATAATCTAAAGTCTGATTTAATTTATATAGTCCTCTTTCTTCAAAATATTCATCTTGAAATCGAAAAGCACTATCATTATGCTCTATTGGATACAATAAAGGTCTACTAGATTTTGAGTACATAAGCATATAATCATGATTTTTTGCAATGATATCAGATGATTTTCCACCACGTTTAGTAATTCTAGGAAATTCAGCTATAAAATTTTCCTCGCCAAATACATCATCACAAATCAGCTTGCAATTCGCCTGCTCATTATCATCAATAGAAATAAAAATAACACCATCATCCGTGAGCAAATCCCTTGCCAAAAGCAGCCTTGGATACATAAACATCAGCCACGCAGAATGGGATGCCGAGCCACGCTTTGTTAAATCAAGAATACGCTGCGCCTGCTCATCATTAATGCTCAGCTTTTCAGCCAGCTCTTCTGCTGTAAAGTTAAAGTTGTCATTATAAACAAAACCATCTGAGCCTGTGTTATAAGGCGGATCAATATAAATACACTTCACCAAACCAGCATAACTTTTCAGCAAATGCTTTAAGCCATCCAGATTATCACCAGAAATATAGATATTCTCGCTGTTCTTATTCTCCGGCTTGTTATTATGCTCTTCATCAGGCACAATGACAGTTGTGGAATCAACGGAAGCCAACAAGCGTGCATAATTCTTGCCTAAGAATTTCAGCTCATAGCCTTCGCTTTTCACAGTCACTTTGTCATTAAGATACTCTTTAAATCTTTCTAAATCAAAACTGCCATCATTTTTAAAGCAAGCAGGAAAATGCTCGCGCAAAACCTCCAGCTCACGGCTGTTAGGATTGACTACTTCGTTTTTTTGCAAAATATCCTTTATCACGTTCACTCGCCCCCATCTCTCGCAAAAACATTTTGCGAATTTTTTATCATTATAACATACATCTTTTCGCTTTACTACTGTTTTACGCAAATAAATTAATCAGTATTTCCTCCAGCCTTGCGTAATCGCGTCCACCACGACGTATATCAATATTCAGCTGGTCAACAGCAATCAACGCCTTACGCACGCTGCGTTCATCAAAGTGCCGCGCCTGCTGTGCCACCTTATTCATAGCATATGAATTTTTAATGCTCATTTCATCCATAATGCTCTTATAATCATAACCCTTATTCTTTAACTCTAGATAACGCGTAATCTGACGTAGCTTAAAAGCAACCATGCCCATTATTGGTACAAGGCTCGTCCCTTTCTTGCGCTCAATCGCCAAAATCTCCAGTGACTCTTTCAGTTTACCGCTGCCTATGCTGTTGCTTATCGCAAATGTAGACGCGTTAGGCAAAGAAGCAAAGATATTTAAAATATCTGCGCCTGTCCACTGCTTGCGCTCGCCTGCATAAACAGCTAATTTGTCTATCTCCTGCTGCAGCAATCCCAAAGGAATATCATCCTTCACCGGCTCAATATATTCCGACAACGTAGCAAGAGCGTCATCAACAAAACGCGCATTATATTTTGCAGCTTGAGCGTTAAGCCACATAGGCAAATTATAATCTTTAATTTTATCACAAGTACAAATTAACGCGGTTTGCTTTAATTGCTTGAAAAACTTCGTCCTTTTATCTAGTTTTTTGGCATTAATTACCACTGTACAGTATTCCGGAATATCTTGAAATAAAACAGTCAGCTGCTCTAATTTTTTCGAAACCACTTCCTCTTCGTTGACATCAGCAACCTCATCTTCTTTATCGCTTTTCTGTTTCCTGACAGCCCAAAGTTTTTCATCACTAAGAATAATTAACGATCTGCCACTAAAAAAAGGATAGGTGTTAATCACCAAATTTAATTCTGTCAAATCAGTATTTTTGTCAAAAGTAGTAATTTCGCGGTCTGACGCAGGCATATCAGCAAAAAAATAATCCGGCACAGCCTTTATAATCTGACTGCGATAATAATCCTCTTCTCCGCATATAACCAAGATATTTGTTTCTTTTGGAAGAGGTTCGTTATGTTTTAATCTATATATTAGCTCATCAGGCGCTATAACTGAATCATCTTTCTTTTTGACCATCTTCAAATCCTTTCCAAATGAACTGCTTTAGTGAAGTCTGTTCCTTTTTGGTGAGCATCAATTGCTTCTCTAATTAATGCTACGCGCAAATCGCTTGCAGCAATCTCTTCAGCTGTAAACAGCTCCTTACGTACATCCTGCCATTCATAACCTAATGCTTCATTTTTCATCGTGCATACACCTCTAGTCTTAATTTTAACTTATAAGTTATTAAACTGCAACCTCTGCCAACGCATCTCCCCATAAACATAACAGCGCCAGCCGCTCCCCTCGTCAAAGACAACCTTCACGCAGCCCTGCTCATCCGTGCGCGCCACAGCGCTGCCTACATCACGCAGCCGCTCCAGCGTTTCTGCATGCGGATGGCCGTAGCGATTGCCCCTGCCACACGAAAGCACCGTCAACTCCGGCTGCACCTGCTGCAAAAATTCCGGCGAAGAGCTGTAGCGCGAGCCGTGATGCCCCGCCTTGAGCACATCGTAATGCGCAAGCTCCAGCCACCGCTCACGCTCTGCCCCCATATCACCCGTAAAAAGCACGCTGCCCTGCGCACTCACGAGCGCCGCCAGCGTGCTCGCCTCATTGCCTGCAACCGCCTCCGGCGGTACATCCACCAGCGTCAGCTCCACGCCGGCGTCCAGATCATAGCGCATGCCGCTCGCCGCCAGCTGCACCTGCGCCCCCTGCGCCGCTGCCAACAGCCGCTGCCGCATTTTGCTGCTCTCCTCCGTCAGCGCTTCGTTAGGCAGCACCAGCGTTTTCACGCGTACCTGCCGCAGCAAATCCACTGCACCGCCCACATGGTCATAATCATAATGGCTCACCAGCAGCACATCTATCTCCCTTTTGCCCAGCGTCCGCAAAAACGGCGCCACAACGCGTGCGCCTGTCGACAAATTCTGCAGGCCGCCGGTATCAATCACCGCAATACGATGCGACGGCGTAACGACGACAGCGCAGTCACCCTGCCCCACGTCGAGAAAATAGCACGCCAGCGGCAGCGGCCGATATTGCTGATATAGAACAGTCGCTGCCAAAAGGAGAACGCAGCAGCCAATCGCCACGCGCCGCTCCGCATTACGCAAAAGCTGCAGCCAGCCGAAATCGGCCAGCAAAGCCAGCAACGCATAATAGAGCAGCAAGCAATAGGCAGGCAGCTCGCCGACCACCAGCGTGCTCCATGGCAGACCGGCGAAAAAGCGAGCCTGCACCACGACCTGCGCCGTCAACCACGCCGCAGCCTGCAAAAGCCACGCGCCAAGCACAGGCAGCACCGCGCCGACCAGCGCCAGCTGCGCCGCCAGCTCCAGCACCGGCACCAGCAGGATATTGCTGACGAGAGCAATCAGCGAAAACTGATGAAAATAATAAACCTCCAACGGCAGCACAGCCAGCTGCGCCGCCAGCGTCACCGCCAAGCCCTCGCTCACAGGCTCCGGCAACGCCTCCGGCAGCACGCGCTTGCACGCAGGCAGCAGCCACAGCAGTCCCGCCGCCGCTGCAAATGAAAGCTGAAAGCCGATATCCTGCAGCCATAACGGCTGCCAGCAGAGCAGTCCTGCCGCCGCCAGCAGCAGCAAGCGCCCACGCTCCACCCCGCTGCCGCCCAAAAGCAGCACGCTGCTCATAACCAGCGCACGCAGCACAGGCGGACGCAAACCGCAAAGAGCAGCATAGGCCATAAGCAAAGCAACAACGCTAAGCCTGCGCCAAGGCAGAGGCACAGGCCGCAGCACCGCCAAAAGCAATCCCGTCAGCAGCAAAAGATGCGTGCCCGACACAGAAAGCAGATGCGCCAGGCCGTTATTCGTAAACAGCTCGCGCGTTTCCTCGTCCAGCCTGCCGCTGCCGCCCAGCACCATGCCGCTCAAAAGTGCGCCATACTCCTTGCCCGCCGCCTGCTCAATACTCTGCGACAAGCGCTTGTTCCAAAGCGCAAAGCGCTGCCACCACAGCACTCGCGGCTGCACGCGCACAAGCTGTGCCCTGCTCACGCGTCCGCCCAGCTCCTGCACGCGGTTATAAGCCTGCGCATCAAAGCCGCCGGGATTGCGCAGACTGACAAGCTCCTCCAGCGTACCGCTGAGCTCCACGCGCCCGGCCTCAGGCAAGCTGCCCTGCAAGCTCACGCGCAGGCGCCCGCTATAGGGCACTGGCGCCGGTGCCTCACCGCCTGGCAAAACCTCCAGCCGCCTGCACCGCACCACAGCACTCGTAAAGCCGCCGCTGTCGCGCACGCTCAACGGCTCGATGTCGCCGGTAAGCAGCACCTGTCTGCCCATATAAGCTGCCAGCTGCTGCTCCGCCGACGGCGGCAGCGTCAGCAGGCGGAAGGCCAGCAGAGCAAGCACGCACGCCAACAGCAGCAGCCGAATTTTTCTGCTCTTCTCCATCTTCAATCCACCTCAACATAAGCACGCATTTTCTCCAGCTTCGCCTTGCCAATCCCCGACACGCGCAGCAAATCCTCTGCGCTTGCAAAACGCCCTCTGCTTCTTTCAGCAATAATCCGCTGCGCCAGCGCCGGCCCTACGCCCGGCAGGCTCTGCAGCTCGCTGGCGCTCGCACTGTTGATGCGCACGCGCCCTGCGCTGCCCTGCGCAGAAATCTTACTGCCACCACGCTTATCCGCCGCATTTTTACCATAAGCATTAGCAGCATTGCCAGACGCACCAGCAGCACCTGTCGCACGCTGCGCGGCCTTCTTCCCGCCGCCAGCCTTCAGCGCAGGCACCTTTAAAAGCATACCGTCGCGCAGCTTGCGCACCATATTCACGCGCTCCGTATCAGCAGCCTCTGTCAAGCCGCCAGCAGCAGCAATCGCCGCCTCCGCCCTGCTGTCTGCCGGCAAATCATAAATCCCCGGCTCCAGCACCGCACCGCTCACCTGCACGCGAATCGTCTTGCCCTGCGCCTTGCCGGAACGCTGACCACCAGCGCTCTGCACCCCTGCACTCGAAAAGCTTGCAGCAGGAGCAAGCTCCTCCTTCTCGCTGCTAAGCAGGCTGGTGGCAGCGCAGCCTACGAGTAAAAGCAGTAGGAAAATGATTTTTTTATACTTTGCGTTCATTGGTGTACCTCCTAAAAAAACAAAAAGAGTCCCCAAGAATAACAATTACGTTATTCTCAGAGACTCTGAAAATGTAAGCGTTATTTAGTTACTACTAAATAGAATCGAAAACGATCCGTCCTGCTTATATTGTTGTAAAGGAAAAAGTAAGTGGTCTTATTTTCCCCCTCCTTTGCTCGCTATTCGCTCGCAACCGGGGATTCGTTCGACCATGTCGATTTCTCGCTTCGTTTGCACTCGCGACAAATCGGGTCTCACTTCGCTACGATGTTAACCAGGCGACTCGGTACGCAGATAACCTTGCGGACAACTGCATCACCGATATGTGCCTTAACATTAGCGTCAGCCATAGCAATCTTCTCCAGCTCTTCCTTAGTTGCAGCAGCCGGAACAGTCAGGCGGCCACGAACCTTGCCGTTAACCTGGAGCACGATTTCTACATTATCAACCTTCAGTGCTTCCTCGTCGCACTCAGGCCAGCTTTGGGTATGTACGCTCGTCTCAGCGTCAACAGCACCGCGCCACAGCTCTTCAGTGATATGCGGCACAATCGGGCTCAGCATTCTGATTAGTGCAGAGATTGCTTCATAAACAAGGCCTGCATTCGGCTCTTTGGCAGCTTCTTTATAAGCATACAGTGCGTTAACCAGCTCCATGAGCGTGGAAATTGCAGTGTTGAAGTTGAAGCGGGTTTCAATATCGCTCGTAACCTTTTGAATGCTGCTGTGCAGAACACGGCGCAGCTCCTTATCGGTATCATTCAGGCTGCTATGGTCATAACTGGTAACCTTTTGTGCCAGCACCGGCTCAAAGTGCTGTACAATTCTCCAGATACGGTTCAGGAAGCGGAAGGAGCCCTCCACGCCCTGGTCGCTCCACTCCAGCTCTCTTTCAGGCGGAGCAGCGAAGAGAATGAACAGACGCGCAGTATCAGCGCCATATTTGGACAGAATTTCTTCCGGAGAAACGATGTTGCCCAGAGATTTGCTCATCTTAGCGCCGTCTTTGATAACCATGCCCTGAGTCAGCAGGTTGCTGAACGGTTCATCGTAATCAACCAGGCCTGCGTCGCGCAGAACCTTGAGGAAGAAGCGGGAATAGAGCAGATGCAGAATAGCATGCTCGATACCGCCGATATATTGGTCTACCGGGCCCCAGTAGTTGTTGACATCCTTAGCAAACGGCAGCTTGTCGTTGCGTGCGTCGGTATAACGCAGATAATACCAGGAAGAGCACAGGAAGGTGTCCATGGTATCGGTTTCGCGGGTTGCATCAGCGCCGCAGTGCGGGCATTTGCAATGAACGAATTCTTCAGAGGTAGCCAGCGGAGATTTTGCGCCGGCAGTGAAGCTTACATCCTCCGGCAGGCGTACCGGCAGCTGATCCTCCGGAACCAGAACCTCGCCGCAGTGCGGGCAGTAAATGATAGGAATCGGAGCGCCCCAATAACGCTGACGGCTGATCAGCCAGTCGCGCAGACGATAGTTTACGCGGCGTTTGCCGAAGCCTTCCTTCTCTGCCTTATCCATAATAGCGCTCATAGCAGCATGCATTTCCATGCCAGTGAATTCGCCGGAGTTAACCAGCATGCCTTCTTTTTCTTCATAAGCGCAGGTCATTTCCTCAAGCTTCAGCTCTTGGCCAACCGGGCAGATGGTAACGATTTTTTCAATGCCATATTTGTCAGCAAACATCCAGTCACGCTGGTCACCAGTCGGCACGCCCATAACAGCGCCGGTACCATAATCATACAGTACATAGTTGGTTACCCAGATTTCAACCTTGCGGCCGGTGAACGGGTTGATGCAGTATGCGCCGGTGAAGATACCCTCTTTTTCAGACTCGCTGGAGGTACGCTCGATTTCGGACTGATTGCGAACACGCTCGCAGAAGGCGTTGATTTCGTCAGCCTTCGGATTATTTTCGCACAGCTTTTTGATCAGCGGATGCTCAGCAGCCAGCGCCATGAAGGTTACGCCATAAGCGGTGTCAGGGCGGGTGGTGTAAACAGCAACCTTATCGTTCAGAGCCGGGATTTCAAAGGTGAATTCCAGGCCCTCGCTGCGGCCGATCCAGTTGCGCTGCATGGTTTTTACGCGCTCCGGCCAGCCCTCGAGCAGGCTCAGATCCTTCAGCAGCTCATCAGCATAATCAGTAATCTTGAAGAACCATTGGCTCAGATCCTTCTTCACAACCTCATGGTCGCAGCGCCAGCATTTGCCGTCGATAACCTGCTCGTTAGCCAATACGGTGTTACAGGTGTCGCACCAGTTAACAGCAGACTCCTTCTTTACAGCCAGACCACGTTTGTAGAACAGCTCGAAGAACCATTGCGTCCATTTATAATAATCCTCCTTGCAGGTTGCAACCTCGCGGTCCCAGTCATAGGACAGGCCCAAAGCCTTCAGCTGACGAGTCATGTTCGCGATGTTTTCCATAGTCCATTTTTTAGGCGGAATGTTGTGCTTGATTGCAGCATTCTCTGCCGGCATACCGAAGGAGTCCCAGCCCATCGGATGCAGCACGTTGAAGCCCTTCATCGTGCGGAAGCGGGCGATAACGTCACCAATGGAATAGTTACGTACATGACCCATATGCAGGTTGCCGGACGGGTACGGGAACATTTCCAGTACATAGGATTTCGGTTTGGAATCGTCTTTCTCTACCTTAAATGTTTTGTTTTCTTCCCAGTATTTTTGCCATTTAGCTTCAATCTCATGGGGAGCATACTTTTCTTGCAGCATTTTGTTACCTCCTGAGTTTTGGTCGAAAATAAAAAATCCCCGACCTTAATAATAAGGTCAGGGACGAAAAAATTTCGCGGTACCACCCTGATTGCGGCCTACGCCGCCACTTAATTAGCCTTCACGCAGCATCACGTCCGCACATTTCCTTGCGGCTTCTTCACGGTGAGTTCATCTGCCGTAGCTGCTGGCTTGCATCGACCGCCAGCTTTCTGCAAGCTACTTGCGACTACTACTCCGCTTCACAGAATTTAAATAATAATATCCTGTATATTATATCTCGCAGAGCAGGAAAAGTCAAATTCTGCGCCGCATTCTTTTTTTCTGCGCCACGCCTCAGTAAAATTTTCGTAAGGCCTGAGTGCAGCAGCTGCGAATTGTATACAGTATTAATCTCCACGCGTATACTCATCCACAGATTTTTATGCTATAATAGAAAATAGCAGCGCAGACTGCACAATTTTGTAAAGTAAGGAGTTTTATATAATGAAAATCTCTAATCGTATCCAAGCACTGACCGCTTCCCCTATCCGTAAGCTTTCCCCCTATGCTGACGCAGCAAAGGCAGCAGGCAAAAAGGTTTATCATCTGAACATCGGTCAGCCCGACATTGCCACCCCGGCACAATTCATGGACAGCATCCGTGAGTATAAGGCTCCGGTTATCGCCTACAGCAACTCCAAAGGCGAAATGTTCCTGCTCAAGGCAATCCAAAAATATTATGCAGAAAAAGGCATGGACTATGCCATTGAAGATATTTTCGTAACCAACGGCGGCAGTGAAGCACTGATCATGGCTGTTATGGCTCTGTGTGATCCCGGCGACGAAATCATGGTTTTCGAACCGTTCTACGCTAACTACACCACCTTCTGCAAAGAATTCGGTGCAAAAATCAACGCCGTTCCGACAAGCGTTGACAACGGCTACCATCTGCCGAGCGAAGAAGAAATTGAAAAGCACATCACTCCGAACACTAAAGCAATCCTGCTGACCAACCCCGGCAACCCGACCGGCGTTGTTTACACCGAAGCAGAGCAGGAGATGATTTCCCGCATCGTGCGCAAGCATGACCTGGCACTCATCGCTGACGAGGTTTACCGTGAATTCGTTTATGACGGTGCATATCGCAGCTTCGGCACCATGCCTGAGCTTGATGACAACCTGATTATCATCGACTCCGTATCCAAACGCTACAGTGCCTGCGGTGCCCGCATCGGCTGCATCATCAGCAAAAACAAAGAGCTGGGCAAGCAGATCATCAAATGCTGCCAGGCTCGTCTGTGCAGCCCGATTTTAGAGCAGGTTGGCGCTGCCGGTCTGTACGAAACTCCGGTAAGCTATCTGGAGGACGTAAACAAGGAATACAAAAAACGCCGCGACACCATCGTTGCAGCCCTCAAAAAGCTGCCCGGCGTAAAGGCTTCCGACCCGAAGGGCGCTTTCTACATCATGGTCAACATGCCTGTTGACGATGCAGAAAAATTTGCTATCTGGACTCTGGAAAACTTCGCTATCGACGGCGAAACCGTTATGTTTGCACCTGGCAACGGCTTCTACAACACCCCGGGCGCAGGCGTAAACGAAGCACGTCTGGCTTATGTGCTCAAGAGCGAAGACCTCGAACGCGCTATCTATATCCTGGGCGAAGCACTCAAGGCTTATCCCGGTCGCGTAGAAAAATAAGCTATACCAAAGCTAAGAGCTGCACTGAAAAGTGCAGCTCTTTTTGTATGCCCGTATATAAAATTTTATTTGCTCAGCTTGCTGCCGATGATATAGCAGACAGCAGCCACCGCCATGCCGTTGATAGAAGCAATGCCATACGGCAGGAGATTAGCAACAACAGCGCCGGCCACAACGCCGATAACGCTGCCCCACTCCACCTGCTTCAGCTCCACCTTCACGCCCGGCTGATATTTTTCGCGGTTCATGAAATAGCTCAGCACCAGAATAATACCAATCGGCGGCAGCGTTGCATTCAGCATGCCCAAAAACGGACAGAAGTTGTTATACAGCCACACCGCCAGCACCGTGCCCAGCGTACCGGAGAACAGCACCATATGCTTCTTGCTGAAGCCTGTGATATTCGCCAGGCCCAGGCCGGTGGAATACAGCGCATTATCATTCGTCGTCCAGATATTCAGACCAAGAACCAGCACTGCCGTCCAGAACAGGCCCAGCTTCAGCATAACGTCAAAAATATCGTTAGCTTCACCGCCAACGAAGATGGAGGAAACAGCGCCGAAGCAGAACATCAGGCTGTTGCCGATGAAGAACGCTGCCACCGTAGTCCAGAAGCCGGTTTTGCCATCCTTCGCAAAGCGCGTGAAATTCGGCGTCGCGCTGCCGCCGGAAACGAAGGAGCCGACAACAAGACCAGCGCCGCTGATAACCGTCAAATCGCCGCTGCTTTTCGCAAACTGCTCCACAAGCGTGCCCTCGCCCTGCGCCACAGCCATAAACATAGCCGCAGAGCCAAGAATCGCTACGCAGGGCACAGCGATATAAGAAATCGCCGTCAAGCTTTTAATACCAAAATAAGCAGTCGCTGTCATGCAGACGCCCGCGAAGAAAACCATGCCGTACATCACGACCTCGCTGTCGCCAAACAAAGCCTTCGCTACAGGAATCGCAAACATCGCCAGGCCTACGCCGAACCAGCCGGCCTGCGTAAAGCTTATCATCGCACTCGGCAGATAGCTGCCCTTCACGCCAAAGCTGCGCTGCGCCAAAAGGTCAAGCGACAGGCCGCTTTCCGCACCAATAAATCCCAACGCACCGGTGTACGCGCCCAAAATCAGGCCGCCGACAACGAGCGCACCGATAAAGCCGTAAAAATCCAGACCTTTGGCAAGCTGCTGCCCAACCCACATGCTCGCGGAGAAGAACGTGAAGCCCAGCATAATCATAAACATCGTCAGCAGTCCGCGACGGTGAATCACCGGCACGAACGTACTGGTAAAATCTAAATCAACAACCTTTTCTTTTGTACTCATAGGAACCCCCTCGAAATTTAAGCCAGATAAAAATTATAAACCAACATATTTGCCCACAGCCGCCTTAAACTCTGCAATGCGGCGCGTCGTAATCTCCTTCAAGGTTCTCTTCTTATTATTCTCAAGATAAGCCAGCTCCTGAGCATAAAGTCGTTTTGCAACCTCTTCATCGATTTTGTGATAATGGTTTTCCTCCAGCCATTTCTCATAGCTCAGCGGAGTTTTATAGCCAAACTTTTCATCAGTAAACGCTGCGAAATCAACGGTATCCGCAATTGCGTCCAAGCCTTCCCAATACTCCATAACCTCATGGTAATGCTCAGGAATCTCATAACGGCGCGCACCGCCATCATAAATAGTGCATTTCTCAAACAGCGCATCATCATCGTTCAACGTCTGCTCGCGATATTCCGGCGCCAGCACGCTGTCCTTCCAGTAGAAATCGACGAAGGGCAGATTGATGCCGGTAACGCCCTTTTCCTTATAGGTGCTGAAAATGCCTTCGTGATATACGCAGTAGAAGCCTTCAAACTCAGGCCAATACTCACGCAGCTCCTCGGTCAGGTTCTCCAGCACAGTGATGCCCATATTGCCGCCGATAGTGAAGAACACGATATTACGCAGACGCGCACCAGCAGTACGATATTCCTTCACAATATATTTCAGACACTTCACCAGCGTATCGCCCGTCGCAATAATATCGCCAATAATCAAGGTGCCGCCATCAATAATGCTCAGCTTCTTGTATTTGATATCCAGACCGGAAATAAGCTCGCCGTCAAATACTCTTTCGCAGGACAAAAAGCTCATATCGTTGACAGAAATGCCTGCACGATAGCAGCATTCCTCCAGCGGATAGTTTAAGCCGCCGCGCAAAATCGTCAAAATATTGGCAGAGGTAATCAAACCCTTCTTGTTGAAAAAGTCAAGCACAGTCTTGGTAGGATTACACATACGGTCATAGTTTTCGAAGCCTACAACCTCCGGAGAGTTAAGCAGGTGACGCGTTGTAGCACTAGTCACAATATAATAATGATTGTTCAGCTTATCGGCATCCAACCGATAAAGTCTGGCCTTGGCGTGATCATATACGGGAACAAGATCTACACCCTGAAGTTTTTTGAACATATTACCGCTCCTTTGCAAAAAGTCTCATATAATTCTATCCTGATGATTATATCATGAAGCAGCAAAAAAAGCACTAGCGCAGCATTACAAATTTTGCGCTGACTGTGCACTAAAAAATGACCTGATAAAAACGCTCATCA
>OIZX01000843.1_pt1 | contig 18406 bp, 17 predicted proteins | sample 1588621 | NCBI WGS metagenome assembly OIZX01 (sample SAMN03283276) | human gut metagenome | biome: human-associated habitat; material: feces | host: Homo sapiens | place: Peru | collected 2012 | reverse complement strand
CAACCATGATGCCGCCGGGATGCTGGCCAGTCGTGCGCTTGACGCCTGCCAGACCGCTCACGAGCGAAGCAACCTTCGCCGGATGCACGGCAATGCCCTTTTCCTCGTAATACTTGCGGATATAGCCAACGGCTGTCTTGTTCGCAATCGTGGCAATCGTACCTGCACGGCATACGTTGTCGCGGCCAAAAAGCTCCTCGGTATACTTATGCGCGACGCTCTGGTCGGACATAGCCGACGGATCATCGGGGTCAATACCGCCGGAGAAGTTCAGGTCGATATCAGGAACCTTGTCGCCATGGAAGCCAAGGAAGACCGCGAACGGAATATCATGGCCGTCGCGCAGCATCCGCGTGCCGCATTCAGGACATTCCTTCGGCGGCAGGTCGAAGCCGCTGTCCACCTCATTGTTCAGGAAGAACTCGCTGTGACGGCAATGCGGACAGCGATAGTGCGGCTTCAGCGCGTTAACCTCGGTGATGTCGAGCATCGTCGCTACGAAGGACGAGCCGACGCTGCCACGCGAGCCAACGAGATAGCCGCGGTCAATCGAGTGCTTAACGAGCTTATGCGCAATATAATACAAAACGGAGAAGCCGTGGCCGATAATCGCATCCAGCTCCATCTTCAGGCGGTCCTCGACAAGCTGCGGCAGCTTATCGCCATACCAGGCATGAGCCTTGGCATAGGAAAGGTCGCGCACCGCCTCCTCCGCACCGGGGATGAACGGTGAATACAGCTGGTCACGGTCAGGCACAGGCTTGAAGCGCTCAACCATATCGCTGATCTTGTTCGTATTCGTAACCACGACCTCATAGGCCGCCTCCTTGCCCAGATAGGAGAACTCCTCGAGCATTTCCTCTGTCGTATGCAGATACAGCGGTGGCTGCATATCAGCGTCCTTATATTTTTGGCCGGCCTGCAGAATCGCACGCAGCTGTGCATCCTCAGGATTCAGGAAATGGACGTCGCAGGTCGCCACGACGAGCTTGCCCAGCTTTTTGCCCAGCTCATAAATCTTGCGGTTATGCGCACGCAAATCCTCCTCGGTACACATATTCTCGCGCACGAGGAAGGCGTTGTTGCCTGTCGGCTGAATCTCCAGATAATCATAGAAGCTGGCGATTTCCTCCAGATGCGCGTCGCTCATGCCGTTGCGCACAGCGCGGTACAGCTCGCCCGCCTCGCACGCCGAGCCGATAATCAGGCCCTCGCGGTATTCCTCGATAACCGCACGCGGCAGCAGCGGACGCTTATTAAGATAGCGTAGATGACTGATGCTGACGAGCTTATAGAGGTTGCGCAGACCTGTTTCGTTCTTCGCCAGAAAGATGATATGGTTGCTGGCGATTTTCGGCGCTCTTGTCTTTTTCACCGAATCAAGCGGCTCCGTATCGAGGTCCTCACCCTTGAGGTTGCGGTCGGTAATCAGATAGCCCTCCATGCCGAAAATCAGCTTGAGGTCGCTGCCCTCCGCCGCATCGTAGCAGAACGGAAAGGCCTGCACGACACCGTGGTCGGTAATCGCCAGCGCCTTGTGCCCCCAGCGAATCGCCTGCTTCACCAGGTCCTCCATCGGCGTGAGCGCGTCCATCTTGCTCATCTTCGTATGGCAATGCAGCTCTACGCGCTTCTCGGGCGCATTATCCATGCGCACCTCTTTATCAGGCAGACGCTCGATGCCCAGCACGCGCATCATCGTCATGGCATCGAAATTGTATCTGTCCGGCGCCACGTTGCCCTGCAGGCGCAGCTGCATCCCCGGCTTGAGCAGATTCTTGAACTCGTTGCACTCCTTACGTGCGTCGCTCTGCTCACTCTTGCGGAAGCGCAGGCTGATGCACAGGCCTCCCGTTTCATCAACCACATTGAACGACAGAATAATATCACCGGTACGCAGCTCCTTCTCGTTGAAGGTCTGCAAATTGCTGTCCTTATCGAGTGACTTCACAAACGTACCCTCGACGACAACGCGGTTCTCCTCCTCGATAATCGTCTCCATCTTCCGCGGCGTGCCCTTGATTTTTTTGCCCCAGAGCAGGCCGTCGTCCTTCTTCGCACCATACAGAGCGTTATAAGCCTCCTCATAGGCAGCGTCGTAAGGCTCAGGTTCAGGCTCGCACGGCGGCAGCGGTGCCTCCGTCGCGCCGATTTCCACAGGCGCGGCTTCCTCCGGCGGCAGTGGAATATCCTCCGCCACAGGCTCACCTGTACATTCGGTGATTTCCACCTCCGGCTGCGGCGTGCGGCCTGGCAGCTCGCACTTCAGGCCGTCACCGTCGCAAAGCATATCCACACGCTGCAAAGAAAAAGCGGCGGCAAGCTGCTTTGCCGTCGCCTGAATCAAGCCCTCCGTAAGATGGGCGGCGCAGGTGAAATGAATCTCCCACTCGCAGGCCTGCTCATCAACGCAGATTTGATTGATATGCATAAGCCTCAGCTGCATCAGCTCCACCTTTGTAAAAACGGATAATGATGCCAGAAAGCCAAAAAATTTCTCTTCGTCAGGAATCAAACAATATTTCTTTTGCATTTCAATTCCTTTCAACCATAATTATAAAAGACCACCCGGCAGACGCCGGATGCACAGTGCAGCGACGACAACGCGCACCGGATGGTCGCAGCTTATTTCATGTTCTCAACGCCAATAACGCCGTCAATCTCCTGCAGTCCCTTGCTAACATCAGCGCCATCTACGCCGTTTTTGCTCATCTTGAGGAACAGCTCGATGACAAGCCTGTCCTTCTGCTTATCCTTCTTGACGTTCAGCGACTTTACCTGCATACCATTCGCAGACAGATAGCCGGTAACATCAGTAATGGCGTTCGGACGGTTGGTCGTAATGACGCGCACAAAACGGCGGTCACTGCGGCTGTTGACTGCATAGCGCTTCTCCCACGTATGCAGGCTCACCAGCGTAATCATTGTCAGCAGCGTAGCCACGCCGCTCAAAAAATACATACCGCTGCCCACAGCAAGACCAATGGCCGAAACCATCCACAGGCTGGCAGCAGTCGTCAGGCCGCGGATCGTGAGGCCCTCATGCAGAATCGTGCCTGCACCAAGAAAGCCGATGCCGCTGACCACCTGCGCCGCAATACGCGCCGAGTCACGACGCTGGCCGATGTCCTCCTCTACGTGCGTCGGCAGAGGATTCACATCATCAAAGCCATAGAGAGACACCAGCATAAAGAGTGTCGAACCAACGCAGACAAGAATATGCGTGCGCAGTCCGGCAGGTCTGTCGCCGCTGCCTCTCTCTATACCAACAATACCGCCGAGAATTGCAGCAACAACAAGCCGAAGGATCATAGAGGCTTCCTTGCTATGAAGCCATGAAAGATTGTCTAAGAGCTCCAACTTATTATCACCTCAACGAATTTACCAAAAACGATTAGAAGGTGCCAGATGCAAAGCGTGGCGACGACGGCGTACAAATAGTACTCCTAGGAGCCACAATGCAGCAAATGGCGCCTTATAATCGTTTTTTATTATAAGGTTTTTAACATCTCTTTAATAGTCGCAATATAATCGCTATCCAACGGCAGCATAGAAACCTCGCCGGTCTTACGTGCCTTAACCTCCAGCTCGCCGTTTTGCAGAGTCTTCGGACCTACAACAACGCGCAGCGGATAGCCGATCAGGTCAGCGTCCTTGAATTTTACGCCGGGGCGTTCCTTGCGGTCGTCGATAACAACCTCTACGCCAGCCTTGTGCAGCTCTTCGTAGATTTCCTCAGCCTTCGCCAGAGAAGCCTCGTCCTTCACGTTTACAGGAACAACGAGCACCTCATACGGAGCGATAGCCACCGGCCAGATCATGCCGTCAGCGTCATGGCTTTGCTCAACGCAGGCAGCCATAGTACGGCCAACGCCGATACCGTAGCAGCCCATAACCATCGGCTGCTCCTTGCCGTTTTCGTCCAGATAGGTTGCGCCCATAGCAGCGCTGTATTTGGTGTGCAGCTTGAACACCTGACCTGCCTCAATGCCGCGAGCCTTAGCAACCGGAGCGCCGCAATGCGGACAGGGATCGCCCTCAGCCATCAGGCGGATATCAGCAACATAGGTCGGGGTGAAGTCACGGCCGGGGTTAGCGTTGATGTAGTGATAGCCCTCATGGTTAGCACCACAGCAAACATTGTGCATATTCATAACGGTTGCATCGCAAACGATGATAACCTTTTCAGGATCCATACCAACAGGGCCCATGTAGCCGCCAACAGTACCGGCCTTTGCTAACAGCTCAGCCTCTGCCATTTCCAGCTCAACTGCGCCGACAGCGTTTTGTACCTTCGTTTCGTTAACCTCATGGTCGCCACGGACGAAGCACAGCACCAGACCTTTTTCGCATTGATAAGCAACAGCCTTAATGGATTTTTCTACAGGAGCGTTGAGGAAGGCACACACGTCAGCAATAGTCTTACAGTGCGGAGTTTCTACCTCGGTCAGCGGCTGCATTTCTTCAGCCGGAGCCTCCAGCGGATACAGCTCTGCCTTTTCAATATCAGCAGCATAATCGCATTTGGTGCAATAGGTAATCTCTGCCTCACCGCTGTCTGCCAGAACCATGAACTCATGGCTGCCGGTGCCGCCGATAGCGCCGCTGTCTGCTTCAACAGGGCGGAAGTTCAGGCCGCAGCGGGTAAAGATTCTGTCATAAGCATCATACATGGACTTGTAGGAAGCATCCAGACCTGCTTCATCACGGTCGAAGGAATAGCCGTCCTTCATAATGAAGTCACGGCTGCGCATCAGGCCGAAGCGCGGACGACGCTCGTCACGGAATTTGTCCTGAATCTGATACAGGTTCAGCGGCAGCTGACGATAGGAGCGTACATCGCTCTTTACGAGAGTAGTAACCATTTCCTCATGCGTAGGGCCGAGGCAGTATTCATGGCCGTGGCGGTCCTTCAGACGTACCATTTCTGCACCATAAGCATCCCAACGTCCGCTTTCCTTCCAGATTTCTGCCGGCTGCAGAATCGGCATCATGATTTCCTGACAGCCTGCAAAGTCCATCTCCTCGCGGATAATATTTTCAATCTTTTTAATAACACGCCAAGCCAGCGGCAGGTAGCTGTACATGCCATTGGTGGATTTACGCATAAAGCCGGCACGCAGCAGCAGCTGATGGCTGGGGATTTCAGCCTCGGACGGAACCTCACGCAGGGTGGGTGCATACATTTTAGAAACTTTCATTAACGGGATACCTTCCTCTCAAGTAAAATTTTATCTATTTCAGCAAAAAGCTCGCTTACAAGCTGGTCCTCAGGAACCTTGCGCAGGATTTCTCCCTTACGGAAGACAAGTCCCTCGCCTACACCGCCCGCAATGCCGACATCGGCCTCACGAGCCTCGCCGGGGCCATTGACTACGCAGCCCATAACGGCGACGGTAATCGGCTCCTTGATGCCGTCCAGACGCTTTTCAACCTCCAGCGCCAGCTTCTCCAGGCTGATGCGCGTGCGGCCGCAGGTCGGACAGCTTATCAGCGTCGGCCCGTACTCACGCAGGCCCAGCGCCTTCAGAATATCATACGCTACGCGCACCTCGTTCACCGGGTCGCCCGTCAGGGAAACGCGGATAGTGTCGCCAATGCCCTCGGCAAGCAGCGTACCGATGCCCACAGCGGACTTGATAATGCCGCTGTTGACCGTACCGGCCTCCGTAATGCCCACGTGCAGCGGATAATCACATTGCGCTGCCATCAGGCGGTAGGCCTCCAGCGTCAGGGGCACATCATGCGCCTTGAGCGAAATTTTTATGTTGCGGTAATCCATCGCCTCGAGGATGTGAATGTGGCGCCAGGCCGCCTCCACGAGAGCCTCCGCGGTGGGATGACCGTATTTCTCCAGCAAATCCTTGGGCAGGGAGCCGGCGTTAACACCGATGCGGATAGGAATATTGCGCTTCTTCGCTGCCTCGACAACGGCACGCACCTTCTCCTCGCCGCCGATATTGCCCGGATTCAGACGCAGGCCGTCAACGCCTGCCTCGATTGCAGCCAAGGCCAGCTTATAATCAAAATGAATATCAGCAATAACCGGAATCGGGCTTTCCTTGCAAATAGTCTTCAAGCCCTCCGCTGCTGCCATATCCGGCACAGCACAGCGGATAATATCACAGCCTGCCTCTGCCAGACGCTGAATCTGCTCCAGCGTCGCCGCAGCATCGTCTGTATGCGTGTTAGTCATAGACTGCACGGCAATCGGAGCATCGCCGCCCACAGCCACGCTGCCAACGTGCAGCTGGCGGGTTTTTCTACGTTCTATCACTTTTGTTCACCTCTTAACGTGTTATATCCTTAAAGGTTGAGAAGACCGTCAGCGCCAGAATCAGCGCCACGCCTACCATCTGAATGTTCGTCATCGCCTTGCCGCCCAAGGGCTTGCCACGCAGCGCCTCCAGCAGCAGCAGTACAAAGTGACCGCCATCAAGTGCAGGCAGCGGCAGCAGATTGATAACACCAAGGTTGATGCTCAAGAAGGCCACAAAGTTCATCAGCGGCAGCAGGCCCTTCTCGGCAACCTGCCCGGCCATCTGAGCCACGCCGATAGGACCGGCAACATCAGCAGGCGCATTGCCGCTCACGATTCTGTACAAGCCGCTCACCATAGACAGGCCGATATTCTTCGTATAGATAAAGCCCTCTTTAATCGAGCCGAAGAAGCCCAGCGATTCCTTCGAAAACTTCGGACTTACGCCGATTAAGGGACGGCCTGCGTCCTTGTCAAACATCGGCGTCATCTTATAGGTCTGCAGCACGCCGTTGCGTTCAGCAGTCAGCGTAACCTCCTCTGTGCCTGCCTTACGCAGGTTCAGCACAACATCGGTCCACGTCTCTACATTTTTGCCGTCGATGGTCACAATGCGGTCGCCGGCCTTGAGGCCAGCACGTGCTGCAGCCATCTCATCGACAACAGTGCCCAGCACCGGCTCGTTCACGAGCTGCAGCCTGCCCTCCACCATAAAAATGCCGCTGAACAGGATAATCGGCAAAATAAAGTTCATCAGCGCACCGGCCAGGATAACCAGCATACGCGCCGGAATCGGTTTAGAATTAAAAGCGTTCGGCTCCACCGGATCATCAGGATCCATACCGGCAATTTTATTATAGCCGCCCAACGGAATTGCACGCAGGCTATAAAGCGTCTCGCCGTCCTTCTGCTGATAAATCTTCGGACCAAAGCCAATCGCAAACTCATCAACACGCATTCCCGTCATTTTTGCCGTAATAAAATGACCAAATTCGTGTACAGTAACTAAAACGCCAAATACAAAAATGGCAGCTAAGATAGTTAACACTGAAACCTCCTTTTCAAACCGTCGTTAAAGCAGAGTGCCTCAGGGGCGGTTTTGCAATCCCTCGATTACGCGCTGCGCCTCAGCTCTTGCCCACGCATCCGCCTGCTCAATATCCTCAATCTGCGGCTCCGCCACATTGTCATGCGCCTGCGTAACCGCAGCTGTGATATAGGGAATATCCAGATATCTAATTTTATCATGCAAGAAGGCGTTGACTGCCTCCTCATTCGCCGCATTGAAGGCACAGGGAAGCGTGCCGCCTGCCTTGCCGCAGTCCACAGCGATTTTCAGTGACGGGAAAGCCTCCAGGTCAGGCGCTTCAAACGTCAGGCTGGCAGCCTTCACCAAATCAAGCTGCTCAAAGCTGTAATCGAAGCGGTCAGGCCAGCTCAGCGCATACTGAATCGGCAGACGCATATCCGGCTCGCCCAGCTGCGCAATCACGCTGCCGTCGCAAAACTCCACCAGACTATGCACGATGCTCTGCGGATGCACAACAACGTCAATCTTATCATAAGGCATATCAAACAGCCAATGTGCCTCCATAACCTCCAGTCCCTTGTTCGCCAAGGTGGAGGAATCGAGCGTCACCTTCGGCCCCATGCTCCAGTTGGGATGCTTCAGACATTGCGCCAGAGTTACGTTTTCCAGCTCGCTGCGTTTTTTGCCGCGGAAGGGACCGCCGCTCGCCGTAACGATCAGGCGCTTGACCTCCTTTTCTGCGCCGCCGCGCAGGGATTGGAAAATCGCACTGTGCTCGCTGTCAACTGGCGTCAGGCTGACGCCATGCTTACGCACTGCCGCCATAACCAGGCTGCCCGCAGCAACCAGAGTTTCCTTATTCGCCAGCGCAATGTTCTTGCCGCATTCAATAGCCGCCAGCGTCGGACGCAGACCGGCATAGCCGACCATAGAGGCCAGCACGGTATCTGCTCCGTCATACGTTGCCGCCGCCAGCAGGCCCTCGTCACCGGCAAGAATCTTCGTCTTGCCGTGATAACGTGCTGCCAGACGCGCTGCAGCGTCCTTATCGCTCAAAACAGCAATATCCGGCTCAAACTGACGAATCTGCTGCTCCAGCAGCTCGTCGCTTCTGTGTGCGGCCAAGGCACGCACCTTTAACTTATCAGGATTTGCAGCCACAACCTCCAGGGTTTGCTTGCCAATGGAGCCTGTGCTGCCTAAAAGAGAAATATGCTTCATAATTGTTACCCTTAAAACATTGCAAAAATGCTCATGATCATCAGCAGATAATAGACAACCGGTGCCGTAAACAGCAGGCTGTCAAAGCGGTCCAGCACGCCGCCATGACCGGGGAACAGCTTGCCTGAATCCTTAACCTCAAAGGAACGCTTGAGAATGGATTCCACAAGGTCGCCCACAGGCGCAAAGAACGCCACAGCCACAGCCACAACCACAGCCTGCCACAGCGGAATACCCAGGCAGACAATGCACAGCGCCATAACCACGATAAAGCAGCCCACAAAGCCGCACACTGCACCCTCGAAGGATTTCTTCGGGCTTACGCTGCAAAACGGCGTTTTGCCAAACGCACGGCCAAAGAAATAAGCGAAGGTGTCGCTTGCCCATGTGCCAAACAGCACAATCCACAGGCAGATTTCGCCATATTCAAACACTCTGAAGCCAAGGTCAATATGCGGACCGCCATCAAAGGCACGCAGGATAATGATGTGTGCCATCAGCAGACCGCAGTACAGCATACCCCAGGCCGAAAGTGCCGTATCCGTCTTCCAGTTCGCCTCACCGCGGTTGCAGTGACGCCACAGGCCTTCAATCGGAATAAAGACGAAAAACAGCGTCGCCAGCATCAGCATAAACGCCAGCGTAAAGACCTGCTCCATCTCCACATAATAGCCAACGCCGGCCATAGCCACAAGCAGAATTGTGCCCACGCCGCTCGTCAGCGGATAAACATGATAGCCCTTGCTTTCAGCCATCTTTTGAAACTCATACCAGGCTGCGGCAGCAAGGAAGGAAACAGCGGCGTTGAAAATCAGGCCGCCCTTAGTGATAATGGCAATCGCTGCCGCGATACCGATTACACCAGTAATAATACGTGTTAACATTGCTTGAATTACATCCTTTGTTATTATATTATACCCTCTAAGCTGACTGAGGGGTATTACTTCAGTCCGCCAAAACGACGCTCACGTCCCTGGAACGCAAGAATCGCTTCAACCAGATGGTCCGGCGTAAAGTCAGGCCAGAAGGTTTTCGTCGTCCAGATTTCCGCATAAGCAATCTGCCACAGCAGGAAGTTGCTGATACGCAAATCTCCGCCGGGACGGATTAAAAGGTCAGGCGCAGGCAGACCTTGCGTATACAAATGGTCCTCTACAACCTTATTATCTATATCCTCTACGGCCAGCTTCCCTGCTGCAGCCTCCGCTGCAATCGAGCGCACTGCGTGCAGAATCTCTGCCTGTCCGCCGTAGTTTATAGCCAAATTCAAAATAATACCGGTGTTGCCCTTGGTAGCCTCAATCGCATGATCCATCTTCTGCTTAACAATCTCCGGCAGACCTTCACGCGAGCCGATAAAGCGCACCTGTACATTGTTTTCGTTAAATTCATCAATCTCATTCGTCAGATAGCGGCTCAAAAGCTCCATAATGAAGCTGACCTCCGTCACCGGACGCTTCCAGTTTTCCGTAGAAAAGGCATAGGCACTGATAACCTTTACACCCAGCTTATCAGCTGCTCTGACAATAGTTTTCAGAGTTTCGGCACCAGCCTGATGGCCAAAGGTACGCACCTTTCCCTGAGCCTTCGCCCAACGACCATTGCCATCCATAATAATAGCAATATGCTGAGGAATATTATTCATATCCAGACCTGTAGTATCCACCACCACTGGATTTTTTGCCTTACTTTTTGTTTGAAATAAACCTTTAAACATAAGCATCAAGCCCTTCGCCTAAATTAAAGAATAAGCGGAGCTTCAAATTAATGAAGCCCGCCTTCCTGATTTTACATTGCAATCTTGAATTACTCGATAGCGCCAACCGGGCAGCTAGCAGCGCAAGCACCGCATTCTACGCAATCTTCACCGATTTCGTATTTGCCGTCAACTTCGGAAATAGCACCAACCGGGCAGGTAGCAGCACAGGTGCCGCAGCCTACGCATGCGTCTTTGTCAATTTTCAGAGCCATTCTTCGCACCTCCTTTCTTATCTATACACAATGGTAAGAGCTAATCTATTAGCAGACAGCTCTCGCTGTCGTACTACATATTTGCGCACTGCGTCTTCAGCATAGTCCTCCTCGCTGTCGCGCGGAGGCAGCAGACTCTCTACCTCATAGGTATAGCCTGCCTCCTCCAGACGACGAACAGCCTCAGCCAAAGGCAGCGCCAGAACGTGCGGAGCAGCCATTATACTTCCATTACTTCTTTTTCTTTATTTGCTGCAACAGCGTCGATTTCCTTCATTACCTTGTCGGTCAGCTTTTGTACCTTCTCAGTACCCTTCTTAGCCTCGTCCTCAGTAATTTCTTTAGCCTTTTCAATCTTTTTGATGGCATCGTTGGCATCACGGCGCAGGTTACGAACAACTACGCGATATTCCTCTGCTTTTTTATGCACAACCTTAACGAGGTCTTTACGACGCTCTTCGGTCAGCTGCGGCAGGTTCAGACGGATGCAAACGCCATCGCTGTTCGGGTTCAGGCCCAGGTCAGATTTCATGATAGCCTTTTCGATATCCTTCATAATAGTCTTTTCCCAAGGCTGGATAACAATCATACGCGGCTCCGGAACGGTTACGCTTGCTACCTGGGTTACAGGAGTCGGGGTGCCATAGTATTCTACCATAACCTTCTCCAGCAGAGACGGAGTAGCGCGGCCTGCACGCAGGGTAGCCAGATCAACGCGCAGTGCGTCGACAGACTTGCCCATCTTTGTTTCAATACCGCTGATAATTTCGTTTACAGTTGCCATTATTTTTTACCTCCTACCAGGGTACCAATCATTTCGCCGGCAGCGACACGTTGAATATTACCCGGTTCATCAATGTTAAATACTACAATAGGAATGTTGTTGTCCATGCACAGGCTGATAGCAGTGGAGTCCATAACCTGCAGATGGCGTTGGATTACCTCGATATAGTCCAGAGTGTCGAACTTCTTCGCATCCGGATTCTTAGCCGGATCGCTGTCATAAACGCCGTCAACGCCCTTCTTAGCCATGAGGATAGCATCTGCTTCGATTTCTGCAGCACGCAGAGCAGCAGTCGTATCCGTAGAGAAGTACGGGTTACCGGTGCCGGCAGCAAAGATAACAACTCTTGCCTTTTCCATATGGCGGATAGCACGGCGACGGATATACGGTTCTGCAATCTGGCGCATTTCGATAGCAGTCTGGACGCGGGAAGAAACGCCTAATTGCTCCAGCGCATCCTGCAAAGCCAGGGAGTTGATAACAGTAGCCAGCATACCCATATAGTCAGCAGTAGCACGGTCCATGCCCTTATTGCTGCCGCTCAGGCCACGCCAGAAGTTGCCGCCGCCATTAACAACTGCAACCTCAACGCCGGATTCTACAACAGCCTTAACCTGCTGCGCCAAAGTATTTACAACCTCCGGATCAATACCAAAGCCTTTTTCACCGGCCAGCGCTTCACCGCTGAGCTTTAAAACGACGCGTTTGAATTTCTTTAATTCTGTCACAATAACAACCTCCCAGGTGTATCTAATTTTAGTCTTGTATTCTATTCAACAATTATACCAAAAATCCCTGCTTTATTCTAGCAGAAATTTTGTGAAGAACGATTTTGCTACAAACTTTACATAAACAATCCAGTATCTGACCATAGAAAATTTTCATCTTCTGGTAATATCTATATAGCCAATTAGCGCTATAATAGAGTTTATAATTTTATTTGATTAAAGGGGATTGTTCTAATGGAAAATATTCAAAAGACAAAAGCAGCGAACAGCACCTTCGCTATCTGCATTACAGCCTTATTCATGGCGCTCAATATTATGATGAGCTCCTTCGGCCTGCCTGTACCGGGCGGCCATCTTTACCTTAACGACGTCATCATCTGCACAGCAGCTATCCTGCTGCCTGACGCCAAGGCTGCCTTCATCGTCGGCGGCGTAGGCGCGTTCTTGGGCGATTTGTTCTTCTACCCCACGCCGATGTTCGTTTCCCTCGCTACGCATGGCGTACAGGCGCTGGTTATCAGCTATCTGGCGCACAAGGACGGCAAGGTAAGCTTCAAGGGCGCTGCACTCGGCGTTTTCATCGGTGCCATCATCATGGTAGTCGGCTACTCCTTAGGCCGTGCGTTCATCTACAGCACGCCGCATTACGCTTATATCAAGCTGCCGTACCAGATTCTGCAGGCTGCAGTCGGTGCAGTCGGCGGTATGCTGCTCTGCTTCAAGGGCGGACTGCTGGCAAGCTTCGAGAAGAATTACCTTAAATAAGCGCAAATTGAACTCAAAATGAACTCATAAGCTGCAAAAAAATTGCAGGCTGATGCCAAACGCTCAGCCTGCTTTTTTGTTGGTTAGAAAACTAATGCCTAGAGCTATTATTTAACCTCTACCAGCTCGATATGGAAATTAAGCTCCTTGCCTGCCATCTCGTGGTTAGCGTCGAAGGTGATGTTGGTGTCGTCCTTCTCCGTTACCAGTACAGGAACCGGCTGACCAAGCTGATTCGTCAGATAAACTCTCTGGCCAACCTCCAGCTTCTCAGAGCCCGGCAGCTTAGCAATCGGCATCGTGAAGATAGCAGCAGGGTCTGCCTCGCCATAAGCCTCAGCAGGCAGCAGATGGATATCCACCTCAGCGCCCAGCTCCAGATCAGCAACAGCAGCATCAAAGCCCTTGATCATCTGACCAGCGCCGCAGACAAACTCCAGCGGCTCGCCACGGTCATAGGAGGAATCGAACTGCGTACCATCGTTAAAGGTTCCCTTATAATGCACGCGCAAGGTTTTGCCGACGTTGCGGCCTTGTAATTCATTACTCATTAATAATCACCTCATAAATAATTTTAGATATAACAAAGCTTAAAGCTTATATCAGCTTAATTTCTTCTGCCCTTATCCTCGCCGTTTCCGCTAGGCACAAGGTACCTCGTCCCCACCAGCTCGTCAGGCAGATACTGCTGCTCCACCCAGCCGCCGGGGAAATTATGCGGATACTTATAATCCAGCCCATGCCCCAGCTTGGCAGCTCCCGGATAATGCGCATCACGCAAATGCTTAGGCACGCTGCCGCAATTTTTATTACGCACATCAGCGCGCGCGTTCGCAATGCCCATATACGAAGCATTGCTCTTAGGCGCGTTGGCGATGTAGCACACCGCCTCAGCCAGCGGAATCTGCGCCTCCGGCCAGCCCACAAAGTCAGCAGCCTGCGCCGCCGCGTTCGCCACCACCAGCGCCTGCGGATCAGCAAGACCGACATCCTCGGCAGCACAGATTACGATACGACGTGCGATAAAGCGCAGATCCTCACCGCCCTCTATCATCCGCGCCAAATAGTGCAGCGCTGCATCCGCATCGCTGCCACGCATACTTTTGATAAACGCACTGACAATATCGTAATGCTGGTCGCCCTTCTTGTCATAGCGCTGCAAAGCAGTACCGATAACGCTTCTCAGCGTCTCCACAGTCAGCACACGCTCGCCGTTTTCCGGCAGCATGAATTCTGCCTGCTCAAGGATATTCAACGCGCCACGGGCATCTCCGGCCGCGAAATCAGCAATAATCTTCAGCGCCTCCGGCTCAGCAGCAAAGCTGCCGCCAAAGCCGCGCTCCGCATCCGCAATCGCACGCTCGAGAATCTGCACAATCTGCGGCGGCTGCAGCTTTTCAAGCCGTACAACCTTCATGCGTGAAAGCAACGGCGAATTTATCTCAAAGAAGGGATTCTCCGTCGTCGCACCAATGAGCACAATCGTGCCATTTTCTACGTAGGGCAGCAGCACGTCCTGCTGTGCCTTATTGAAGCGATGAATCTCGTCGATGAACACTATCGTGCGGCCCATGCCTGCACGCCTGTCGTCCTGCGCCTTCGCAATCAGCTTGCGCAGCTCCGGCACGCCGCTCGACACCGCATTAATCGACACAAACTTCTCGCCTGTGACGTGCGCAATCACCTGCGCCAGCGTCGTCTTGCCTGTTCCCGGAGGGCCGTAGAACAGCACCGACTGCAGCGCATCACGCTCAATCATGCGGCGCAACGGCGAGCCCACGCCCACAGCGCTCTCTTGCCCCACAAAATCGCTGAGCCGCTCCGGACGCATACGATCAGCAAGAGGCTTCGTCTGCTTTTGTTCACTTGCAAATAAATTGCCGAATAAATTATCCATAATCCTTCACACTCTATATGTCACTCCAGCTCAAGCAGCTCTAGCTGCCGCAGCTGATCTCTTCTACCATAAATAACAGCAATAATATGTACGATTTTCCGCTCTTCGTCAACCCAATAATAGACGAGAAAATTCTTCACAGGAAATTTACGCACTCCCTGCTTACGCCATTTTTCTTCATCAACTAAAGCATACATCCCCGGAGTCCATTGCAGAAGCAGGATTTCCTTTCTTAATTCTGCCAAAAGGCTATGCGCTGCTCTAGGTGCCATAAGCTCATAGGCCACGTAGTTTCTGATTTTCTCCATTTGCTGATAGGCAAACCGCGTAATCTGGATTTTATATTCCTTCTCCATTTACTCCAGACCTCGCATAAGCTTATCCATAGCAGCATCAAAAGGAATACTGTCACCAGATTTAGCCTGCTCCAGACTTACGCTGAGCATACGGTCAAACTCCTCATCACCAATAGTATCGCGCGTCGGCAGGCTTTGCGGCATAGTCACAGCAAACGGAATACCACGCTTCAGGATAACCTGTCTATAGGTCATATTAATAAAAGACGATGCAGATATGCCAAGCTTATCTAAGATGGCTTCAGCCTGTGCCTTAATATCAGGCTCAACGCGTACACTTACATTCGCACTTCTCGCAACCATATAAATCCCACCTTTCACGCTCATTATAGCATCAATGTACCGCAAAACGCAATACATTATTTTGGGCAAAAATTAATCCCCACAATGCCGTCCTTACTCCATGTTTTGAACCTGCGAGTGCAGGTGGGTGCCTTCCCTAACAATCGCAAACTTCCACTCAAAGGAGGCACGTTTTTGAAAGAAGGAGTATCAGGCTCCCTAGGTTAGAGTGTTGGCTCAAAACCTGTGGAGCAATGTAACGAACATCGCAGGGGTATAATCAGCTTAGTTCTTTATTGTCTTGCCGAATTCTTTCGACATACATATAATACCAAAAATGGAAGCGTTTTTCAACGCTTCCAGCAAAAATTTTCTAATTTTTTCTTACGTCTATCCTCTTGACAAGGACATATAAAAGTGCTAGTGGGAAAGCAATCTCTTGCTCTCCCACCAATCAACTAAAGACGAAGTCTTATTTACTTTCTTTCTTCATGAGTAAAGAAGTCTTAATATGCAGCTCACGCAGCTGTTTCTCATCAACATCATTCGGAGCCTGAGTCATGAGATCGGAAGCGCTCTGAGTTTTCGGGAAGGCGATTACGTCGCGGATAGAATCACGCTGAGCCATAATCATGATCAGACGATCCAGACCGAAAGCCAGACCACCGTGTGGCGGAGCACCGTATTCGAATGCGTTCATCATGAAGCCAAACTTCTCTTGTGCTTCCTCGTCGGACAGGCCGATAGCCTCGAATACCATTTTTTGTACGTCACGGCGATGGATACGGATGGAGCCGCCACCGATTTCGGTACCGTTGAGCACCATGTCATATGCTTTAGCATATACCTTGCCCGGATCGCTCAGGAGCAGCGGCAGGTCTTCGTCACGCGGAGCGGTGAACGGATGGTGCATTGCAACATAGCGTTTTTCTTCCTCGTTGTACTCGAACATCGGGAAGTCAACAACCCAGGTGAAGGCCAGCTTATCCGGATCAATCAGACCACGGCGTTTAGCCATTTCGATACGCAGTGCGCCTAAGGAAGCAGCAACTACGGACGGCTTATCAGCAACGAAGAGCAGCAGGTCGCCTGCTTCAACTTCAGCAGCCTTTTTGATTGCTTCAATGTTTTCATCGCTGAAGAATTTAGCGATAGAGGATTTTACGCCGCCTTCTGCCGGGAATTGCAGCCAAGCCATACCCTTAGCACCATAGATGCCGCAGAATTTAACGAGCTCGTCGAGCTGACGACGAGGAATGTCTGCATAGCCTTTAACGTTAATGCATTTTACCTGACCGCCGTTAGCGATAACATTGTTGAATACCTGGAAGGTGCAGCCTTTTACAGCTTCGCTGACATTTTTCAGCTCCATGCCAAAGCGCAGGTCCGGTTTGTCGCTGCCGAAACGATCCATAGCATCGTCCCAGGTCAGACGTTGGAAAGGAATCTGGATGTCCTTGCCCAGCGCACCCTTGAAGATGTGGTGGATCAGGCCTTCCATGAGCTCCAGAATCTCGTCAACCTCCATGAAGGACATTTCCATGTCCAGCTGGGTGAATTCCGGCTGACGGTCAGCACGCAGGTCCTCATCGCGGAAGCAGCGTGCAATCTGGAAGTAACGCTCCATGCCAGCTACCATGAGCAGCTGCTTGAAGATTTGCGGAGATTGCGGCAGTGCATAGAACTTGCCGGGGTTTACACGACTCGGAACGAGGTAGTCACGAGCGCCCTCCGGAGTAGATTTGCACAGCATCGGAGTTTCGATTTCCAGGAAATGGTTCTCGTCGAGGTAGTCGCGCATGAGCTTAGCTACTTTATGACGCAGAATCAGGTTATATTGCATTTCCGGACGACGCAGGTCCAGATAACGATATTTCAGACGCAGGTTTTCGTCAGTATCAATACCGTCTTTGATATAGAACGGAGGAGTTTTTGCACCGTTCAGCACTTCGATATCATGTGCCAGCACTTCGATAGTACCAGTCGGGATATTTTCGTTGATGGTTTCTTCATCACGCAGACGAACATTACCAATTACCTTGATAACATACTCGTTACGGATGTCTTCGGCAGTTTTGAAGCTGCTGCCTGCACTGTCAGGGTCAGCAACAACCTGCACAATACCGCTGCGGTCACGCAGGTCAATAAAAATCAATCCGCCATGGTCACGGCGTTTTGCAACCCAGCCGCACAGTACAACCTGCTCGCCGGCTTGCTCCTTGCCCAGCACACCACAATGATGGCTGCGTTTTTCGTTAATCATGTTTAGCACCTCTGCTTATAAAGTATTGAAATAAGTAATAATATCATTAATAGCGATTTCCTGCTGCTCGCTGGTCGCCATGTTACGCACGGTAACAGCGTTGCGGGCAAGCTCGTCTTCGCCAAATATTAACACTTGTTTTGCCTGGAATTTGTTGGCCTGCTTCATCTGCGATTTCATGCTACGGCCGTTGAAGTCATACTCTACCTTAAAGCCGCTGCGACGCAGCTCGATAGCTGTCTTGAAGGCCAGCGCAAAGTTTTCCTGTTTGGGGCAGACAACGTAAGCGTCAATGCTTTCGTCGAATGCAGGCAACAGGTTCTGCTTCTCCAGCGCCAGCAGCACGCGCTGAAGCTCGCCGCCCGAAAGATCAAACGGGTGTGAATCGAGAAGCTCCGTGATCCCGCAGGTGTGCGCCATCCGAATAATACGCGCCTCGCGCTCGCTCGCAGGTACTCCGGCACCGGCGAGGGTGTAGGCAAGCTCCTCGCGCACCGTCTTTTTCAAAAAGAGCGTCTGCGGGTTCTGCGGCAGCATTCCGACGCTGCCCGTGATGGTCAGCTCGCCGCGATAGGCTTTTTTCAGGTTTGCCAGCAGCTTGAGCGTGGTCGTCTTGCCCGTGCCGTTGCCGCCGAGCAGCGCCAGAAATTCGCCCTTGTGAAGCTCCAAGGACAGCCCCTTGACCACGTCGGGCGCGTCTTGCTCATACTTGAACCACAATTCCTGCGCCGAGACAACCGTTTGCGTGTCCGGCGCGGGATTTTTTGTTTCCGGGATTTCTTTTAATTCGTGCGTTTTCGCGTAATCCAGCAGCCAGCTTCGCCCCTCGCAGACGGAGACCGGGCAGGCT